>ERZ831601.2096-NODE-2096-length-12461-cov-2.928583_pt1 | contig 12461 bp, 10 predicted proteins | sample MGYA00519578_ERZ831601 | MGnify/ENA primary metagenome ERZ831601 (study PRJEB31850, sample SAMEA3708717) | human gut metagenome | biome: human gut; feature: human-associated habitat; material: faeces | place: China | collected 2014 ... | reverse complement strand
AGCCATCGAACAGCTTTCTCATATAAAAACCGTGCACGTATCTACTTATCAGGCTGCCAGCGGTGCCGGTGCTGCCGCTATGGACGAGTTGTACGAACAATACCGTCAGGTATTGGCCAACGAGCCTGTGACAGTAGAGAAGTTTGCTTATCAGCTGGCATTCAACCTGATTCCGCAGATCGACGTGTTCACGGAAAACGGTTATACCAAAGAAGAAATGAAGATGTATAACGAAACACGCAAGATTATGCACTCTGACGTGAAAGTCAGTGCAACCTGCGTACGTGTTCCCGCACTTCGTGCTCACTCTGAAAGCATCTGGGTGGAAACAGAACGTCCGATCTCGGTAGAAGAAGCCCGCGAAGCATTCGCCAAAGGCGAGGGTCTCGTTCTTCAGGACAATCCTGCCGAAAAGGAATACCCGATGCCGTTGTTCCTTGCAGGCAAAGACCCTGTGTACGTTGGACGTATCCGCAAGGACCTTACAAATGAAAACGGTCTGACATTCTGGATCGTTGGCGATCAGATCAAGAAAGGTGCTGCACTGAATGCTGTACAGATCGCTGAGTATCTGATCAAAGTAAAGAACGTATAAGATACATAAAATAGAAATTAAGGTCGGCTTGCACTACAACGATTATCATGTAGCAAGCCGACCTTATTTTTTATTCATATCGATCATTTCATGTACACATATTTTCTATGGAAAAGAACATATATGATACCGATTGTATACCGAATTGTATATAAAAAAACACCGAATTGCAATTCTAATGTTAATATAGGACCATATATCTTATTAGTATAGTACTTTTGATACGACACTCTTCAATACTAATGAAATATGATAAAGAATGCATGTAGATGATTTAAAAATAGTAGTTTCATGTCCTATAAAAAATGACAATGAATATCTGATTGAATTTGTGGAGCATTATTTGAATTTAGGATTTAATGCAATATATTTATACGACAATAATGACGATGATTCAATAATCCCATCGGAAATATTAGCCTCTTATATCAATGATGGTAAAGTCATAATTATTAATTATAGAAAACAAGTCTTTAATGATGTTTGGCACAGAAAGGATTTCTTTTCTTCTTATGACTTTGATTGGGTTCTTTTTGTCGATGATGACGAATTTTTGGAATTAAAACATCAAGAAAATATAAAAACATTCTTAGCTAGATTTGATGAAAACGCTACAAAAATAGCCTTTAATAATCTGCATTATGGGGATAATGATAAACTATATTATGAGGATGGAAATGTTCAGGATCGTTTCCCTCGACCTTTATCTTTAAATTCAGGAACAAAGAATTACAAATTCAATTGTGCAGTAAAATCCTTATTAAAAAAAGTCGAAATTCAAACGATTCAAACGATCAATGCACATACATTGATTGATCACCTCCCATATTATAATGCTGATAATAGAATCATAAATATGAGAAGCTTTTGGCGAATGGACGAGGCAGATGTATCCTACGGCACAGCTTATATCAAACATTATTGTACAAAATCCTTAGAAGAATTTGTAAAATGTAAAATAAAGAGAGCCATGAGTAATAATATGGCTTATAATGAACGATTTGATATTAACTCATATTACTATATGTATAATGAAAGAACAAGAAAAAAAGATGAATTGTATAAGCTATTTAGAGAACAATATCTTTCTTAATTATCTACATTTAATGTAATTCTTTCATTTTTATTATAACTTTAAAAAAATCCATTAATGCGGGAACATGGGTATCAAAAACAAATAGTTCGCGTTCTTTCATTATATGATGAGTTAACTCTGCCATTCTTTTTGTGTTTCTTAATGTTTCAACTAGTTCTTCAAGAGTACTAAATGATATGTTACAATCAAAAGTATCGGCTATTCGCTGTGTTGCAACAATATGCCCAGAGTTGTTTCTTTGAATCATAGGTAGACCGGCAATAGCAAAAGTGTTCATTTTGGCAGGAATATTTAGATCATCCCACGACGTTCGTACTAATTCATTATAATTTTTGCTTAGAAAACAGTGTGATAATCCTGCATCATACTGTGAGTACTCTGTAACCCAATCTTTAGGAGAACAATAACCATGTACATGGAAGTAAGTAGGATTTGCCTGTTGAGCACAGTGTACAAGTGGCGAGTTTGAGCCATAAGAATGGATGTGTATTTTCTGTTGACACAAATAATTAATATCTCTTAATGATAATCCGACCAAACGTCCGGAGTTTAAAATATGCATTTCTCCGTCGGTCTTTGATAATTTTGAACAGAAATTATTATTAAGATATTTACCGGAAGGCAAATCTCCATCCAAAATAAAAGAAGTTTCCCTGTTTGGGTACGGTATATATTGCTCAAACCAAGACTGACATTCTTCATTAATGTATATCTGACCGTCAGACAAAGTATATAAGTCCATTAGTTTATCCCACAAATTACGATATTGGCATACATAAGGACCTTCTTTAAAATGCCAAACGAAAGGTATTTCTTTTGTGTTCATCAGCACCTCATGAGCTAGGGGTACACTCATATAGTTTAATAATCCATATATAATATCCGGCTTTATTTTTTTTATCTCCGACTGCCATTCGGTTAGAGATATATCCGTTATACCAGCTATAGGACCAATGTTACTCCACAAAGGTTTTTCTACCCATAACCCAAACAAATCACATCCAGCATCTTTTAATGCTAAAATACGGTCTGGATTATGACTAAGTTCACCGACTAATAATATCTTTAAAGGAGTTTTTATTGAATCAGCGATATCACAAGCTTCAGCATCTTTTTGATGCTTATCTATATTCCCAGATAGAAATTTTCTTTCTAATAAACAAACTTCTTCTTTTTGAATTTGCTCTTTAAAAGAATAAATGCTCCAGCAACAAGTCAAAAAATTAATTGATTTAAAGCCCCCTAGCATAACCAATTTACTCCAATACATTCTATAATAATCTTTGGATATCACATCATTACAGGTTTCCCATTTTTCTGAAGTATTGCGATGCACTGTCTGTACTAGTTGTAAAGGAGAACTGCAGAATAGATTACAGATTTCATATCTTTGCGCATTGATACAATTCTGTTTCATGAAAGAATCCTCTATTTTAGAAGATGCCTTTGTAAAAGTTAGAAACAAATCCAAGTCATTATCATATTCTTTTTTATGTATCAACAAATGGTCTTTATAATAATAATCATCAGAAGGAAGATAAGCAATTAAATCATATTTGGCAACTTCAAGACCTCGGTTTATAGAATAGCCTATCCCTTGATTCACCTCATTTCGCAAATATCTGATTTGCGAATTTCCAAGAAAATCTTGAATATACCTTTCTGTACTATCAGTACATCCATCATCTATAATAATTAATTCCCAACATTTATAAGTTTGTTCCAAGACACTCAGTATCGCTCTTCGTATAAAATGAGCTTGATTGTAAGTCGGCATGATAATTGAGAACCCTTCCATTATTATTCTATTTCTTAAGTTGTTTAAACAATTCCAACGCTTCTTTGATAATCTGATCCATATTCATATATCGATAAGTTCCCAAACGTCCTGCGAAAAAGACATTCTGGTCAAGAATTGATCGCATTTTGTATTCTTTGTAAATACTTTCATTACGTTTTGTATTAACAGGATAATACGGTTCACGCCCTTTGTGCCATTCTTGAGGATATTCTTTTGTTATAATTGTATTTGGAGTACATTTACCTTCAAAATGCTTGTGTTCGATTATTCGCGTATAAGGAACCTCTCTCTCCGTATAATTTACGACAACAGAGCTTTGAAAGTCTTCCATATATATTGTCTCCGTCTCAAAGCAAAGAGAACGATATTCAAGTACTCCACAACAATAATCATAATATTCATCAATCATTCCAGTAAAAATCACTGTCTCTGCTAGTTTACTCAAATCTCTATTTTGTATAAAATCTGTATCCAACATCAGTTCACAAGTCCTGAATGCGTTAACAAAAAGAGAATTATATCCTCCTATTGGTATGCCTTGATAAAAATCCTCAAAATAATTATTATTAAAGGTGAAGCGTAAAGGAAGCCTTTTAAGTATAAACGCCGGTAACATGGTTGCCTCCTGTCCCCATTGTTTTTCTGTATATCCTTTGATTAATGTCTCGTAGATTTCACTGCCAAAAGTGCTCAAAGCATATTCTTCCAAATTATCATTTTTCAATGGAATTAATTGTTCTTTGATTCTCTTTTGTGCCTCTACGGAAGTCTTAACTCCCCATAATTCATAAAATGTATGCATATTGAAAGGAAGATTGTACAATTTTCCTTTATAACAAGCTAATGGAGAATAGACAAACGGTTTAAATTCACATAGGTTATTCACATAATCCCATATATATTTATTATTGGTATGAAAGATATGTGGTCCGTAACTATGAATATCAATACCTGCTATATGATCACAATACATATTCCCTCCTAAATGAGAACGCTTATCAATAACCAGACATTTTTTCCCTATACGTGAAAGTTCATAAGCTAATATTGCATTAAACAATCCTGCTCCTACTAATAAGTAATCATACCTTTTCATATTCATGTATTCCACCAATGATTTATTCCCTATTTGATATTTGATTCAGAATATTCAATCCTTCCCATGCCAGTTCAGAAAACGTCAAAGGATATTGGGCTATTTCCTCAATGATACTCATCGATGAATATGGACTAAGTTCATTTTTCAGTTCTAATAGTCCAGATAAATTAAGAATATTTTGCTCTTTTCGAACATGCATATACAGTGATTGCATCAAAGATGAAGCCCTACTGCCACCTCTCAACAAGTATTTATCAAAATCTTCCAATAAATCATCAGAATCACTTTCAACAAATGGTTGTGCAAGCAAATACTCAATGCCAATACCCACACTGCTCAAAAGAGCATAACTATCCGAATGTGCAGACCTACTAACAGCTTCTAGAACTAAGTCTAAAAGAGAATCTGCTACATCCTCATAAAATGATTTATCAACGTATCTTCCATAATGATAAAAGAATAAGATGACTCCCATTTTTCCATTCCAAAGACCAAGCTTATCAATATGCTGAATATTTATAAGCAAAATATTAGCAATCGATTGCAATTTAATGTGGCCGTTCTTTTCCATCTGAATCAAAATTTTATCGGATGATATAACATATTATCTATACCTTTTCGGGTTATTGCTTCTTTATTAAATACCGGTCTGTATCTCATCGTAGATTCAGTATACCAATTGTTCAATTCAGAATTGGATAAATAACAAGGTATATTAAGTTCACACAGAGTGAATTCACTATTTCCTCCGAAATCATTAATCGTATATCCTAAGTAGTCTAGCACAGTGGGGATTACAACCTCATGGTGTCCTGAGTTTCGTAAGCTTAATACACCATCCAATGCCTTTAGCGCACGATTTGAAATACGATAAATCGGATTAAAAGACTTCAAATATCTATTTTGAGGTATTGATAATGTTTTAAATTGTACACTTTTCCACCAATCCCACTTTGGTCTTTGCGTATACCATTCGATATGTGATGAAATAAAATCAGATATGATCATTTCAAAAGGGTCAAAAAAGGATTCCCACTTTCCGTTAAAATATACATCATATTCAATGTTCCAATAGTATAAAAACTCAGGATGTTCCTTATAGAACTGAAGAACAGGAAAGTGATTGCTTCCCGGAATTATAGATTCTTCTATGGGTTCATAATTCAGTTCATTCAGAGTATCCACACTAAAGGAATAATAGTTTACGTCAACAGGAATCTGCTGCAATTCCCCATCTTCAATCAATAAATATAATACCCCGATGTTTTTTGTAGCTAATTTTAATCTATAATATTGTTCCAAAACAAAATCCGTCAATTTATGAGTTGCGAATAAGAATACAGTTTCATTCATCATTTATTCGAATTTACAGACATTACTTCTGGATAACACAAATCTATAATCCCTATGCCGGTTATTCCATTTACAATTCCTATCAATATAGATTTATTCTCTGAAATTCCCTTACTTAAATTATCAATTTGTTCTTCCAAACCGTTCAAATATTGATGTAATATCTCACAACGTGTTTTATCAAATAAATGATAATTAGGATAATCGGCATTTAAATATTGGCTTGCCATTGAAAGTAGACACACCACTCCTGGCCATCCATGCATTATATTGATAGCATAAGGATCGACCTCTGATTTCAATTTATTAAAGTCAATTGAATATGCCAACACTTTAATATGTTGTTCCATTTCAATTGAATGGATATAAGTATTAATAGAATATAATGCCAGTAGCAACGACAGTCGGTGGCAGTGCATACTAGGTAAATAACTTCCTAAATATACCATCCATTGATTAACCATATTTATTATCTTCTCGTTATATAGATTTAAGTCCAAACTTTGGCGTAAAACAACAAGTAATGCTGGAAACTCCCATAAAAGATCAAAATGAATATCCTTAGTTAGCGATTGAAAATGCTCTGGAGCTATTTTATCTATTTTGTTTATCAAAACCTTAATCAGCTCACAATTTATTCGATGGGCTACCGAATTACTCCTTTTTTTATTCCTTATGCGACTGTTCAAATAGAGCAAATAGCCACATAAACCTTCATTTACACCTAAAAGGGGCAGTCTAGCTTCGTAGATCGACTTAAAAATAACATTATCAACATCTTCCAAAATTTCTTCCGGATCTCCCTCATAAAAGTTATTCTGAAGAAGAAATTCAATCCCCCAACCGATTCCTGCCAAGCCATCCCTAAAATTAGTCGAAGACAGCATGGTTTGTTTTTCTAAAATATTATTAAGCATTATATCAGCCGTTTCCTCAAACTCAGTTTGCCCGGTTTTTCTATAAACCTGATATAAAAAGAGAGAGACTCCCGCATTGCCAACCAATAATCCGGTAGCTTTCTCCTTGTCTATATTCAATAAGTAATCAGCAATTTCCTTAAACATCTGTTCCTACTTTTTTAGTAAAACGATTTGCAGCTTTGAATTCTCTCATTTTTATAACGTGCTGGTCAGGATGGTGCATATCGCTATTAATCCCCCTAGGGTGGCTAAGGTGAAATAAAGGACCGTCTATTCTTTTAATTCTATAGCCCATTTTCTCCCACCGACAATATCGTTCACCATCTTCCATACCCCATCCATAAAACTTCTCATTTTCCAACCCGGACTCCTTATATGCTTTCAGATTGCAGAAGAAAGCACCACCTACTGGTTTTGGGGGATACATTTGTTTCATTTTTTTCGTGTTATTCATAAGCAGGCTTATATCTTCTGACTCAAGATATAAGTTTCTAATAATGATTGACGTATCCAAGAAAAGCTTATCATAAGGATAGACAAAGTCTGCTTCTTGCAACCTAAGTAGATTCACAGCGTCTATTATTTGATTTACAGGAGCTATAACATCCGTATCCCAAATAGAGACAATAGGAGTAGTTGTTTCCTGTATCATTTGATTAAGATAATGAGTCCTAAATAATATGGGATCATCATCTTGTTTAAATACATAACTTACCCTAGCATTGTCGAGTAACTTTTTTAAAAAGCCATTATCCCTATAAGAACATTCCCAAACTGTAACATTTGTATTAAAATGACGATTTAGAAATGTGATAGAGGCAATAATATTCTCTAATCGTTCTATGGAATCCAATCGAAGTATAATATTAAAGGTCACGTCCCAAAGGTCTATTTTTGTTTTCATATTCTATTGAATTATTTTCTTTCTGTAGTTGTTGTAGTATTTTCTTTCTTTGTTATATTAAACTGCTCATTCTGATTTTCTTTGCAATACTAATGTCCATCCTGCCTAGTCATTGCATTAAATCCAAAAACACCTTTTAGGTCCATTAGATACTTATCAAAATCTTTAATACCTACATCCGTCATTGTAAAATAGAAAAAGACGTCTAACCCATTTCTCTCAATAACAACAACTCGTGTACGAGAATAAACTCCTTGGCACGCCTTTCCTTTCATATTATATGGATAAGTCATCATATAATCAGCATTAAAAAAAGACCTTGCTGTATCTTGAGGATAAAATGTCATCATAATCTTCAAATCTTCTATATCTTGTTCAGAGGGGCTAGAATTTGGTCTACCGTAATTTAAATCATGCCTAACACGACTATAAGTGGAAGAAGATATATCTCCAAACAATTCTTTATTTGCTTTTACCAAACCTCCATAACGAATTTCTCCAGCTCCTACTAAACATACAAAAATTCTACATTGTCCATCATGATTTTTCAAAATTGAATGTACTGTTCCTAATCTTCTTAAAGGATTCTTATAATCATCTGTAACATATATCATTCGCATATTATCTGACAGATCGTATTGATCAGAAGGAAAAAACCTCATATTAATGAGTTCTAAATCCTGTTCAAACTGAGAAGATTTATTCTGAGCACTTAAAATAAGAGAACTACAAAACAATAAAACAAATACAATAATGTTTCTCATGTTCATTTTTTACCATTACCATCTTTTACTAGAATAAAACACTGTCTATGAACTTCTTCCAGCTCGAAAAAAAGAAGATTTTCCATTTCTAGCGGTATAATCATCAAGCTGTTCTTGTGTTATCTGACCATAAGTTCTATTTTGTGGATCAAAATACTCCATAACACTGCCTTCATGCCTAGTAATTACAATCGCATGATATTCCCCGCTAGGACTTATCCCCATGCCCTCCATTAAATTAGGGTTGAATACAAAAATCTCCCGGCTACTACTGCCACAATCAACGCCTGAGCCGAAAAAGTAATTAAAACATTGGCGATTATCGCTACTGCTACCTGTAAAGCCATACTTATTTTCATTAAAAGTACTGCCACAATGCCCATAATATTCACGTGCCATTTCCATCGCATCGTCAGCTGAATAGTTCGAACCACAACTATTTATATAAGCTATGCATCTCCACCAACAATCATTAGGGTCATATCCTCCCATATATAAACGTAATTCCGACTCGTCTAAACATATAGCCTCTTTTTCCAGTTCTTTCAGGCTTATTTTTTTTAGTTTTCTCATATTATTGTAATTAGAAGTTAATACTAAGCTTTTATCAAGTAAATTAATTATATGAATCAAAGATAAAATCTAAATATCAACTTTTTCAATATATTTATTTCAAAGTTGCAATTCGGTAACTATTAATATACAATTCGGTCAATATCAAGCTTTAGTTTATATGCTTTAAACTAAAATCATGAACTTTCTTTATCCATAAAACAAGGAAAACATACTATCAATGTCTTATTATTAAGCATTACTAAATTAGATGAATACCCTCTAGTTTTATTCTAGTTTATATTCCTGCTTTGTGCAATTTAACCAAAGGCGTAACCGAATTGTATATTAATAGTTACCGAATTGCAAATCAACAATCAATAATTAATTATACTTCTACTTTGAAACCTTACATTTGCTATAGTAACAACTAACAGTTTTATATAACCAACCCCATGAATCTAACAACTTTTCCTCATGAATTTCAGATGGATGCAAAAGATTGCGGTCCTGCATCTTTAATGATTATAGCAAAATTCTATGGGAAATATTACTCACTCCAATATTTACGGGATTTATGCGGCATAACCCGAGAAGGCGTATCATTTTTAGATATAAGCTATGCAGCAGATAAGATCGGATTAAGAACAGTCTCAGTGAAAGCAAGCATGCATGATATCGTAGATCGTATATCTTTGCCTTGCATCATACATTGGAATGCTAATCATTTTATTGTTGTATACAAAGCGAGCAAAACCAAGATATATGTATCAGATCCGGCAAAAGGACTCGTTTCTTATTCACATGAAGAATTTAAAGATAAATGGTATAAAAAAGGAGAAGAAACAGGAGTACTAATGGCTTTGGAGCCGATGGCAAACTTCAAACAAATAGAGGCCAATGAGAAGATTGAACGTTTAAAAAGCCTCGAAAACTTATTAGGGTATTTCTTACCTTACAAAAAAGCATTCGGGATTTTACTGTTTATCATGCTCATGGCAACCTTGCTCCAAGCATTTCTGCCTTTCATTTCCAAGTCAGTAATTGACATAGGAATTCATACGCGCGATATCACTTTTATACAGATGATGCTCGTCGCTAATATTATTCTTTTACTAAGTGTCACATTATCCAATGCTTTGCGCGACTGGGTATTATTACATGTATCAACCCGAGTCAATATATCCCTGATATCAGATTATCTGATCAAACTAATGAAACTCCCAGCCACTTTCTTTGAGAACAAATTAGTCGGAGATATTTTGCAGCGTGCCAATGATCATGAGCGTATACGTAATTTCGTTATGAACAACTCTCTAGGCATGCTATTCTCATCAATGACATTTTTGGTTTTCAGCGTCATACTCCTAATATATAATGCAAACATTTTCTTTATATTCATGGGAGGCAGTATCCTCTACGTTTTATGGATATTCTTTTTTCTTAAAATACGTAAGAAACTAGATTGGGAATATTTTGAATTAACCTCAAAAGACCGTAGCTATTGGGTGGAAACAATCAACAATATTCAAGAAATAAAAATAAACAATTACGAGGATACAAAGCGATGGAAATGGGAAGCGATACAGGCACGTTTATATCGCCTCAACATAAAAGTTTTAAAAGTAAACAACGCACAAATGCTTGGGTCACAATTTATAAATAATATGCAAAATATGGCTGTTACTTTCTTTTGTGCTGTAGCTGTCATAAATGGCGATATCACATTTGGCGTAATGATATCTACACAGTTCATTATTGGTATGTTAAATGGTCCTATCACTCAATTTGTCGGTTTCGTCCAATCCGCTCAATATGCCAAAATCAGTTTTATGCGTATCAATGAGATACACCAATTGAAAGATGAAGATGAGATGGCATCTATCATATCCAACAATATAACCTTGCCTCAAAACAGGAATTTGATAGTAAGCAACCTCTCTTTTCAATATTCGCCCAATGCACCTCTTGTTCTCAAAAATCTCAATTTTATAATACCGGCAGGCAAAGTCACTGCGATTGTAGGAGATAGCGGTTGCGGTAAATCAACTCTACTCAAACTCTTGTTAAGACTATACATGCCTTCTTATGGTGAAGTCTGTATTGGAAACATGAATATAAATACAATAAGTCTCCGACAATGGCGAGCGAAATGCGGATGTGTCATGCAGGATGGTAAGGTATTTAATGATACCATACAAAACAACATTGTACTAAATGACGAGGACGTTGATTATGAAGCTTTACAACAAGCCACCCAAATAGCCAATATTGCTCAGGAAATTGAAAGAATGCCACTCGGTTATCAAACAGCGATCGGGGAAATGGGAAGGGGACTCAGTGGAGGACAAAAGCAACGTTTACTCATAGCCAGAGCACTCTATAAAAAGCCTGAATATCTCTTTTTGGATGAAGCCACTAATGCCCTAGATACCATTAATGAACAGAAAATAGTACAAGCTTTAAATTCTGTTTTTCAGAATAGAACAGTTATTGTTATCGCGCACCGATTGAGTACAATAAAAAAAGCCGATCAAATAATTGTCATGAAAGATGGTATGGTAGTTGAAATGGGCACACATGACTCCTTAATGAAGAATAAAAGAAAATACTATGAACTAATTCAAAGTCAATATGATTTGGGAACGGAAAAATAAGGAAGTAATAGAGGGGAAAACCTCAAAAAGAAGTGAAGAAATAAACGACATTATCGACAAAATGCCTATGACGTTTGGGAAATGGGTTGCCAGAGCGGTAATTTTCTTCTTTGTATTATTGCTAACCATGGGATGGGTTATCAAATATCCGGATACAGTAACCGGACAAATAAAAATTAATTCGAACCTTTCTCCTGTCAGACTTGTGGCTAATGCATCAGGTAAGATGCAACTATTGAACATCACTCCACAGGAAAATGTAAAAGAAGGACAGTATATCGCAATTATACAGAATTCTGCAACAACTGTTGATGTTATAAGAATAAATAACCTCATCCATGCATTTGATCCCAACAATTTAGAAATGATCCTTCACGAAAAACTATTTCCAAAGAAAGTTTCATTAGGGGAACTTAATTTGAAGTATTATGCATTTTTGTCTGCTCTTGAGAGTTATAAAAGATTTCTTTCCGGTGACAGCTATAAACAACAAAAAAGAAATCTGCTCACTAATATTAAATGGCAACATATTACGGCAACTGAAAATTCAAGCGGCATAAACATATCCCAAAAGAAACTCGATGTTACAGAAAAATGGTATCGTAAATATCAGACCATGAATAAGAAGGATGCAGTTGCAGGACATGATGTAGATAATATTCTGAATGATTTTTTATCGGCAAAGCTGAATTATCAAAATTTGAAGAAAGAGAATGCATC
>ERZ831601.2093-NODE-2093-length-12470-cov-3.197503_pt1 | contig 12470 bp, 9 predicted proteins | sample MGYA00519578_ERZ831601 | MGnify/ENA primary metagenome ERZ831601 (study PRJEB31850, sample SAMEA3708717) | human gut metagenome | biome: human gut; feature: human-associated habitat; material: faeces | place: China | collected 2014 ... | reverse complement strand
GATCACCATCGCACCGATGCATCCACCCAGTATGATCTTCTTTGTCTTCCTGCTTACCTTGAATTTCTTCCCCATAATTTATTCCTCGTATCTGCTCGAGTGTAAATTTATGAATACATTTTGTGTTTTATTCTAGCATCCATATAAAATCACACGTAATCTTGAGCCGCTATATAAAGCGGACGAATTGGAAATATTCCGTTTAGGACTAGATCCTGATTTATATCCCAATGTTAATTGGATAGATGAATTACTACGAAAAGGTTCATGGAGCACTCGTGCCACACTAAGCATGAACGGTGGTGGTAATACAGCACGATACTATGTATCAGGAAGCTATCTTGACCAACAAGGTATGTACAAAGTAGATAAAGCTTTGAAAGATTACAATACAAATGCAAATTTCCGTCGTTGGAATTACCGCATGAATGTAGATATAGACATCACTAAATCAACTCTATTAAAAGTCGGTGTTTCAGGTTCATTACAAAAGGCCAATGATTCAGGAGTTGGCAGTGATGCTATTTGGACAGCTCTTATGGGATATAATGCCATTATGGTTCCTAAATTATATTCTAATGGATACGTACCAGCCTATGGAAATGACAATGGAGATCGCTTTAATCCATGGGTTCAAGCTACAATGACTGGTTATCGGGAAAACTGGAAGAATAATATCCAGACTAATGTAACCTTAGAGCAGAAACTTGATTTCATCACCAAAGGACTTAGATTCGTGGGACGCTTCGGATATGACACAGAAAATAACAACTGGATTAACCGCAGAAAATGGCCGGAACAGTGGAAGGCAAAACGTTTCCGCGCAACAGACGGAACCCTCGATTATGACCGTGTAGCTGAAGAAAGAAAGATGTTTCAAGAGAGCGGTTCCGATGGCCTTAGAAATGAATTCTTTGAAGCAGAGTTACATTATAGCCGAGGATTCAAACATCATCATCTAGGAGGAACATTAAAATATAACCAGTCTTCAAAAATAAAAACGGTAGGCCTTGGAGATGATCTTAAACAAGGTATTGCCAGACGTAATCAAGGATTGGCAGGACGATTTACCTATAACTGGAATTATCGTTATTTCATTGATTTCAATTTCGGATATACCGGTTCGGAGAATTTCGCAGCAGGACATCGGTTTGGTTTCTTCCCTGCCATCTCAGGAGCTTGGAACATAGCTGAGGAGTCTTTGATAAAAAAACATCTTAAATGGATGAACATGTTCAAAATTCGATATTCATACGGTAAAGTAGGTAACGACAATTTGGGAAATACTCGTTTCCCCTACCTTTATGATATTGAAACAATGACTAAAAAAGATGGTGACAAAACTGTAGACACTGGTGGATACAACTTTGGAGATTACACGTTTGACAGATATTATGGTGGTATGCGCTATTCTTCTTTATCTTCGCCTAACGTTACATGGGAAATTGCAACAAAGCATGACCTCGGTATTGACTTCTCTTTTTTCAATGACAAATTATCCGGTTCTGTTGACTATTTTAATGAGAAACGCGAAGGAATCTATATGTTACGCGAATATTTGCCGGGGATAGTCGGTTTAGAAAGTAATCCTAGTGCCAATGTTGGAAAAGTGACTTCTGAAGGTTTTGACGGACATTTCACTTTCCGCCAGAAACTGGGAGCTGTTGGCTTAACAATACGTAGTAATATCACTTATAGCAAAAATGAAATAGTAGATAGAGATGAAGAAAACAACTACTACTGGTATAAAATGCAAAAAGGACATCGTGTAAATCAAGCAAGAGGATTGATATCTTTAGGGTTGTTTAAAGACTATGATGATATCCGTAATAGTCCGGTACAAGATTTCGATGGTTATAAAGTAATGCCTGGTGATATTAAATATAAAGACGTGAATGGTGATGGTAAAATTGACGGTAATGACCAAGTCGCAATCGGTGCAACGACCAAACCTAATCTTATTTATGGATTCGGAATAGCTGCAAACTGGAAAGGTCTAGATGTGAATCTGCACTTTCAGGGAGCCGGAAAATCAACTTATTTTATCGATGGCTCAACAGTCCATATGTTCAAGTTGGGAGATGGCTGGGGAAATGTCCTGTCAGAGATGGCTAATTCCAATCGTTGGATTTCAGCAGATATATCTGGTGATCCAGCTACAGAGAATCCGAATGCTGAATATCCCCGACTATCCTACGGACCTAATTCTAATAACTATCAGCAATCTACTTATTGGTTACGCAACGGGTCTTATCTACGTTTAAAGACTGTAGAAGTAGGGTATACGCTACCAACCCAGCTGGTAAATAAGGTACATTTTAACACTGTCCGTATCTTCTTTGTTGGCACCAATTTACTCACATGGTCTGCATTCAAATTATGGGACCCGGAAATGGGAAGTACGGATGGAAAGAGATATCCGCTCAGCAAAAATTTATCTTTAGGAATATCCGTTAATTTATAATACACGCAATGACATTATGAAGAAAATATACATTATTTTATCATTTATAATAGGGATAGGATTTACCCTCAGTTCATGTTCCGATTACTTGGACTCTGATTATCTATTTGATGAGCGTATGTCAATAGAAGATGTTTTTACAAGCAGAGCTTATTCTGACAAATGGCTGGCACGCGCATACTTCTTTTTGGGAGATAACCATCTTCTCGATGTAGCCAGTAAAGGATATGTTCCTTTCTGTTTTGCTGATGACATGTATTTCGGTGATCGAGATGACCGATATAAAGCATGGAAAAACGGTGAATATAACGAAGGAGGTTTAGCAGGAGAAAGTGCAGAAATCTGGAACAAATGTTATAAAGGCATTCGCCAAGCCTCTATATATTTGAACAATATAGACATGAATACGGAATATACAGCGGAAGAAATTGCTGACAACAAAGCACAAGCGCACTTTTTGAAAGCCTATTTCTACTGGATTATGTTGCGCTTGTTCGGTCCTGTTCCTATTGTGCCGGATCAAGGCATTGACTACATGGAAGATTATGATGCAGTAGCACAACCGCGTAATACGTATGACGAATGTGTGACCTATATCACAAATGAATTAGTTCTGGCTGCGCAAGCTCTCCCTTTAGACCGTGCAATACAAGAAATAGCTCGCCCCACCCGTGGTGCGGCATTAGCTCTTCGTGCCAAAGTTCTGCTATATGCTGCCAGCCCATTAATGAATGGACAAACGCCTGCTGATATTGCTTCAGAACTGGTAGATGATCAAGGTAATCGACTGTTACCAGAAGCTTACGATGAATCTAAGTGGGCGAAAGCTGCTGCCGCTGCCAAGGATGTGATAGAATTGAACCGTTACACGCTGTTTGTTTCTTATGCTACAGACAAAGGGGATATTGCATTTCCTGCAACGATTGCTCCTCCATACCACCCTGAATTCTCAGAACAAGCTTGGCCGAATGGGTGGAAAGACATCGATCCGTTCGAATCTTATCGTGCTATATTCAACGGAACAGTCAGTGCTTTTGAGAATAAAGAATTAATTTTTACCCGTGGGCAGAATACTGGTGACCAAAGCATTAATAACATGGTAATACATCAGCTACCACGTGTTGCTAAAGGATGGAATACACACGGACTTACACAGAAACAATGTGACGCATATTATATGAATGATGGAACTGATTGTCCCGGTAAAGATAAAGAAATCAACCGCGGTGACGGTTCGGAACGCATGTCCGGCTATGTGACGAAAGAAGACGTAGAAGCAGGTCGTTACAAACCTTTGTCAGAAGGCGTCTCTTTACAGTATGCTAATCGTGAGCCCCGTTTCTATGCTTCAGTAGCCTACAATGGTGATGTTTGGAATTTGTTGAACAGCAATAAAAATGCAGGAGAACCTCAAAACATACAAGTCTTCTATTACCGTGGAGACGGTAATGGGTATACAAACTCGATGTTTTGGTTACGCACCGGCATTGGAGTTAAAAAATTTGTACACCCGGATGATATGGGTAAAGGAGACAACAATGAAGAACTTATTAAAAAGAAAGTAGAACCGGCTATCCGTTATGCAGAAGTTCTGTTGATTTATGCCGAAGCATTGAACGAATTAAACGGGCAATACGACATACCTTCTTGGGATGGTAATAAGACTCATATAATCAAACGCGATATCAATGAAATGAAAAAAGGAATTCGTCCTATACGTATTCGTGCAGGAGTTCCTGATTATACCCAAGAAGAATATGATGACCCTATCGAATTCCGCAAAAAGTTAAAACGTGAACGTCAGATTGAATTGATGGGAGAAGGACATCGCTATTTTGATTTACGTCGTTGGCTAGATGCTCCGGTAGAAGAATCAACTCCAATTTATGGGTGTAACACTTTAGCAACTAAAGAAATGGCAGATGTATTCCATACACCGGTAGCAGTACCTTCATTACCAACAACCTTCTCACGCAAAATGTGGTTTTGGCCAATCAATCATACTGAATTAAAGCGCAACAAACGTTTAACTCAAAATCCAGGCTGGACTTATCCGGAATAATCTTATAAACTTGAAAAAAATGAAAAAGATATATTATTTACTCTTAGCCATGACTGTACTGATAGTATGTGCGTCATGCAATAATGAATGGGAATCTGAACAATATGTGCAAATGGTATCTTTCAAGGCACCAGTCAACGCACAAGGAGTAACTCCTATTTACATACGTTACAAGCCGGAAGGGAAAGTAACATACCAACTCCCATTGATAGTCAGCGGGTCAACCATGAATTCCAAAGACTTGAATGTGCATGTAGGATTGGATCTTGACACATTGGATGTGTTGAATGTTGAACATTTCGGCAGCCGTAAAGAACTTTTCTTTAAACCGTTGGAAAACAAGTATTACGAGTTCCCGGAAACAGTACAGATACCGGCAGGCGAATGTACAAGCTTACTGCCTATCGATTTTGCCCTGAAAGATTTAGATCAGGTAGACAAATGGGTATTGCCGTTAGCTATTCAGAGCAACGATCCATCACACAACTACCAGGCCAATCCCCGCAAATTTTATAGGAGGGCGATGTTACGTATTTCCCCATTCAATGATTATTCCGGGCAATATAGTGCTACTGCGTATAAAGTATATTTTAAAGGAAACGAAAAAGAGGCTATAGTTCCGGAATACCATACTTCTTATGTAATAGATGACAAAACTATATTTTTCTATGCGGGCCTTATAGACATTGACCGCTTGGATCGGAAATATTACAAAATTAAATTTGAATTTACAGAAGAGAAAATAGATCTTCAAACACGTAAGCTGAAGATTTCTTCTGATAATGAGGACATAAATCTGGTAGTGAAAGGGCAACCTTCCTATACGGTTGAAGAAGAGATGGATGCTACACGACCTTACCTAAAACATATTTACGTAACAATCAACAATCTGGAATATGAGTTTACAGATTATACTTCAGTTCCGGGTTATCCGCTTGAATATGTTGTAAAGGGATCTCTAACGATGGAACGTAAAATAAATACTCAAATACCAGACGAAGATCAGGCAATTGAATGGTAAATGCCAATTTTAATAAAAAGAAGAGTGAATTTTATAGAAAGTTTACTCTTCTTTCTATATTTGCATACAGAATAAAATACTGAGAATCAAATAACTTCAAAATGAAACATACGCAAATTAGCAGAAGAGAGTTTCTGAAGAATATCGGAATGACCGGAGCTGGAGTTCTTCTTGCAGCAAGTCCCTGGCTTTCTGCCTTTTCAGAAGCCGTGAACACCTCCAATGAAAAATGTCGTTTGGGGGTTATTGGACCAGGCTCACGAGGTCGCTTCCTTATGAGCTTTTTAGTCCAAAATCCTAAAGTTGATATCGTAGCACTTTGCGATATTTACCAGCCTTCGATAGATGAAGCATTGAAGCTTGCTCCCAAAGCAAAAGTATATGGTGACTATCGTGAGCTATTGGAAAACAACAACATAGATGCTATACTTGTAGCGACTCCTCTCAGTTCGCACTGTAAAATTGTAATGGATGCTTTTGATGCCGGTAAACATGTATTCTGTGAAAAAACAATTGGTTTTACAATGGAAGAATGTTTCCGTATGTACAATAAACATCGTAGTACGGGAAAAATATTCTTCACAGGTCAACAGCGTCTGTTCGATCCTCGTTATATCAAAGCTATGGAAATGATTCATGCCGGCACATTTGGAGAAATAAATGCGATCCGCACATTCTGGTACAGAAATGGAGACTGGAGACGCCCAGTTCCTTCTGCTAATTTAGAACGACAAATTAACTGGCGACTCTATAAAGAGTATTCAAAAGGACTAATGACGGAACTGGCCTGCCATCAATTACAAATAGGAAGTTGGGCATTGAATAAACTCCCAGAGAAAGTGATGGGACATGGAGCTATTACATACTGGAAAGACGGTCGGGAAGTATACGACAATGTAAGTTGCCTATATGTATTCGATGATGGCGTAAAAATGACATTCGATTCTGTTATTTCCAATCAATTTTATGGTTTGGAAGAGCAAATCATGGGAAATCTCGGAACTGTTGAACCAGAAAAAGGTAAATATTACTTTGAAAGTATCCCGCCGGCACCCGGTTTTCTGCAAATGATAAACGATTGGGAAAATAAATTATTTGACACTCTGCCTTTCGCAGGTACCAGTTGGGCTCCGGAAACGGCTAACGAAAACAAAGGAGAATTAATCCTCGGAGAACGTCCTAAGAGCGATGGCACTTCTTTGTTATTGGAAGCTTTTGTAGAAGCTGTTATTACTCGCAAACAACCCGCAAGAATCGCGGAAGAAGGATATTATGCGAGTATGCTCTGCCTATTGGGTCACCAAGCGTTACAGGAAGAAAAAACACTATATTTCCCTGATGAATACAAAATTAATTATCTGAATCATCAATCAAAAACATCCGAAGCAGTATGAAAGATACAATCCTGACCGCTCGACGAAAGAAAACAGAGTTGATTACACTGTTCCTGTGTTTTATTATTGCCAATTTGGTCAATTTATACTCTATATTTACGTATAATACTCCTTTGACGGAGATGATAACTTCATTTTTTTATGTGCTCATATTTTCTGTAGCGCTATATATCATCTGGAGCCTTTTACGTATCCTCTTTTATGGCATAACAGCACTATTCAAAAAGAAAAAAGAATAATAACAGATTTATAACATATAATCAACAGAATACTTAATCAATATCAATGAAGAAATTATGGTAACACGAAGAGATTTCCTGAAAACAATGACAATGGCTTCTGCCGGACTGGCAGCAGGAGCTGGTGAAATATTGAATGCACAAACATTGTCATCTTCAAAAAACAAAAACGAAAAAGTGAAGATAGCTTATGTAGGTATCGGTAACCGCGGGCAGCAAATTATTGAAGATTTTGCCCGGACCGGCATGGTAGAAGTAGTTGCCCTCTGTGATGTAGACATGGGTGCCAAACATACACAAAAGGTAATAGGCATGTATCCCAAAGCAAAACAGTTCAGAGACTTCCGCCAGATGTTTGATAAAGCGGGAAAAGAATTTGATGCCGTTGCAATTGCTACACCAGATCACTCTCATTTTCCGATTAGCATGCTAGCTTTGGCATCTGGCAAACACGTATATGTAGAAAAGCCGTTAGCACGTACTTTCTATGAAGCGGAACTTTTGATGCAAGCAGCGCTCAAACGTCCTAATCTGGCTACACAAGTAGGAAACCAAGGACATTCTGAAGCAAACTACTTCCAGTTCAAAGCTTGGATGGATGCCGGAATTATTAAAGACGTGACCGCCGTCACTGCACACATGAATAACGTACGGCGTTGGCATAAATGGGATACAAACATTTATAAACTCCCCGCAGGACAGCAACTTCCGAAAGACATGGATTGGGATACATGGCTCGGCGCTGTTCCATATCATGAATACAATGAAAAATATCATCAGGGAGAATGGCGCTGTTGGTATGACTTCGGAATGGGAGCTTTAGGAGACTGGGGAGCACATATTCTGGATACCGTTCATGAGTTTTTGGAATTAGGATTGCCCTATGAAGTAACTTTATTGCATGAAAAAGGGCATAATGATTATTTCTTTCCTTATTCTTCCACTATTCTTTTCCGCTTCCCACAACGCAAAGGGATGCCACCCGTAGATATCACCTGGTATGACGGACTAGACAACCTCCCTCCTATTCCTGCCGGTTACGGAGTATCAGGATTAGACCCTAATATCCCCACGACTAACCAAGGAGATGTTCCGGCCGCCAAATTGAATCCTGGAAAGATCATTTATACAAAAGACCTGACATTTAAAGGAGGAAGTCATGGAAGTACCTTATCCATCATTCCCGAAGAAAAAGCTAAAGAGATGGCAGACAAGCTACCCCAAATACCAAAGAGCCCATCCAATCATTTCGAGAATTTTTTATTGGCATGCAACGGTATAGAAAAAACACGTTCTCCATTCGAAATCAATGGAGTGCTAAGTCAGGTATTCTCACTCGGTGTAATGGCTCAACGCCTCAACACTCAGCTGTTCTTCGACAGCCGTACCAAACAAATTACAAATAACGAGTTTGCCAATGCAATGCTGACAGGAATACCTCCACGCAAAGGTTGGGACGAATTTTATAAATTATAAATGAACATAACCACCCATTAAACCAGCTATAAACAATTTACTAAGAATAACATTAAAAATGAAAAAGAACTTCTTATTTACTTTACTTTTATTCTGTGCGGCTTCATTATCTGCGCAGACCTGGGAACCTCTTTTCAACGGCAAAAACCTGAAAGGATGGAAAAAACTAAATGGCAAAGCCGAGTATAAAATCGTAGATGGTGCCATTGTGGGTATTTCTAAAATGGGAACTCCAAATACTTTTCTGGCAACAACCAAGAACTATGGAGACTTCATACTTGAATTTGATTTCAAAATTGATGACGGATTAAATTCAGGAGTACAACTTCGTAGTGAAAGCAAGAAAGATTATCAGAATGGTCGTGTGCACGGTTATCAGTTTGAAATTGACCCGTCTAAGCGAGCTTGGTCAGGAGGTATCTATGATGAAGCACGCAGAAACTGGTTGTATCCACTGACTTTGAATCCGGCTGCAAAAACCGCTTTTAAAAACAATGCATGGAATAAAGCCAGGATTGAAGCTATCGGAAATTCTATCCGTACCTGGATTAATGGAGTACCTTGTGCCAATATCTGGGATGATATGACACCTAGCGGATTTATTGCATTGCAAGTACACGCAATAGGTAATGCTTCCGAAGAAGGTAAAACTGTCAGCTGGAAAGACATCCGTATTTGTACAACGGATGTAGAACGTTACCAGACACCTGAAACGGAAGAAGCGCCCGAACGAAATATGATTGCCAACACCATATCTCCACGTGAAGCCAAAGAGGGTTGGGCCCTACTTTGGGATGGTAAAACCAACAATGGTTGGAGAGGAGCAAAATTGAATGCTTTTCCGGAAAAAGGATGGAAGATGGAAGATGGAATTCTGAAAGTGATGAAGAGCGGAGGAGCAGAATCAGCTAATGGTGGAGATATCGTAACTACCCGCAAATATAAAAACTTCATTCTCACGGTAGATTTCAAGATTACCGAAGGCGCAAATAGCGGGGTTAAATACTTTGTCAACCCAGATTTGAACAAAGGAGAAGGCTCTGCTATTGGCTGTGAGTTTCAAATTCTTGATGATGACAAACATCCAGATGCTAAACTTGGAGTAAAAGGCAACAGAAAGTTGGGTTCATTATATGATCTTATTCCGGCTCCAGAGAAGAAGCCTTTCAACAAAAAAGATTTTAATACCGCCACCATTATTGTGCAAGATAACCACGTAGAACACTGGCTGAATGGGGTAAAACTGATCGAATATACTCGCAATACTGACATGTGGAATGCTTTGGTTGCCTACAGTAAATATAAAAACTGGCCTAATTTTGGTAATTCCGCAGAAGGCAATATTCTTCTTCAAGATCATGGAGACGAAGTCTGGTTTAAAAATGTAAAAATCAAAGAGCTGAAATAACTTGCACTGAAAAGCCGATTTCTAACATAAAATCAAGAGTAGAAGGGCATGCACAAAGTGGCATGCCCTCTTAATATTTCAATAAAACAAAATGCAGCATACAATTCAACACTTATACAAGACACATGGTGATGACGGTTTGCTTTATGCTTGGTTTTTATCCATGCATACACGCGTAGATATAATACTCTGCTGCCAGAAATCAGAAAATGAATTAATGCTTGTAGTTAATAGTATATATGACACTCTCCGACAACTGGAAAGAATTGCAAATTATTATGACCCTTCCAGTGAATTAAAGAGCTTCCACAGCTCCTGTTATGATCAGTCAGTCTCTTTACAGGATGATTTCATTGTGCACAGAATATCATAAAAAAACCTTAGGATGTTTCGATGTTACTATCCACTCAGATAATTATAATCAAGATACCATACACTCCATTCATTTATACCCCGAAGCACAGAGTGTCTTCTTTCAACAAGCAGGTACTACAATAAACCTTTCCGGATTTCTTAAAGGTTATGCTCTCGACAAAATAAGAGAAATATTAAAGGTTCACATCATAGCAAATGCCTTAATAAATATGGGAAACAGTTCTGTACTCGCTCTAGGCAATCATCCGGTTGGCACAGGATGGAAAGTCAGCTTTGACGATCAGGCAAGTACTACAAAAAACCATAAAACTCAATCCATACTCCTTAATAACGAATGTTTAACCACCTCCGGAAACAACTCGGATGATCGCAAACACATTATCTCTCCTTCAAGTGGCAAACCACTGGAAGGAGTAAGACAAGTGACAGTAGTAACGGATGATGGAACCACCGGTGAGATTCTCTCAACCAGCCTGTTCGTAGCAAATCAAAAACAGCGCGAGTTAATAATGAGCGAGTTTCTCCCCAAAAGAGTTATTGATTTGGAACTGTGCCAGATGGTTTAGGTAACGGAGTATTCACCGGTAAAGGGACTCCCAAATCCGGCATTCCATCAGCATCCCATCCTATCTTCTGCAATCGTGGATTGCGACTTTCCGACTCTCCCGTATTACCGCTAGGAACACTTCTTGCCTGATACAATATATACCATTCCGTTCCATCAGGCGAAGGAAGAAAGGAAAGGTTAGCCGGGCCATACACTCCATCTTCCGGTCTCTGTTGAAATACAGGAACGGGGCTCTTCTTCCAGGAAGCCGGATTCAGCAAGTCACTATCCGCGTCAGCAGTCAACATTCCGGTACAATAATAAGGAGACCAGCAACCGCTTGCCGCATAATAGACAATGACAGTCCGGTTATCTTTGGAATGAAAATACTGAGGGCTTTCATTTACATAAATCGGATAAGCAGTCCGCCCGCCATCCGGATTTACCCACTGCCGTTCCCATTCATACTCCGGCTTCGAAATCAGAACCCTTTCCGTAGCCAATGTCCAGGGGTTTTCCATGCGGGCAATATAGATGCATTGTGTTTCACTGCCTATCCTCCGATTAGGCCACCCGGACCATAGAAGATAAAGCTCCCCTTTATGTTCAAAAGTTGAGGGATGTATTCCCCAGTTCCAATCGGGATTGGTCATGATCGCTCCTTTCATGCGAAACTCTCCCTGCATAGGGTCAGGAGAATCATTCTCAATCACATAAATCTGATGATTATCTGTATTTCCATCATCGGCAGCAAAATAGATATACCATTTACCATTGATATTCCGTATTTCCGGATTCCAAAGGTTATGGCTATTCGAAGGATCTTTAGGCACCCAGACCTCTTTACAAGTGGAATGAGCCATATCGGTAATATCGGTGGTTACCCACAGATATATTTGCTCATTAGTTTCATGGGTATAATAATATTTACCATTATGGTAAATCGCGCTTGAATTAGCCCCTTCCATAAATAATGGATTGGCATAAGTATCTTTTTCAACATCTTCTTTTTTTCCCGCCCGTTTGGAATTACAAGAGATGTTCAGCAAAACAAGGAATAATAACAAACATAAATTGATTCTCATAGTTTCATTTTTAAGATGATACAAAGAAAAGACTTTTTTTTCATTAATAGTTAATAAAGCGAAAATAAAAATTAAGTTTGGAATATCATTCTCGTCATTACATCGTGACACATCCTGCTGATGACAGGAAAACAGAAAAAAGAGAATGTAAAGACAAACTACCCATTAATAATAAAAACAGAAAGTTTCTTGGCATCATTACACACTTTCACACGAAATATATTAACCGTTTATATACTTCTTCCGAATCATTTATTAATAAATTCTTTCATCGTTTATTATAAACGTCCCCCAAGTTTATTATAAACCCGAGCATCGTTATTTCAGCAACAAATATTAATTTTAAGCAACAAAAAGGGCTGCAATTCCCATAAAGAATCGCAGCCCTTAGCTTGTATC
>ERZ831601.2069-NODE-2069-length-12580-cov-3.083273_pt1 | contig 12580 bp, 9 predicted proteins | sample MGYA00519578_ERZ831601 | MGnify/ENA primary metagenome ERZ831601 (study PRJEB31850, sample SAMEA3708717) | human gut metagenome | biome: human gut; feature: human-associated habitat; material: faeces | place: China | collected 2014 ... | reverse complement strand
TCGGGTGGTACACGTTTCAAATGCTACCCGGGTCCCTTTTCAAGTGTTAGCTACAGTCGGTGTTTACTGCTATTGAGTCGGGGATGAACTTCATAGATGTCTCTCCCTATTATGGTCATTACAAGGCTGAAACTGTTTTGGGAAAGGCTTTGAAGGATATTCCCCGTGACCGCTATTATCTCTCTACCAAGGTGGGACGTTATGGAAAGGATGGAGTGAATACGTGGGACTATTCAGCCAAACGTGCCGTAGAAAGTGTCTATGAAAGCATGGAGAGGCTGCATGTTGATTTCATTGATTTGATTAATGTGCATGACATTGAGTTTGCCGATTTGAATCAGGTGGCCAATGAAACCCTGCCTGCTCTGGTGGAACTACGTGAGAAAGGCGTGGTGGGGCATGTTGGAATCACAGACCTGCAACTGGAAAATCTGAAATGGGTAATAGACCATACATCGGAGGGTACGGTGGAGTCTGTTCTGAATTTCTGCCACTACTGCTTATGCGACGATAAGCTGGTGGACTTCCTTGATTATTTCGAGTCCAAAGTGATAGGAGTTATCAATGCCTCTCCGCTTTCTATGGGATTGCTGACCGAACGGGGTGTTCCGGCATGGCATCCTGCTCCGGCTCCGCTGGTAGAGGCATGCCGCAAGGCAATGCAGCATTGCAGGGCGAAGAATTATCCGATGGAAAAACTGGCTATGCAGTTCTCTGTCAGCAATCCGCGTATAGCTACTACATTATTCAGTACGGCAAATCCTCAGAATGTAAAAAACAATGTTGCTTTTATTAAGGAACCGGTTGATTGGCAGTTGGTACACGAGGTGCAGGATATTATTGGTGACCAGCAACGTGTGAGCTGGGCAAATTCATAAGAAAGGGCCGGCTATGGATTATACGATTATAGATGCGCATGCCCATCTGTGGCTGCGGCAAGATACGATGGTGGACGGCTTGCCTGTCCGCACTTTGGAACAAGGTCGTTCGCTGTTCATGGGTGAAGTACGGCAGATGCTTCCTCCCTTTATGGTGGACGGTGTGAACAGTGCGGAGATTTTCTTGTCCAACATGGATTATGCGCAAGTTTCCGCGGCCGTCATCACACAGGAGTTTATTGACGGTTTTCAGAATGATTATCTTGCAGAGGTTGCATCCCGCTATCCGGACCGTTTTTTTGTCTGTGGAATGTGCGAATTCCGCAAACCGGGATTTTTGGATGAGGCAAGACGGCTGATTGCAAGAGGATTCAAAGCCATCAAGATTCCCGCCCAGCGCTTGTTGCTGAAGGAGGGGAGGGTGATGCTGAACTGTGATGAAATGATGCGGATGTTCCGTTATATGGAGGAGAAAGGTGTGTTGCTGTCCGTAGATTTGGCAGACGGTGCTTTGCAGGTAGCCGAAATGGAAGAGGTCATTCAAGAATGTCCTCGGCTGAAAGTGGCGGTCGGCCATTTCGGAATGGTCACCCTTCCTGATTGGAAGGAACAGATTCGCTTGGCACGGTATCCCAATGTAATGATTGAGTCGGGAGGAATCACCTGGCTTTTCAACGATGAGTTCTATCCGTTCAAAGGAGCGGTGAGGGCTATTCGTGAAGCGGCAGAACTGGTTGGAATGGAGAAACTGATGTGGGGTTCTGACTATCCGCGCACCATCACAGCCATTACTTATAAAATGTCGTACGATTTTATAACGAAGTCTCCGGAGCTGACAGACGCTGAAAAGAAACTTTTCTTGGGAGAAAACGCCCGGAAGTTTTATGGCTTTTCCAACTTGCCGGCATTGCCTTATATCAAAAATATGTCTGAATAAAAAAAGAATCCTATCATGAAAAACAATCGATACGTTGTACCTTTAGCTCTTGTTTTCTGTCTTTTCTTCTTGTGGGCCATCAGCAGCAACCTGCTTCCCACCATGATTAGGCAATTGATGAAGACTTGTGAGCTGAATACTTTTGAAGCTTCTTTTACGGAAACGGCTTACTGGCTTGCCTATTTTGTTTTCCCCATTCCGATAGCCATGTTTATGAAGCGGTATAGTTACAAGGCGGGAATCGTTTTCGGCCTGGTGCTGGCTGCCATTGGCGGGCTGCTCTTTTTTCCGGCTGCCATGCTGAAGGAGTATTGGGCTTATCTCTGCATTTTCTTTATTATAGCTACCGGAATGTGTTTCCTGGAAACGGCAGCCAATCCATACGTGACGGCTTTGGGAGCGCCGGAAACGGCATCCCGGCGGTTGAATCTGGCGCAATCCTTCAATGGACTAGGCGCTTTTATCGCAGCGATGTTTCTGAGCAAGCTGATTCTAAGCGGTACCCATTATACACGCGAGACGCTTCCTGTTGATTATCCGGGAGGCTGGCAGGCTTATATACAACTGGAAACGGATGCGATGAAACTTCCTTATCTGATATTGGCTCTGTTGCTTCTTGCGATAGCGGTCGTATTTGTTTTCTCAAAATTGCCGAAGATTGGAGATGAAGGAGCGGAACCTGCATCCGGAAAGAAAGAAAAACTGATTGATTTCGATGTGCTGAAACGCTCGCATTTACGTTGGGGAGTCATCGCGCAGTTCTTTTATAATGGTGGGCAAACAGCTATCAACAGTCTGTTTCTCGTTTACTGCTGCACCTATGCCGGTTTGCCGGAAGATACGGCTACCACTTTCTTTGGACTGTACATGCTGGCCTTCTTGCTAGGGCGCTGGATTGGTACGGGATTGATGGTCAAGTTCCGTCCGCAGGATATGTTGCTGGTGTATGCTTTGATGAATATCCTTTTGTGTGGTGTCGTGATGCTATGGGGAGGAATGATCGGACTGTATGCGATGCTCGCCATCTCTTTCTTTATGTCTATCATGTATCCTACACAGTTCTCTTTGGCACTGAAAGGACTCGGAAATCAGACAAAGAGCGGTTCGGCCTTTTTGGTAATGGCAATTGTCGGTAATGCCTGTCTTCCTCAGTTGACAGCGTACTTCATGCACGTTAATGAACATATTTATTATGTCGCTTATGGCATACCGATGATTTGTTTTGCGTTTTGTGCCTATTACGGTTGGAAGGGCTATAAAGTAATTGATTAATAAATTTATCTCAAACAAATAAAATGAAAGCAGTTCAAATTGTCAACCCCTCCGAAATGAAGGTGGTTGAACTGGAAAAGCCGGCCGTCGGTGTCGGTGAAGTATTGGTAAGAATCAAGTATGTCGGCTTCTGTGGCTCCGATTTAAACACTTTTCTGGGGCGTAACCCGATGGTGAAACTCCCTGTAATACCGGGGCATGAAGTAGGAGCAGTGATTGAAGAGATCGGTCCGGATGTTCCGGCTGGCTTTGAGAAAGGGATGAATGTAACATTGAACCCATATACCAATTGTGGTAAATGTGCTTCGTGCCGTAACGGGCGTGTCAATGCCTGCGAGCATAATGAGACATTAGGCGTACAACGGAATGGAGTGATGTGCGAATACGCCGTGCTTCCTTGGACGAAGATTATCCCGGCAGGTAATATCTCATCCCGTGACTGTGCTCTGATTGAGCCGATGAGTGTAGGGTTTCATGCTGTTTCCCGTGCTCAGGTCATCGATAATGAGTATGTGATGGTGATTGGCTGTGGTATGATTGGGATTGGCGCTATTGTACGTGCTGCCTTGAGAGGAGCGACGGTGATTGCGGTCGATCTGGATGATGAAAAACTGGTACTGGCCAAAAGAGTGGGAGCGTCTTACGCAGTAAACTCTAAAACAGAGAATGTACATGAGCGGATACAGGAAATCACCGCAGGGTTTGGAGCTGATGTCGTGATTGAAGCTGTCGGCAGTCCTGTGACTTATGTAATGGCTGTGGATGAAGTTGGCTTTACCGGTCGTGTGGTTTGTATTGGCTACGCCAAAAAAGAAGACGCTTTTCAGACCAAGTATTTCGTCCAGAAAGAACTGGATATTCGTGGTTCCAGAAATGCATTGCCTGCTGATTTCCGTGCGGTAATCAACTATATGAAAGAAGGTAAGTGTCCGGTAGAAGAACTGATCTCAAAGATTGCAAAACCGGAAGATGCTTTGGAGGCAATGAAAGAATGGGCAGCTGATCCGGGAAAGGTATTCCGTATCTTGGTAGAAATGTAGATAATTTATTTTACAGAATCAACCGCTTAGCCCATTGTATTGAGAATATGAAGAAAGAATGATCCCGTTGGTTTTAAACCAACGGGTCGTTCCTTTAAAACCAAGACACCGTTCCTTTAAAACCAACAGATCTTTTCTTTTAAAGAAATTCTAGATGTTTTTTATCTGTTGAGAATCAGTGTTTTACGGACTGGGCCTGAACACGGGTCAATAAATGGTTATCATTCTTTACATAACTGCGTGGCATTAAAAGATTGAAGTATAATTTGTGCTTTTAGTCTTTAGAATGTTCTTCTATTATTAAGGATGGAATGATAATTGGCTATGATATTGAATCAATCCTTCCATCGGACTTTGGAGAATCTTACCTATCTGAATACCTGTTTGTCGGGCAGCATCCTGTAGAATCTCTTTGTAACAGTAGGCTATCGATCCGATGAAGTGTACCGGATATTGCTTGTAATCATACTGCATCACATTCCTGCGAAAGAAAGCTATAAAGCTGTTCATAACTAATTGGCGGATAGCCGGTTCTTCCAAATGCTGTGCGATAAAAGGAGAGAGACTGGCCAAAAAACGATTGGGAAAGGGCTGGCGATAAACCCGGTCGATGATTTCGGGAGGCGTCAGATCGAACTGCTTCAGAAACTCTTCTTTCAAGGTGGCAGGAAGTTGATTTTTCAGAATATCTCCTACCAGCAGTTTTCCAAGTACGGCACCGCTACCTTCATCTCCCAAAATAAATCCGAGAGGAGAGATGTTACTGACGATCTCTTTTCCATTGTAAAAACAAGAATTGGACCCCGTCCCCAAAATACAGGCGATACCAGCCTCCTGGCCACATAGCCCGTGGGCGGCAGCCAGCATATCCGAATTTGCTTTAATATTCCCGATAACGGGCAGACTGTCTGCAATAGCCCGTCGGAGGACGGGAGCTTTCTCGGGTGTACAACCTGCTCCGTAGAAGTAAACTGCATTGAATTTCCCTTCCGGCAGTTGAGGCAGAAGGGAAGCTGTCAGCTTCTGTTGGATTTCTTCTTCCGACTGGAAGAAAGGGTTGATCCCTTTCGTTCCAAGTCGCTTGATAACTGCGCCGTTCAGTACGACACACCAGTCTGTTTTGGTAGAACCACTGTCTGCAATGAGTATCATATCTTAATGTATATTTTCTTTTTATATAGAATGTAGCCTATTGCCCAGTTGAGAAGGACAAAAAGCAGGGCAAATACAAGCGAGCCTCCTTTATCTCCGAAGACAGGTTGTAGGAGTGCGCTGTAAATATAGCCATGTAAAGAAGTCGCTTCACCTTGGTAGGTCATAGGAATGACTGCCAGCGTAATCGCCAGAATATCTGCCAATACATAAATAAATAGCGGATTTACTCCAAACGATTCGAAGAAACGGCTCCAGTTTTTATAACCTTTAATGTCAATGATCCATACGAGTAATGCCAGAAAACTGGAACCCAGACCGCAGGTTACGAGTACGAAGGAAGGAGACCATACTTTCTTGCAGATAGGGGAACCATAACTCAGTAAGAAACCTGCGAAAGTAAGGATAGTACCTATCAGGAACAAACGTTCCAGCTTCTCATGAATATCTTTTACTTCCATCAATAGCTTTCCGGCACAGAAGCCGATTAAGACGTGGGCGATGGCTGAAATAGTACTAAGCAGTCCTTCCGGATCAAGTATCTGACCGCCATAGATATGAGCTTGTCCTAATACTGCACGGTCGACGATGGAAAGAATATTTGTTTCGTCGTAGACATATCCATTGCCGAGGGCAAGGATTGCAAAATAACTAATGAGAAGTACAGCAATTAAATAAGGTATATATTTATGCTTCATGAGTAAAGCGACTATGGCAGTAACTCCATATCCCAAAGCAAGCCGTTGCATGACTCCGAGAATGCGAATCTGGTCGATAGGGAAGGGATCGTGCTGGAAGCAGAGAATGGAAAGCCAGCTGATGCCAATTCCAATCAGGAAAATGATCACGGTCCGTTTGAGAATTTTTAAACCCGCGGGAACACTGAAGGTGAAATTGTACTTTCTCAAAGAGATGTACGTGGAGATTCCCATAATGAACATAAAGAATGGGAATACCAGATCGGTAGGAGTTAATCCAATCCACTCGGCATGTTTGAGGGGAGCATACGCATGTTGCCAGGAACCGGGCGTATTTACTAAGATCATACCCGCGATGGTGATGCCCCGCATCACATCGAGTGCCAATAGGCGTTTGTTACTTGTTGTTACATTCATGACTGTTACTTTTTAATGTGTTAAGTTATAAGTAATTCAATTTTATCTCTTTTTTCCGAAGGAACTGTCCAGTCGATTGCGGATCATCCATGAAGCAAGGATGCCGGGAATGGTGCATACGCATACCCAGATAAAGAAGTTGGTGTATCCAAGATGTTCCTGTATCCATCCTGCCGGCATTCCCGGAAGCATCATGCCAAGTGCCATAAAACCTGTTCCAATGGCATAATGAGCTGTTTTGTGTTCACCATCTGCAATATAAATCAGATAAAGCATATAGGCAGTAAAGCCGAAGCCATATCCCAGCTGTTCGATGGCTACACAAATGGAGATTAGCAGGAGGTTGTCCGGAGTAGCTGCTGCCATCCAGACATATAAAAGGTCGGGGAGGTTGATAGCCAGCGCCATGGGAATGATCCATTTCTTAAAACCGTCACGGGAAACGAGGAAACCGCTGATGATGCCGCCTATCAGTAGGGCGGCTACGCCGATGGTGCCATAAATGACTCCGACGGATGCGGTTGATAATCCCAATCCGCCTTGTTCGGCACCATCCAATAAGAATGGAGAGGCTATTTTAGCAAGTTGGGATTCTCCCAACCGATAGGTGAGCAGGAAGAAAAACATAAGTCCCAGGTTTTTCTTCTCAAAGAAAGTGACGAATGTCTTAAAGAAATCTTCCAGTAACTTACCCGGTGTTAACCCCGGTCTTTTGACATCTGAAGCAGGGTGGGGGAGAATAAAGCGATGGTATAGTGTCAGTCCGAGGAATAATCCTGCCATCAGATAGAAAGTGATACTCCAGGCCATTGGAACATTGCCATGCGATGTTTCCAACCAGCCTGCCAACATAACCAGGATTCCCTGCCCGAAGATATTGGCGAAACGATAGCAAGTGTTTCTGATGCCTACGAAGAAGGATTGTTCTTTGTTGTTGAGGCCAAGCATATAAAAGCCGTCAGCCGCAATGTCATGCGTGGCAGAACTGAATGCCATCAGCCAAAAGAATGCCAGAGTGAGTTGCACATAGTGTGGAGTCGGGATAAAAAAGGCAATACCGGCGAAACCGGCAGCAATCAAACCCTGCATGGCAATAATCCAGGAACGCTTTGTCTTGACCAGATCTACGAAAGGACTCCATAATGGTTTGATCGTCCAAGGCAGATATAACCAGGAAGTATAAAGCGCTATTTCTGTATTCGACAATCCCAGGCGCTTGTACATGATAACGGCAATTGTCATCACAGCCACATAAGGCAGTCCTTCCGCAAAATAAAGAGTCGGAATCCAGCTCCACGGATTTCGATTGTTTCTTGGTATTATGTTCTTGGCATTTCTTGTTGATATCATGGCATTAGTCTCAGATGTTATTCATATTGTTTTTCAAGTCTGCTTCCGGGATAATAGTGAGCTAAAATATCTTTGTAATAATAACCTCGCTCTCCCATTACTGCCGCACCGATCTGACAAAGTCCTACTCCGTGTCCCCAACCGGCTCCCGTCAGTGTAAAGCGGGTTGGAACATTTCCCTCTTCTCCTTTTTCCTTATCCACAAGGAATGCTGAACTATAAAGATGGGAAGGCGACAATGTACGTCGGATCTCTAATTCTTTTCCGATGGTCAGTGTCCGTAAAGTACCTACTATCTTTAATCGTATCAGGCGTCCGGAAGTTCCTCGCTCTACAGGGATTAAGTCTATGATTTCCCCGAAATCAATTCCCGAACGTTGATGGATTAACTCAGCTAGTTCCTGTTGGCTATAACTGATTTTCCAACGGTAGAAATCAGTCGTTTCCTGATCGTAGTTATTAAGAACCTGACTCAGAATCTTTTTATCCTGCGTATTACAGAAAGCATCCGGAGAAGTTCGTATCCATCGGTCCGCTTCTTCTTCCTGCGTCAGATCGGGAAGCTGTATTGCCGGACCTGTTATTTGTTTCTCCGAATCAGAAGCATGGGATTCCGGTATGTAATCTCGTTTACCGGTCAGATAAGGATGCCTCACATTCTCCCAACAATTCTGAAACTCTTCCATTGCACCGCCACAACATTTGGAGAATCGCGCATCGCAAATCTTTCCTTCATACATCAGCACCTCTCCACGGGTAGCTGAAACAGCTTCGATAGCTTGTGGAGTAGAAGCACGGGTAATTCCCTGATAGCGCTGGCAATGATCATCCGCACAAACATCAAAGTGCGTATGCGCTTCATGATCATACCATTTGATAAGTTGAGAGTGGAGAGTGGAATGTGGAGAGTTGGCTGCGCTGTCCGGCTGTATAGTAGCTTTCCATTTTTCATTCTCCACTCTCAATTTATTGATCAGCCAGCTTCTGGAAATGACTGCATGCGCTTTCAGTAGTTCCAAAGAGGCGGTGGCACTCATTTCTGATGAGATGACACTTGTCAGGTAATCTTCTATAGAGATTACATTGATGGCGGTCAGTGTCTCTCCTTCGACAATGATTTTCAAAGCTCCCTGGAAGCGTTGTACTTCTTTGCGTTCCCAATGAAAATTGATGCCGATGGTGACATCCTTTAGCTCAAAGAAGATCCCGGCATTTGGCTGAGGGTAGAATATCAATTCATCGTATTCTTTCCCTGACCAGTATATCTTTTCTTTTTGATAAACAGCCTTTTGTGCCCCTGAAACCTTTGTGCCGTCAGGAGTAGTGAAGCTTTCGGGAAAAGAAAATTCAATTTCTTTTCCCGAAAGGATACCGACTGTAATCTGAGGTTCTTCCATTTCTTCTTTACTAGGATGTTTGATCGGTGAGTGCTTTTAACTGTTCCTGTGACAAACTGACCTCCTTGTAAATCTGAGTGATTTTTTTAGCTGTTATCTTATCCAAATCTTCTTCTCTTACAATGGGGAATACGCCACACATCTCCGCAATAGCCGGGCTTATCAATAAGCCTTTTTTCCCTTGGGCATAATAACATTCCGGCCGATGTTTAGAACGTAGGAAAATAATACAGTTCCACTGTTTTATTTCATCGCCTCCAGTGCGGTTTACTGTTTCGAGTCCATACCAGGCAATCACATTGATTAAAGGTTCTTTGTCATGATAAATAGAAACTATCTTATCGTAAAGATACTCAAACATTTCAATGATCCCTCTTCTGTTTGGAGATGAAATGCCAATGCTCGTGGTGAACCCGTTTTCTAGATGACTATGTACGCTATCTTCAGAACTAAGCATGTCCGATATGAAAGTCATCCCAAAAGGATTGGCAATCTTTTCCTCTTTTCCTGCTGCCTGAAAGTGCATATGGTCAGGGGCGGAAGCTCCGCATTCCGGTCCGTTATATAAGATGAGGAACTCGTTCATGTTTTCGGCAAGGAAAAGCATATCCTCAAAACGGTTTTTGATGGTTTGCGGGGTATGTTCCTCTTCAATTATAGTCAGATGCCGGCGGAAAATCGGATAGGGATTGAGGCATATTTCATAATGTCCGAGTGACAAAGACGTTTGTTCTGCCGGGCGATTGTCATTGCACAGAAAACAAGGTCTTTCTTGTATGGACTGAGAGTCGGTCTGGGCCATTGTAGAGATTGCCCGTTGTGGATTTGGGAAGAATCTGACTCTCTTGGTGTCCCCTCCTAGTTTGAGTTCCAGCGTCTTTTCTTTTTTAAGATTCTGTTCTAATTCCTTATAATTCTTTTTTGCCAGCTTCCAGTCTTTTTTCTGTTTTTCTATCATCTCGTTGACGAGACGCTGAAAACTTTCATCGATGCTGTGCATCCGGATTCTTGCCTGTAACTCCCAGGTTCGGATACTGTCTTTGTAGAAATTGTTCCGGTTAATTTTTTCGATATCTAATGCTGCGTCAGAGTTGCCTTCCCAACGGCGGCAAAGATAGATTACATCATAAATACGACCGATCGTATATTCACGAGAAATACTCAGACCTATGGCATAATCTTCTCCATAACTGGTATTGGGGAATTTGATCTTGCGAAGGATGGGAGTGTAGAAGGCCCGTGGGGCACCCAACCCATTGATACGTAAAGCATTGTTGGGACCGTCCTCTACTGTCCACTCTTTATGGTCAATGACACCGGGAGCTATCTCGTTCATCTGAAAATCCGTCATTAGGTAAGTCCCTATCACCATTGCACAGTTCTGCTGATAGAAGGTATCGACGATTTTCTGTAAGGTATGCTCATTCTTATACAGGTCATCGCTATCCAGTTGCACGGCAAATTTACCGCATTTCTCATGGTGTACTCCTACATTCCAGCAACCTCCTATACCGAGATCATTCTCCTGGGGAATGATATGTATTAGTCTATTGTCCGCACTAAATTTCTGGAGGGCTTCGGTGGTACCGTCCGTTGAGTGATTGTCGATCACAATCACATTAAAGGGAAAAGTCGTTTGCTGGCTCAAAGCAGAATTTACGGCGTCACGAATGGTCCGGATACGATTACGGACAGGTATGATGACAGATGCTTCAAACTCAAAAGCTTCTCTGTCCAGGTTTACTGTTCGGGAAGAAGGTCTTACATAGGCATTGATTTCTTTCAGATGCTTGATACAAACTTTCTCCATTTCGATCTGTACTTCCCGATTTTTAGGATTTACGTAGTCGAATTGTTTTTCTCCGCTTTTCCGGGTATCTGTTTCTATTTCTGTGTAAAGGAACTCATTGATATGGATGATTTGAAATAGATTACCTAGCATCAGACGCATTTCATAAAATGCAGCATATTGGAAAACTGTTTCCTCCAGAATACTTGAAGCAAGGGTGAAAATTTCGGAATTGAATAAAAGCACCGAACCGAAATCAAAATCATCCCGGAGGCTTCCTTGTTGATAATCAATAACGGGAGCTTGTTTGAGAACTCCGTCAACCAGTTGGTAATGATCTGCGTATACCATTGCATTTTCTGAGGAACTCTGTATAATCTGTGTCATGCGTTCCAGTGCGTACAATCCTAGTTTTAGCGGGGTCTGTTTCGTGTAAAGCAAAAGATAGCTGGCATCATCTGCGTTGTCAGCAATTGTTTTAATCGTACTTGTAGAGTAGAGACCGTTAATGAGGAGACATTCACACCCCGGTAAGCACTCTTTGTTGGTATCAGCGCTTAGCAGGTAGATTTTGTTCACTAATTCTGAAGCTTGCAATTCTTTTACAGTTTGTATCGTATCTTTCGGATTGCCAAAAGGTATGAAGCAATTGATTTTCTTTTTCATTTTAATGTTTTTTTATTAAAGAGCTGTTGATAGGGGCGGCTGACGATTTCCTTTTGATGAGCAGGCAAAGCCCCAGAAAAGTAAACGCGGCATTCAATATCAGTAACTCGTAGCTAATTTGATATCCATCGAACCAGGCTTCCGAATTTCTTTGCAATACGTAGCAAAGTGCAGGAGAAAGAATGGCTACTAACGGAATATATGGATCATAAACTTGTTTTTTAGTAAAAATGCCGAAAGCGAATAGTCCGAGAATTGGACCATACGTATAGCTGGCCAGCGTATAAATCGCATCAATCACACTTGTATTATTCAGCAAATTGAATACGAAGATGACGATTCCCATCACGAACGCCATCCCGATGTGCACGTGTTTCCGTATTTTGCAGAGTGCCGCTTCGTCTTTCTTGTGCGCATTCAGAATATCTACGGTGAAAGAAGTCGTCAGGGCTGTCAAGGCCGATCCGGCAGCGGAGTACGCCGAAGCTATCAATCCGATAATGAACAGGATACCGACTATTCCCGGAAAGTAATTGCCTGTGGCGATCATTGGGAACAATTCATCGCTCTTGCCGGGATTCTCGATTCCCTGTCGGGCGGTGAAAGTATAGAGCAATACACCCAGCATCAGGAAGAGCAGGATCACGAAGAACTGTGAAATCCCGCTTGTAATCATATTCTTCTGTGAGTCACGGAAGTTCTTGCAACTGAGATTCCGTTGCATCATATCTTGATCCAGCCCGTTCATGGCGATAACGGTAAAGACGCCTGCCAGGAATTGCTTGAAGAAATATCGCTTGTCGTTGACATCGTCAAAAAAGAACATTTTGGAGAGATCGCTGTCTGAAATCGTTGAGACCAATCCGCTGAAATTCAGATGCAGGCTGGAAGCTATATAGTAGATACAAAGTACAACGGAGACTACCAGACAGAATGTTTTCAATACATCCGTCCATATCAATGATTTCACTCCGCCCCGGAAAG
>ERZ831601.2040-NODE-2040-length-12751-cov-3.662650_pt1 | contig 12751 bp, 10 predicted proteins | sample MGYA00519578_ERZ831601 | MGnify/ENA primary metagenome ERZ831601 (study PRJEB31850, sample SAMEA3708717) | human gut metagenome | biome: human gut; feature: human-associated habitat; material: faeces | place: China | collected 2014 ... | reverse complement strand
AGACTGTAAATCTGTTGCGTCTCGCTTCGGTGGTTCGAATCCACCTCCATCCATTTGGCTTTGTGCCAGTCATGAGTAATCATGATGCCGGCGTGGCGGAACTGGCAGACGCACAGGACTTAAAATCCTGCGAGGGTTAAACTTCGTACCGGTTCGATTCCGGTCGCCGGCAGTATCGGGAACAGTTTTTAACTGTTCCCGATTTTGCGTTATACGGACGTATTTGCAGCGTTGGTTTATATCAGGATATAGAAATCCTGTCATAAACCGGCGCTTCTTTTGCATATAATACAAAGCAAAGGAGTGAAAACATGTCTGCATATCATCGGTTAATATCATATATCTATGCATACGAGGGCGGAATCAAAGGGAAAAATACGGGATTTGCGAAATTGGAGACGCGGGGAACTTCCTGTCGGATTCAGGTCAGCGTCCGCCGTGTCTTTGCGGGCGGCAGCCCGATCGGCGTATATCTTCTGGCAGGGCAGGAGGAGATCCGTATCGGCACCCTGTTTGTCCGTGGCGGAAATGGGGAGTTCCGTGCCGTCGTCAATTGTGAAAATATTGAAGGAAGCGGCTGCAATATGGAAGAGTGCTGTGGTCTGACTCTTCATGAGACGGACAGCGCATGGCGTGCCTATACGACGATCTGGGAAGATGCCGTCGCGCATGCGGCAGAGGTTGAGCTGGCGGATGTGACTGCTGAGAAAGTGCGGGAGCAGGAAGCGGAGAAGGAAGAGGCAACGCGGAAACTGGCAGAGAATGTATCTGGGGAAGTGAACAGCGCGTCTGTAGGGAAAGAAAAATTGGATGAGGCGTCAGAACTTACCCGGTCGGGAGAAATGGAGAGTCAGGACACATCCACGGAGACAGAGAAGAAAGAAGCTGTGAATATAAACGAAACGGACTTCGGAATCAGCCAGCCCCAGCCAGAAAAGCTGGAGGATTCAAACCTGGAGATTTTCGAGGACACGGAAACCATGGAAGCGGTTCCAGATATCTCAGAAACATCCGATCATCAAGAGGCAGAAATTGTTCAGGAAGCGCAAACGGAAACACCGCAAGAAAGTTCTCAGGAATCCACTCAGGAAGCGCAAACGGAAACACCGCAGGAAAGTTCTCAGAAATCCAATCAGGAAGTGCAAACGGAGACACCGCAGGAAAGTTCTCAGGAATCCTTTCAGGAAGCGCAGACAGAGGCGCGACGGAAAGATTCTCAAGAATCCACCCGGGAAGTCCGGAAAGAGGCGCTTCCAGATTCTCCACCAGACCATCAAGAGGCGTTTCAGTCAGACTCTCAAAATCAAAAACAACCGCAACCAGATTCATCCAAGGAATTTTCGAAAGAAGATCCCGCCGAGTCCCTCTGGAACCGTCTGCGTGCTGCCTATCCCAAAGTAACCGCCTTCGAATGCGCCGACGGCTGCGAGATTCTGGTAATCAAACCACAGGATATCGGGCTTCTGCCGCGGGAAAACTGGGTGTATGGAAATAATAGCTTTCTTCTGCACGGTTACTACAACTACCGATATCTGATTCTGGCGAGACTGGGGAAACCCGGCGAACGGGGGCGCTACATTCTGGGCGTGCCGGGACATTATGGAAACAATGAAAAATATATGGCAGCGATGTTCGGCTTTGACCGCTTTGTCCGTTCCACCCGCCAGCCGCCGCGCGACAGCCGGTTCGGGTATTGGTATACGGATTTGAATTTTACATAAAAGCCGGTCGCTCCTTTTACAGAACTCTTGACAAAGGATAGCTTTTCTGGGTAGGATGGACACGGGTCAAATGCTTTCAGGTGTTTGGTTGGCAGCGGATCAAACTTGTCGGGAAACTGGGATAAGGATGTCTGTTGTTGGAAGCGGATGAATTTGAACGGAGGAAAAAACAGTGGCAGCAAAATTGACACGGGAAGAGAAATATATGAAAGCGGCGATCCGCGAGGCGAAGAAAGCCTGGGCGCTCGGAGAAGTGCCGATCGGCTGCGTGATCGTGTATGAGGACAAAATCATCGGCAGGGGTTACAACCGTCGAATGGTCGATCATAGCGCGCTGGCACATGCGGAGATCGCGGCAATCAAAAAAGCGTGCAAGCGCATGGGCGACTGGCGCCTGGAAGAATGTGAGCTGTACGTGACGTTGGAACCATGCCCGATGTGCGCAGGGGCGATCGTGCAGGCGCGGATTCCAAAAGTTTACATCGGTTCCATGAACCCGAAAGCCGGCTGCGCCGGTTCGGTACTGAATCTTCTGGATGAAAAAGGATTCAATCATCAGGTGGAGACAGAAGAAGGACTTTTGGGCGAGGAATGTTCGATGATGTTGAAAGAATTTTTCAAAGAATTGCGTGAAAAGAGAAAAAAGAAGAAAGAAGAAAAAGCTGGTGAATGATTTCCACCAGCTTTTTGCATTCCATATTTCCCATTCAAACCGAAAAATACAGTCCTTATTTGATTACGTGGATCCAGCCCTCCGGAGCTTTGATGTGACCCATCTGGATGCCGGTCAGTGTCTCGTAGAGTTTCTGGGTAACCGGACCCATCTTCTCCATACCTGCCGGGAAGCAGATTTCCTTGCCGTGGTCAACGATCTTGCCAACCGGGGAGATAACAGCTGCGGTACCGCACAGACCGCACTCTGCGAAATCCTTTACCTCGTCTAAGTATATTTCACGCTCTTCGGTCTCCATGCCGAGATAATCTCTTGCAACCTGCAGGATAGAACGGCGTGTGATAGACGGAAGGATGCTGTTGGACTTCGGAGTTACCAGCTTGCCGTCTTTGGTGATAAAGATAACGTTTGCGCCGCCGGTCTCCTCGATCTTGGTACGTGTCTGCGGATCCAGGTAGATGTTCTCATCGAAACCGTTCTTATGAGCATCGACGATCGCATGCAGGCTCATCGCGTAGTTTAATCCGGCTTTGATGTGACCGGTTCCGTGAGGTGCTGCACGGTCGAAATCGCTGACGCGGATGGTGATCGGTTTAGCGCCGCCCTTGAAGTACGGGCCAACCGGTGTACAGAATACACGGAACTGATAGATGTTTGCCGGTTTAACGCCGATGATGGAATCATAACCGAACATATACGGGCGGATGTACAGGGTTGCACCGGAACCATACGGCGGTACGAATGCTGCGTTGGCTTCTACTACTTTTGTGATGGCGTCTACGAAGCGCTCCTTCGGGAATGGCGGCATTTCAAGACCTTTTGCGGAATTCTCCATACGCTCGCCGTTTAAGTCAGGACGGAACGTAACGATATGGCCGTCCTCGGTCGTATACGCTTTCAGACCCTCGAAGCAAGTCTGTGCATACTGCAGAACACAGGCACATTCATTCAGGGTAATATTCGGGTCGGAGGTAAGGGCGCCTTCGTCCCAGGAACCATTCTGATACATGGAAACATAGCGGTAATCCGTTGGCATATAGCCGAAACCGATGTTGCTCCAGTCGATATTTTTCTTTTCCATAATCGTTGCTCCAATCTTACAGAATTTTATGATTTAGTAACTGTTTGACTTTTTGCAGTCGCTAGATTTATACCTATTATAATGATTTCTTTCTTCTGTTGCAAGATTCTGGGATAAAAAATGATAAAAAAACAATAAAATGTATTCTTGTGTATTTTTATACAATGCTTGTTAGTCAAGCTCCGGCTTGACAAAACGGCGGCTGCCATGTATACTAAACAGGCTGACGGTCTGCAGGTCATTCCGTCATATAAGATCAAGTCATAAAGTTTCCGCACAGCCGGGGAGTTAGCGGTGCCCTGTACCTGCAATCCGCTATAGCAGGGGTGTTGTCCGACCGAGGGCGTTTTTACTGTGGGGCTGCCCCTGAAAAGTGGCGTTGAAGTCTGGGTCTTGCGCAACAGAAATCTGTGAACCGTGTCAGGGCAGGAATGCAGCAGCACTAAGCAGAAGCTTCTGTGTGCCGCAAGGCAGCCTGGACCGAGTTAACTGTCAGGGTAACGTCCATGGCATACGTTCGAAGCCGGGCGTGCGGATTTTTTTATTTCATAGGAAATTGCTTCCTATGAAAAAAAAATAGAAAATAATAGATACAGAAACAAGCATTTTTGCAGGTGTGTGAATATAGCCGGGATATGTGGAATTTGATTTGCCAAGGGGTAGGAATACCGTGCCGGAGCAGATTAAAAGCGCGTATCCCGGTATTTTTATGTCTATGATATTTGTAAGGAATTTTTTCTTGCCCGCGGGATATGATTGTATTATAATTACAAAATGGGTGTAGTTTATCCTGATATGGGGGTTGTTGGAAACTTAGAATAAGGGTAACTGTGAAGGTACTGGACGGTTATGAAGAAAGGGAAAGCGCTCATGAGAAGAATCGGTATGTTAACCAGCGGTGGCGACTGCCAGAGCTTAAATGCGACGATGCGAGGCGTGGCAAAATCGCTGTACAAGATGTTCGATGACATAGAGATAGTTGGATTTGAAGACGGCTATAAAGGTCTTATGTATGCAGACTACCGGATTATGAAACAGTCGGATTTTTCCGGGATTCTGACACGTGGAGGTACGATTCTGGGAACTTCCAGACAGCCTTTCAAGCTGATGCGGACGCCGGACGAGAACGGTCTGGATAAAGTGGAAGCGATGAAACACACCTATTACAAGCTGAAACTGGAATGCCTCGTCATTTTAGGCGGCAACGGCAGCCAGAAGACGGCAAATCTGCTGCGGGAGGAAGGACTCAATATCGTTTCTCTTCCGAAGACCATAGACAACGATCTCTGGGGCAGTGATCTTACGTTTGGATTCCATAGTGCGGTTGATGTAGCGACCAATGCCATCGACTGTATTCATACGACGGCGGCGTCTCATGGCAGAGTCTTCATCGTGGAGATCATGGGCCACAAGGTGGGATGGCTGGCGCTCTATGCAGGCATCGCGGGCGGAGCTGACATCATTCTCCTGCCGGAGATCCCGTATGATATTGATGTGGTGGTAAATGCGATCCGCAGCCGTACTAAAAATGGCAAGAATTTCACGATTCTGGCGGTCGCAGAGGGCGCGATTTCCAAGGAAAATGCAGCCCTGACCAAAAAAGAATTAAAAGAAAAGAAGAAAAATGGACCGGTTTATCCGTCGGTCGCTTACGAGCTGGGCGCCCAGATTTCCGAGCGGACGGGACAGGAGATCCGTGTGACGGTTCCGGGGCATATGCAGCGCGGAGGCGAGCCATGTCCGTATGACCGCGTGATTGCGACGCGCCTCGGTGCGGAGGCGGCAGAGATGATCCGCCGCAAAGAATACGGCTATATGGTCGCTTTAAACAACAATAAGATTGAAAAAATTCCGCTCGCGGACATTGCCGGTAAATTAAAGATGGTCGATCCGAAGAGCGATATTATCCGGGAAGCTAAGGATGTAGGCATCAGCTTCGGCGACGAATAGTAAGGAAGTAGTAGTTTATGTCATATACAGCACTGTACAGAAAATGGCGTCCGACGTCCTTTGAAGAGGTCCGGGGTCAGGACCATATCGTAAAGACCCTGAAAAATCAGATCAACTCCGGGCGGATCGGGCACGCGTACCTCTTCTGCGGGACGCGCGGAACCGGTAAGACGAGTATTGCCAAGATCTTTGCACGGGCAGTCAACTGTGAACATCCGGTGGACGGCAGCCCCTGCGGCGAGTGCAGTATGTGCCGCCAGATTGCGGAAGGAGCTTCCCTCAATGTGGTGGAGATCGATGCGGCATCCAACAATGGTGTGGAAAATATCCGCGATATCCGGGAGCAGGTGCAGTACCCGCCGACGGACGGGCGCTACCGCGTCTACATCATTGACGAGGTTCATATGCTTTCGATTGGCGCGTTCAATGCGCTCTTAAAGACGCTGGAAGAACCGCCGTCCTACGTTATATTTATCTTGGCGACGACGGAGGTCCACAAGATCCCGATCACGATCCTGTCCCGGTGCCAGAGATATGATTTCAAGCGGATCTCGATCGATACCATCGCGGGACGGCTGGCGGAGCTGACGCAGGCGGAGCAGATCGATGTAGACGATCGGGCACTTAGGTATGTGGCACGTGCGGCGGATGGCTCGATGCGAGATGCGTTAAGTCTTCTCGATCAGTGCGTGGCATTCCATTTCGGGGAAAAGCTGACGTATGACAATGTGCTCGAGGTGTTGGGCGCGGTCGATAACCGCGTGTTCAGCAAGCTGTTTCAGGCGGTGCTTGCAAGTGATACGAAGGCGTGCATCCGTGAGATTGAGGAAATGATCACCCAGGGGCGCGATCTTTCGCAGCTTGTCAACGATTTCGTCTGGTATATGCGAAATCTCCTGATTGCCAAGACGACCGACGAACCGGGCGATATGCTCGATATGTCGGAGGAAAATCTGGCAGTTTTAAAGGAAGAGGCGGCAGGCGTTGATACGGAAACGCTGATGCGTTACATCCGTATTTTCTCGGAACTTTCCGGGCAGCTGCGCTACGCGTCACAGAAGCGGATTCTGGTGGAGATTGCCTTTATCAAGCTGACGACGCCGTCGATGGAACAGAATCTTGATTCCATTTTACAGCGGATTACGCTATTAGAGCAGAAAATGCAGGAAATGCCGGACAATCTACAGAAACTGGCGTCCCTTGCACCGGCAGCGGGGCAGGCGGCATCCTCCAAAACGGCTGTGGTGGAAACGCCGCCTGAGCCGAAGAAGGTATCCCTTCCACCGGCACAGTACGAAGATCTGATGCTGATGCGGAAAGAATGGGGACGGATTGCGTCCCTGAGCCAGCTTGTGGGTTCGATTAGACTCAGTCTTCCCAAGACAAGTGTAGAACCGGCGGGCGAAGGCTGCCTTTGCATTGTGTGTACAGATGAAAATACGTTTGGAATTATCAATCGGGAGCCTGAGCTTAAGAATTTGCAGGAAGTAGTGCAAGAAAAATACAAAAAGACTCTGCAATTTAAAGTCCGTTTAGAATCATCTGCTGTGCCGCAAAGAACGGTTTATGTCAGTGATGAGGATTTAAAGAACGCAATCCATACCGATGTGATTGTCGAAGAGGATGATCCTGTGTAGTGGAGCTTGCCAAAGATGAGCCTTGTTTTGTAATGCAAGAAGCTGTGATTAAATGCAGATAAATGATATTAGTGGGTTTATATGATATATAGAACCGGCTGCAATCGGCAGCCAGTCTGAATATAAATAAAAAGAAGTGAAAGAGAGGAATGACACCATGGCAAAACGTGGCGGATTCCCGGGCGGTATGCCGGGCAATATGAACAATTTAATGAAGCAGGCGCAGAGAATGCAGCGCCAGATGGAAGAGAAGCAGAAAGAGCTGGAGGAGAAGCAGTACAGCGCATCCGCGGGCGGCGGCGCTGTAACCGTGACCGTATCTGGTAAAAAAGAGGTTCTTTCCGTGAAACTGTCTGAGGAAGTAGTGGATCCGGATGATATCGAGATGTTAGAGGATCTGATCGTGGCGGCGACCAACGAGGCATTCCGTCAGGCGGAAGAGGACAGCAGCCAGATGATGTCCCAGTTGACCGGTGGCCTTGGCGGTCTGGGAGGCGGATTCCCGTTTTAAGCGATGGATTATTACAGCAGCCAGATTAGCAAGCTAATCGAAGAATTGTCAAAACTTCCCGGAATCGGAAGTAAATCGGCGCAGCGTCTTGCATTTCATATCATCAATATGCCGGAAGAACAGGTCAGGCACTTGTCCGGCGCGATTCTGGAAGCCAAGCAGAATGTGCGTTACTGCAAGGAGTGCTGCACATTGACTGATAAGGAACTGTGCCCGATCTGCAGCAGCGACCGGCGTGATCATGAGACGATCATGGTGGTGGAAAATACGCGCGATCTGGCGGCATATGAAAAGACAGGAAAATACAACGGGGTCTATCATGTGCTGCATGGGGCGATCTCCCCGATGCTGGGGATCGGACCGGGCGACATCCGGCTCAAGGAGCTGATGACTCGCTTGCAGAAAGAGGAGGTTCGTGAGGTCATTATCGCAACCAACTCAAGCCTGGAGGGCGAGACGACCGCGATGTATTTGAGCAAGCTGATTAAGCCGACAGGGATCCGGGTGACGCGAATCGCCAGCGGCGTTCCGGTCGGGGGCGACTTGGAATATATTGATGAGGTAACGCTTCTGCGCGCGCTGGATGGGCGTACAGAGCTGTAGCCGGTGAGCAAATAAAACGTTACTGGGCACGTATGCGTGAACAGTAACAATAAAACTTCTGCCGCGGCAGGAAGTTAGGAGATGCATAAGATGGATAAATACGAGTTTAACATCAAGGTAGAGCAGATTAAGAAACTGGTTAACAAGGGAGATTTCGAGACGGCGATGAAGATCGCCGATACCATCGACTGGCGTCGTGTACGCAGCACCAGCCTGCTTACGATGATTTCCCAGATTTATGAGAAAAATGCAGAGTATCAGGATGCCAAGGATATTTTATTGCTGGCATATGAGAGAGCGCCGCTTGGAAAGGGGCTTTTATATAAGCTGACCGACCTTGCACTGCGTGAAAATAATATTCAGGAGGCAGAGGCGTATTACCGGGAGTTCTGTGAGCTGTCCGGCGATGACCCGCGCCAGTACCTGCTTCGTTTCCTGATTCTGGAGGCGAAGGATGCGCCGTTAGAGCAGCAGATCAATTCTCTGGAGAGATATTGTCAGGAAGAGCTGGATGAGAAATGGCTGTACCACCTGGCAGAGCTTTATCATCAGGCGAACCAGGCGGACGACTGTGTGCGGATCTGCGACAAGATCATGCTGATGTTCGGTCTTGGCAAATATGTGGACAAGGCAATGGAACTGAAACTTCAGTATGCGCCGCTGACGAAATATCAGATGGATCTGGTGGAAAACCGCGAGAAGTACGAAGAAAAGCTGCGTGCGGTGGAAGAAGAGTACAAGAACGGTACATACCGCAAGCCAGAGCCGGAAGGAGAGTATCTGGATACGGATGAGCCGGAGGCAGAGCTGGACGACGAACCGGAGAACGAGCCGGAGGGACAGCCGGAGCAGGCAGAGCCAGAAGAGAAGGCTGGAAAACCGAAAGCTGAGACAAAACCGGCGGACGAGAAAGTAGAAAAGGCTGCGCTGGACGAGGATGTAGTAGCAAGCCTTCATGAAGCACAGGCGGAAGAAGCGCTGGCAAAAGAAGTGTCCAAGATCAAGCCTTACGATGAGGAAGAGGGCGCATCCGAAGGGGAGACACGTGTTTTCAGGAATCTCCGCGACCTAGAGCCGGCAGAGGCAGAGGAAAAGAGCGAGGAAGCTCCGATTCATGAATTTGAAGAGGAAGAGGAAACCATAGTGGAAGACTGGGATTTCGAACCGGAAGAGGAAGAAGAGGAGATCAAGGAATCGAATCATCTGATGATCGAGGCGGAAGATCCGGCAGCCGGTCTTGCGATGGCACTTGATTCCCTGAAAAAGATTCACCGCGAGCTGGGGACCAAGCATCCGGTTGCCAAGATCAGCGGCGCAAACCTTTCCCATCGCGGCATCGCATCGGTGGCGGAGCGCCTGGCAGGCAAGGATCTGGTGGTCGAGCATGCAGCCGATCTGGACGATTTGACGGTGGAAGAGCTGGAAGAACTGATGACACAGGATGAAACCGGCATGGTCGTTGTTCTGATTGATACGCAGGCGCGTTTAGAGCAGATGCACCGCGCATATCCGGCATTAGCAGAGCGTTTCCAGTATATCGGCTGTGAAAACCAGAAAGACGATGCAGCGAAGCTGGCACAGGCGCGCGAGGAAGAGCTGAAACGCCAGCAGGCGCAGCAGGAAGCAGAAGCAGCCAGAAAACGCCAGGCAGAGCGTGAGGCGGAGATCCGCCGTCAGGCAGAAAAAGAGGCAGAGGAAAAACGCAGACAGCAGGAAGCAGCAGCCCGCCGTGAGGAAGAAGAGCGCGCCAAGGCAGAAGCACAGGCACTGGCAGCCAAAGAGGCAGAAGAAGCGCGTAAAGCGGAGGAAGATCGCCGTCTGGCAGAGCGGCAGAGAGAAGAACTGCGCCGTCAGGAAGAGGCAAGACGCGATGACGAGCCGGAGTATGAAGACGAAGAAGATCACTACGAGAAGGATGAGTATGAGCCGGAGGATGATTATGCGCGTGACGGCTATCGTGATGATTATAAGGACGATTACAAAGACAGCTATAAAGACGAACGCGAGGACGACGAGTATTCCAATTATCCAGAGGATGAGTCGGAAGAGAAACCGTCCAAAAAGTCCGGCGATATGGATGTTGAGGAGTTTGTTCAGTATGCCTGCAAATATGCATCGGAGATCGACTGCAGTATTTCGGGAAAGAGCATGCTGGCTCTGTACGAGCGCGCTGAGATGATGGAGGAGGACGGAGAACCGCTTACCAAGACAAGTGCCGAAGATTTGATCGAGGAAGCTGCAGATAAGGCGGAGAAGAAATCCTTCAGCGGACTGTTCTCATCGAAATATGATAAGGATGGACTTCTGATTCTGAAAGAGAAACATTTCTTTGATTAATTAAAACAATTCGAGAAATTTTAAAATTAAAGCTAATTAGTAAAAGAGAGCGCTGCGGGGGAATGCTTCCCGGCAGCGTTTTCTGGTAGTGGACAGTAAAAAGAGATACGGGAGAGAAAGATGGGAACACGGTTAATAGCCCTCGATTTAGATGGGACACTGTTAAATGAAAAAATGCACGTGTCGGAAAAAACAAGACAGGTGATGGAACTGTGCGCGCAGCGGGGGATTGAGATTGTCCCGGCGACCGGGCGCGCGCTCCCGGCAGTGCCAGAGGAGGTTTTGAGCCTGCCGGGCGTCCACTATGGCATATTTACAAATGGGGCGGTCGTCCGGGATTTCGGGAAAAATACCTGGGTGTCGGAAAGCTGCCTGAGCTGGGAAGAGACGATCCGGGTGATTGAGGTGCTGCGCCGGCATCCGGTTATTTACGATATGTATGTATCGGAGGGCGGCATCAGCGAGACGCGATTGCTGGCACAGCTGGAAGAATACGGGATACCGGAACGTGAATGCGCCTATATCCGGGCGACGCGCCGGGCAGTTACTGACATGGTGGAGTATCTGCGGGAGAAAAAATGCCCGGTGCAGAAGATGAATTTAAATTTTAAGGACCGGGAGAGCAAGCAGGCAGTCCGGGCAAAGCTGGAAGCGATGCCGGAGGTTCTGGTGACCTCCTCGCTTCCGTGGAATCTGGAACTCAACGCGGCGGGCATCACAAAGGGGAGCGGGTTGCGGAATCTCTGTCAGTATCTGGGAATTGAAGCGGAGGAGACGATGGCATTTGGAGACGGCGAAAACGACTGGCCCATGCTGGAGGCAGCAGGAATCGGCGTGGCGATGGAAAATAGCGCCCCATTTTTAAAGGAACGCGCAGACCGGATTGCCGCTTCGAACCGGGAAGAGGGCGTAGCGGAGGCGATCAGACAATGGGTGCTTATATAAAAGAAAACTGGCTGTTCGTGGTGGTGGCAGTCTATCTGGTTTCCATGGTACTGTACGGGCATTACCGCGGATTCGTCCGCCTGGCAGTCTCAGCCGTTTCCCTGGTGCTGTCGCTGGGGGTGGTTCATTTTGGTGCGCCGTCTGTCGCGAATCTGCTTCGCAGCAATGAGGTGGTCTATCAGGCGGTGGAGGACAGCGTGACGAAATTTATCCAAAAGGACGATGAGGCGGAAAATGAGGCAGCTGACGCGGCGCCGCCATCCGTACAGCGCAGTATTATTGAAGAAATGGAGCTTCCGGAACAGTTAAAGGATGCGCTTCTGGAGAATAATAACAGCGAAGTTTACGAGGCGCTGGGTGTAAGCAGCTTTACCCACTACGTCAGCCGTTATCTGGCAAACAGCCTGATCAATATTATAAGTTTTTTTCTGCTGTTTGCAGCCGTGTTCGGCGGACTGCGTGTTCTGTCCGTATCGCTCAATGTGGTCTCCCGGCTGCCGATCATATCGGGGCTGAACCGTCTGGCAGGTGCCGTGTTGGGGGGCGCGGAAGGGATCTTTTTCGTCTGGATTGCAGCACTGCTTATTACACTGTTCTCGGCAACGGCGATTGGTGAACTTTTCCTGAACCAGATAGAAAGCAATATCTGGCTGACCTGGCTGTATGACCACAATATGCTTGGAAGCATCCTGATGGGTGTTGTGAAACGGATTATTTAAAAGCGTATAGAGAAAAACTGTGATATTGAAAAACGGCACACCGCATTCTCGCTGCTTAGTGATGAGTTAGGTGTGCCAAATTTTTTATTTCAGTCGAGAAGACTCCCACCTCTTTAGGTGGCGAGTAATAGCAAATTTGTCTCAGTGGGAGTTGGGTCTTCGGCTGAGATAAACGCTCCGCGAGGATGCGCAATGATTCTGTATAGAATATGTCAGCGAAAAAACAATGAAAAAACAAGTGAAAATCCCTTGACAAGTTAATACTGAAATGGTAAACTTTAACTCTAACGTGTTTTGACGTTGGTCTGCATATGCAGGGAAAATCGAATATCACAGGTTTTCTTGTTTGCGAAAATGTTTTGAAAATTAAGAAAAAATAGTTGACAACGACAACTGCCTATGATATGATATTCAAGCTGTTGAGCGAAAGCTCAGTTGCAAAAAATAAAATAAAAAAGTTGTTGACAAAGATAACTGCTTGTGGTAATATAAATGAGCTGTCAATGAGATAACAACAAAGAACCTTGAAAACTGAACAGTATGTAAAACCCTGAAAATTCTAAGAACAAAGGCT
>ERZ831601.2021-NODE-2021-length-12891-cov-5.170146_pt1 | contig 12891 bp, 9 predicted proteins | sample MGYA00519578_ERZ831601 | MGnify/ENA primary metagenome ERZ831601 (study PRJEB31850, sample SAMEA3708717) | human gut metagenome | biome: human gut; feature: human-associated habitat; material: faeces | place: China | collected 2014 ... | reverse complement strand
CGGTGGTGTGGAAGGACGGCATGGGAAGTAATCCCATGCCTCCTATCCGATTGGACTTTCGGGATCAGGCCGATCAGAAGACCAGCTTGGAGATGCCCCAGCCGATGAACGTGCCGCAGGTCACGAAGACGAGGCCCGGACGCAGGTAGGAGTGGTTGATCACGAAGGTGCCCAGACGCGTCGTGCCCGTGCGGTCGAAGGCCGTGCAGCCGATCTGCGCGCCGCCCGGGATGATGAAGTCGCCGTAGCAGCAGGCCCAGGTGCCGACGAGGAACTCGGGCGGCAGGCCGAACTTGAGGCCGAGCGGGATCATGATCGTCGTGGAGACCGTCGGGGAGAAGATGACGGTGGAGACGCAGAAGGTAGCAAGGCAGAAGACGAACGGCGCATCCTTGGCGAGGCCGGCGAAGGCGTCGGCGAGGACCTTGGTGTGCTGGTCGAAGAACGTGCCCGTACACCAGGCGATGCCGAAGACGCCCACGACGCCGATGAGGCCGGAGCGGAACACGGAGCCCGAGGCGAACTTCGCGGACGGGACGCGGCAGAGCATGATGATGAAGAAGGCCGTGGCGAGCATCACCATCTGGATGATGTTCGGGATAGGAAGAAGCGTGGTCTTTTCGCCGACCGTCCAGGACGGACGCAGGTCGGAGACGGAGCCCACGAGAATCGAGACCAGAATGCCGAGCAGGAAGATGCAGACGGCACGGCGGGCAAACGGAGCCTCCGCGAACTTCATTTCAGTCGTGGAGTGCGTGGCGAGCCACTGGTAGTCGCCGTTGGCGAGGCGGGCCTTGAATTCCGGGTCGTCCTCGAGCTCCTTGCCGCGCCAGAACACGGAGAGGGCGGCGCAGAAGAGCGAGAGGATGAAGGTCGGGATCGTCACGGCCAGAATCTGATGGAATTCGACGCCCTGAGTGGCCATGATGCCCACCATGGCGGCCATGGCGGCGGACATGGGCGAGGCCATCACGGCGATGCCGGCGCAGATCACGGATGCCGAAACGGCGCGCTCGGGGCGCACGCGAGCCGAGGCCGCCACTTCGGCGACCACGGGATAGACCGCGAAGGCCACGTAGGACGTGCCCACGACCATCACGAAGAAGGAGCACACGAGCGGCCCCACGATGGTAATCATCTTCGGCCAGCGGCGAAGGAGCTTCTCGGCCCAACGGACCATCAGGTCAAGACCGCCCGAACCCTGAAGGACGGACGTACAGGCGATGACCGCCGTGATGATGAGCAGGACGGAAATCGGAGGAGAACCCGGGGGAACGCCAAGAACGAGGACGAGAAGGCACACGCCGAGACCGCCGGCCGCACCGAGGCCGACGCCGCCCAGACGGCCGCCGATGGCTACGCAGACCATAACGATGGCGAACTGGAGCCAGAAGTTGAAATCCATTTCCATGGTTGTAAAGCTTTCTTTTTGGTTGTTGGAGGGAGGCGGCAGTATTTCAGTCAGGGGCCGCCACGCGGTATTTTACAGTTTGTTGCACTGATACACATCATGGTTTTTACGGGGTGCCTGGCGCTCGTTGTGTTCGAAGGCTCCGCATGCACGTCGGCAGCGGGCTTTCGGTATTATTGGCGTGACCCGTGGGCAGTCATGGATTGCCCTGACGACTGAATTCACGAAAGGAGCCTGAAGTGACTGAAACCGCTGTTCCGAATGTTCTCAAGAGCGAGGTGCTCGCCCGATTCGTCATGGAGACGCCCTCCGAAGCCGTGCCCGACGCGATGGTGAAGAAGGCCGTGCGCCACATTCTCGACTCGATCGGCGCGGGCGTTGCGGGGGCCGTCTCGGTTGAGGCGCAGCGCCTGACGGCCGTGCTTCGCGAAGAAGGCGAGGGGCCCGGCAGGGCCACGCTCTGGGGCCGCGGCGAGACGATGACGCCCGTCAACGCCGCGCTCGTCAACGGCACGGCCTCGCATGCCTTCGAGCTTGACGACACGGGCGGATGCGACCATTCGGGCGCCGTGGTGGTGCCTGCGGCCGTCGCCGCGGTGGAGCTTGCGGACCGTCCCGTGACGGGGCGCGAGTTCATCGACGCGGTGGTGATCGGCTACGACGTCGCCCGCCGTCCGCTCGAGGCCTGCGGCGCCTATGAACCGCACAACGGCGCGGGCTTCCACTCGACGGGCACCTGCGGCACGTTCGGTGCGGCCGCAGCCGCAGCCCGCATTCTGGGCCTTTCCGTGAGGGAGACGCAGAATGCGCTCGGCCTTGCCTCGTCCTTCTCCTCCGGCCTCTGGTGCTGCGTGCACGACGGCGCGCAGAGCAAGCGCATGCATGCGGGCCATGCAGCCTGGGGCGGCCTGATGAGCGCCGTGCTCGCACGCCGCGGCTTCACGGGGCCGACGCACGTCTTCGAGGAGGTCTGGGGCGGCTTCAACCATTCCTTCGCGCCGACCTCGAGCGATCCGGATGCTTATCTGCGCGAACTCGGCGAGAACTGGAAGCTCGGGCGCGTCTCCATCAAGCCTCACGCCTCCTGCCGCTCCACCCATGCCGCAATCGACGCCGTCGACAACCTGCGCGCCGCACACGGCTTCACGGCCGATGACGTCGAGGAGGTGCACGTGATCATCAATCCGTTCGTCTACGGCATGTGTGGTCACGCGACGCTTCATCCGATGAACTCGGCCCAGCTCTCCATCCCCTACAGCGTGGCGGCCGACCTCGTCTTCGGCTCCGCGGGCCTTCCCTCGTTTGCGCGCGCCCGGCGCGAGGACCCGCGCGTCGCCGCCATGATGGCGCGCGTGCGCTTCACGGTCGACAAGAGCCAGAAGGACGACGACGAGCCGATCGTCGAGGTGACGCTCAAGGACGGCCGCAGCTGGCGCGAACACGTGCCGATGCCGCTCGGCGCACCGACCAATCCCGTCACTGACGAGGCGCTTCTCAGGAAGTTCAGGGGCGTGGTCGGCATGGTCTTCACCGAGGAGGAGACCGAGGAGCTCGCACGCACGCTCATGGCGCTCGAAGAGGTCTCCGACTTCAGGACCGAGGTGGCGAGCCTGCTCGCCCGCGAGCCGAGGACGCGCGAGCAGTTCGACGCATAAAGTGCTCGAACATGGTGTGATAAAATCACGGGTTCGTAACCTGCTCTCGGGTGGTTCGACGACTCGAGCTGAGTTTAGTTAGCATATTGAAAATGTATCAAAGCGATACCCCCCCCTCCCCCTCCTACCGACAAACAAATACTAATACCCAACCCAAGGTAGCAGTCATCGTTCCTGTATACAACGTCGCTTCGTATCTTCGCGAATGCCTTGATTCGATTCTTACGCAGACATACACCAGTTTCACCGTTTTTGCAGTTGACGACGGCTCTACCGATGAGTCTGGCGCAATCCTTGATGAGTATGCCGTCAAAGATCTGCGATTAATCGTGATCCACCAAAAAAACGGTGGTATCTCTGCAGCCAGAAACGCCGCGCTTGATCGCATTGAGCGAGATGGAACCTTTCAATATGTAGCGTTTGTTGACAGCGATGACAAGGTCTTGCCAGACTTTTTAGCCCACCTCATCCAAAACGCTTTTCGAACTCAAGCTGACATTACTGTTTGCGGGCTCTTCAAATTCAACGACGAAGGACGGACGAAAACAGAAGGTGTTATCCAGTGTGCGAAAACCTTCGACAGAGATGAATTCGTCGAGCTTGTTTTCTCTAAGTTGCGATGGAAAAATGCTTGTGGTGCAGGCGGGATGGTTTGGAAGAAACTATTGAAATGTTCTGCGATAACAGGCATTCGATTTCCATCAGACCGTGAAACTCTTGAGGATGAGCTCTTTTGCCTACAGGTTGCTCTTCGCGCCAAAATTTTTTCATATCTTCCTGAAACTTTATACGCATACCGTCAAAGACTTGATTCAACCATTCGCAGTGAAAAATTCGCTTGGCAAATGTTCAAAGGGAGAGCTCTTTGTGTAGATGTCGCCGAAAGGGTTTCAGACCATTCTGCATTGGTTGCCGCCTCCGCCTTTGCTGACGCAACCGTGGATCTTTGCAAAGATGCTCAATCTCTTCCTGTGGTCGACCTGAAGCCATATAAGGCTCTCGTTTCGGAAGCAGCGAAAATCGGGATCGTTCATCCCAGAACATTCAAGAGGTATGTGCTTTTTTGCGACCACCCGTCGCGAGCCAGGCTTTTCCGTTTCAAACGCAAGGTTTCCAAGGCAATCAGATTCTGGAGAAAGGAATCAAAAGTAGAGTCTGTGAAACTTAGGAATTAGCCAATGTCCCGCCATTCCCATGCATGTTCGCGTAGCTGTCACCGCGCGAGTTGCAGATGACGATGGCCTCGGCCCGGTAGACGTCTTCGAAATTCTGGGAGAGGCAAAACAAGACGGCCTGCATTCCACATTCGGATTGCAGGCCGTCTTATTTGGTGCTTGTCACGTCGGAGCGTCAGGCGTCGAGCGCGAGCTTCGATGCAAAGAGCAGGAACATGCTGCCCATGGCGGTGTTGCCGAGCTTCGCGACGGACGGACGACGGCCGAAGAACTTGAGAAGGTCGGCGCCCGCGGTGATGAGGAGCGTCATCCAGGCCATGCTGAAGCATTCAAGGATCAGGGCGAGGATGGTGTAGGAGATCGCCGGATTGTCGAAAGCCGGATCGATGAACTGCACGAAGAAGGAGACGTAGAAGAGAATCGACTTCGGGTTCGTGAGGCTCAGCGCAAGGGCGTTGCGGTAGACCTTAACGAGGCTGCGGCTCTTCTTGACGACGACTTCGGATTCGCCTTCGGCCTTTTCGGCCTTCTTGGCGAAGAACGTGGCGTGGATGGCCTTGCCGCCGAGCCAGGCGAGGTACGCGGCGCCGAGGATCTTGAGCCAGAAGAAGACCTCGGGGTGCGCGAGCACGAGGGCCGCGATGCCGAGGTAGGCGAGGAAGACCAGAACGGCGTCGCCCGTGAAGACGCCCGCAGCGGCGGTGAAGCCCGCGCGGCGGCCGTCGACGATGCTCGTCTTGAGCACGAAGAGCGTGTTCGGGCCGGGGATCATGACGATGATCAGAGCGCCGAGCGCATAGGCCCAGATGTTGAGGATGCCAAAAGTTTCAAGCATGATGGAGATGATCCGTGCGAAAAAAAGACCGCACTCCCTCGGAGTCCGGCCGGCAGATGAATTTTTGCGGTTTGGATGCATTCGGCCCCGCGGGCCTTCCTGCATCGAGCGACGAAGTATACAGGTTTTCGCCTAGGGGACAACCCCGAAATGAGACATTTTCCGGAGAATTTCCTTCATGCGGAAGGTCGAAACCGTGAAGACAATTGCGGCCGTGGCGAAGCGGGGCGATTGTTGTCCGGATACCGCGTTTGCGGGACTTGCTAAACAACCTCCCCACTGAAGTGGGAGGGTTTCGGTACAGTCGAGGCTTTTCGCCTCGGGGTTGTCCCCGATTTGCTGTCACTCCGACCACGAAATCCCTGCTGACGCAGCCCTTGTACGGCAAGGGAAGGAATCTCCCGCCCTCGGAACCTCCCGAACTCGCGCTCGGTGATGCCTTCTCGAGCTTGAATGACTACGACACCGGCGTCAAGCCAGGCTGTTACTCCGGCTAGGACAGTACTTCACCTTTCTGGGCTTTGTGGGATCCGTCGGATCCTGCAAAGCTCGGGTGAGCCAGTCGTCGTGCTTGGCAACGCGAACACGGTACACGTGCTTGCAGACGGTTACGCATTGCGGATCTGCTTTCCATATGATGCCGGTGCGATTGGTCTTCCCTTCGAACGAATGCAGTCCGCGTCCAGAACTGATGAACCTCGGGGAGCCGCCTTCGTAGAGGTGGCGCTCCACCGAGATCCACGCTCTCGAAGCGAATACTAAAGGATCGGTCAGGATCTTGGAGATGTCAAGACATAAAAGAGGCCCGGGTGAAGGATCTGACCCGAGCCTCAGGAAGGAGCCGCCCAAAGGAGAAGAGGACGGCGCCTTTTTCGAGGAGAAGCTCCCTGCGCTTAGAGCCCAGAGAATCGGCTGCTGCCGGTTAGGCTTCCTTGTAGTCCGTGATGTACTTGCCGGCCATGTAGCCGGAAGTGTGGGCGAAGCCGCAGGCGTTGCCGCCGCAGGAGAGGTTGTTCCACGGGAACATGCGGATCATGCGGTACGGACCGGCACCGATCTTGTGCTGCTGGTCGGTACGGCCGAACTGCGTGTCGTTCTTCGTTTCGACGGCCTTGTTCCAGAGTTCGATCTGGCCCTTGAGGCCTTCGAGGTTCATGCCGGACTTCTGGCAGAGCTCTTCAAGCGTGTCGGCCTTCCAGAGGTTCTTGCCGAGTTCGAATTCCTTGAGGACGCGTTCTTCGGTCCAGGAGGGCAGGCCGACAAGAACGGAGAGCTTGATCGTCTTGAGCGTGCGGTCCCAGGTGGCCTGGTCGGCGAGCACGTAGTGGCAGCCGTCCGGGTTGTGGGCGAGGTGCGGCGTGACGTGGCAGATGCCTTCCTTTTCCGTCACGAAGCGCTTGCCGTTCTTGTTGACGAGGATGCCGCCCTGGTTGGTGATGAACCACCAGCGGCAGTACGGGCCGTTGCGGCCGCCGGTGACGATGCCGCAGGTATACGAGGCGATGTACTGCATGTGGGAGAGCGGAACGCCGACGTCGCTCACGGCGGTGAGCATGGCGGAGCCGTCGTTGTTCGGGCCGCCGATTACGACGCCCTTGCCGGCGACGGACGGAACCCAGCGGTCAAGAGACTCGGGCGTGCCCGTGATGCCGCCCGTGGCCATGATGACGCCGAGGCGGACGCGGCAGTTGACGACCTTGTCGCCGCGGCCGCACTGGACGCCGACAACGCGGTTGGCCTTTTCATCAAACCAGAAGCGCGTGACGGGCATGGAGTGATGGATCTCGATTTTGCGTTCGGCGAACTGCTTCACGAGGCATTCGATGTAGTCGCGCCCCTTGAAGGAATCCTGACGATGGGCGCGGCGATGCGTGTGGCCGGCGTAGTTTTCAAGATGATGAGCGGCAAGACCGTGGTCGGAAAGCCAGTCGAAGGCTTCGCCGGAGTGCTTGGCGAAGGCGTAGACCGGTTCCTTGAGGCTCATGTAGTTGCCGTAGGCCATGATGTCTTCTGCAAAGGCCTCCCAGCTGTCCTTGATGGTCGGGTCGGCCTTCTGGAGCGTGGAGCCGTAGGCGGTGAAGAGGCCGCCGCAGAGATTGGTGGCAGTATGGAACGGGGAGAGGCCGGCGTCGAAGACTTCGACCTTCTTGCCTGCGTCGACAACCTGGCAGGCGGCCATCATGCCGGCGCCGCCGCAGCCGAGAACGACGACATCGGTTTCCATGTCCCACTTGGCGGGCATGCCGGAGGCGGAGGTGGAGGCGGCAAAGGCCGGAGCGGCGGCGCCTGCAGCGGCGGCGGTGGCGGCGGTGCCGAGAAAATGGCGGCGGGATAGCATCTTTTCAGTCATGATCATTCACCCTTCATGCGGATCGCAAAGTTGTGGCAGTCGTTGCATTCGAAATGGGACTTGCCGTGCATGCTGTGGCAGGCATTGCAATCCTTTTCGCCGCGGTGATTGCTGTGCGGGTTGGGATTCATCTTGGCGGTGCGTTCAGCGACAGTCTGATAGGACTGGTGGCACTGGAAGCAGGTTTCCTTGGCGGGGGCCTTGAACTGGCCGTTGGCGTGGCAGGTCGTGCAGTCGAGAGAGGCGTGCGGACCATTGATCGTGACCGCGGCGGCATGAGCGCCGGATGCAAGACCAAAGGTCAGGACGACGGCTGTCAGATAAGACTTCAAAAGCATGTCATTCTCCTTGTGGGGCCGCCCGGATTCATGAGGCGCGCCGCAGGCAGTGGAGGATCAGCCTGACGCGCCCGGGGGTGAATGCGGGCAGATGGGTTGGAAGCGGGCGGATGATTCCGCTTCCTTCTGTGCCAAATCTTAAGGATTGCTAAGAAAGAAAAATACGGCTCGGGGGAGGTGGCCGTGGGAGGTGGTGTTAACCCTGAAGAAGGGGCAGGAGCCGGGATTTGGACCGCCTCGACAGCGAGGCCGCGTCGTCTTGAAACGACTCGGGGAGAGGGGAGACGGACGTTTTCGAAGGGGGCGGTCAGAGGCTGAGGAATGTCGATAAGGCAGATGGGAGCGTCACGCGGGTGCGCGGCTCCCTGTGCGGATGGAGTGCGGGCTGATGCGTCCGGGGGGCAGCGGCCAAGCGCGAGGCGTGCGGCGCCCGCACCCGCGATGCGCCCGAAGACGAAGGCGTCGGTGAGGGCGTTGCCGCCGAGGCGCTTTCGTCCGTGGACGCCGCCCGTGGTCTCGCCTGCGGCGAAGAGGCCGGGGACGGGGGCGTTCATACGGTCGAGGACCCGGGCGTCTGCGTCGATGAGGAGTCCGCCCATCGTGATGTGCACGCACAGACGCTCGATGCCGTAGTAGAAGGGCGGCGTGTCGATCGTCTGCAGGAAGGTCGTGCGTCCGAAACGCGGGTCCTTGCCCAGGGCGACCATGCGGTTGTAGCTGTTCATCGTGAAGCTGAGCCTCTCGATCGAGATGCCGATGTCGTGGGCGAGCGCGGTGAGGGACCTGGCCTCCCTCACGAGGCCGGCGGAGAGCTTCGATCCGAAGTTGGCGCCCTTCTGGGACTTGGCGTCGGTGATCGTCCACATGAAGCCCCCGGTCTGTTCCTGCATGGCGGCGGCGATGACGTCGAAGGTGGCCTCCTCGTTGACGAATCTGTCGCCCTCGGCATTGATCCACACTTCGGCCCCGGCATAGTCGAGCACGCGGCCGCCGGCATAGGGAATGCACTCGACGGCGTCCATGTCGACGAGCTGCGCGCCTGCGGCTTCGCCCATGAGGATGCCGTCTCCGCGGGCGAGGTCGGGCGTGAGTCCGAATGTGTCCGCCGTGGTGCCGTAGGAGGAGTCGAGTCGGGGTGCGAAGCGGCTTCTGAGCTCGTGGTTGCCGCTGAAGCCGCCCGTGGCGAGCACGACGGCTCGGGCGTAGCGGAGTACTTCGTCGCCCGAAGCGGTTCTGGCGGCGACGCCGCCGACGCGGCCGTTCTCAAGCAGAAGGCGACAGGCGCGTGTTTCGAAGAGCGTCTTCGCACCGAGGGTGCGGGCGCGCTCGGAGAGCGCCTGGATCATGTCCCAGCCGCCTCTTTGAGAGCCTGTGGAGAGATTGCGTCGTGCGCTCATGCCGGAGCCCACCGCCCTGAAGAGCCTGGGCTCCCAGGCCACGCCCATGCTGCCGAGCCACTGAACGGCGGCGCCTGCGTTTTCGGCGAGGGTGCGTGCGAGCTCGGGTCGTCCGCCGGCTTCGATGATGTCGCGTGCGAGGTCTTCGACGGGCGTCTCGCCGCCGGTGGCGATCGTGACGGTGCCGGCCGAAATGACGGTGTGTCCGCCCACGAAGGCGCCACGCTCGAGAATGGTGACGCGCCGCGCGCCCGACTCGAGCGCGGAGACCGCGGCGGCAAGGCCTGCGCCGCCCGCGCCGATGATGAGGACGTCGTCGGGATCCTGAGGAGTGCGGCCTGCAGCGTCGGATGCGGCCTTCGCCTCGGGTTCGACGGCGGGCGCGGCGAAGAGCGCCGGGGCGGCGAATAATGTGCCGGCGGCCGAAAGGAGCTTACGCCTCTGCATGGATCCCTGCCTCTTGGGCGAGCCTGATGAGTTCGGCGGCGGAATGCACGCCGAGCTTCATGAAGGCGTTCGAGCGGTGCATCTTGACGGTGCTCAGTTCAAGGTCGAACGTTCTGGCGATCTGCTTGTTGGTCTCGCTGCCGTCGCCCTTGAGGATTTCGCCGATGATCTCGCGTTCGCGGGCGGTGAGCGTCTCGAAGCGCGCGCGAAGGCGGTCTCGGTGCATCGTCTCGACGGACTCGGTGACGCTTCGTGCAACGGCGGCGTTGATCTTCGCGATGAGTTCGGCGGGCTCGATCGGCTTTTCAAGAAAGTCGACGGCGCCCTTCTGTACCGCGGACACGGCGGTGGGAATGCTGCCGTGGGCCGAAAGGAAGATGATCGGCAGCCTGCATCCCATTTCGATGAGCTTGTCCTGGATTTCGGGACCCGTGAGGCCGGGCATTCGCACGTCAAGCACGATGCAGCCGGGGCGCGACAGGTCGTCGTTGTTGAGGAACCGCCTGCCGCTCGTATACGCGGCGGTGTCCCAACCCATCGTCTCGAGCAAAAGCCCGAAGGATCCGGCAAGTGCCTTGTCGTCGTCGACGATGCGGATCAGCGGTCGCTGCAATCTTGTTCTCCTTTTGTCTTTTGTTTGTTTCCCGACGCTTGTTTTCGAGGCTGTGCGGCTTTTCGGCTCCGGCCGTGGGCGGGGGATTCGCGTTTCCACGACAGGGCGGGAGTTTGTTGGATTGTATCCGAACGCCCGAAGGCGTACTCGGAAGAAGCATTCGCGTGATGCCCGCGCAACGCCCGTTCGGGCGTCAAGCCCGTAGCATCTGCAGCCGTCTTCAGGACTGCTCGTCCTGCTGCGTCAGTGCGGGGCTGTACATCGGGAGCGCGGCGGTGACGCGCAGGCCGCGGGGCGATAGACGGACGATGGTGAGGCGGCCGCCATGCTCGTCGACGATGTTGCGCACGATGGCGAGTCCGAGGCCGAGGCCGTCCTCCTTGACGCTGTCGCTCACGCGCTTCATGCGCCCGAAGGCTTCGTCGGAGATGGCGGGGCCGTTGTCCTCGACGACGATCTCGGCCATGTCGGGGCCGCCTGCATCGTCGGGCTCGAGCCTGAGGCTCACGGTGACTTCAGGTCTGGACTGAACGTCCTCGCCCGTGTCGTCGCAGGCCGCCTGATCGGCGTTCTTCATGAGATTGATGACGAGAAGCTCGATCTCGAGGTCGTTGCCGCGGATGCGTGCGGCGGGGAGCTTCGAGAGCGTGAGCCTGCTCGTGCCCGCGGCGTGACGCGAGTAGCGGGCGAAGGCCTTCGCGACGACGGCGTCGAGGTCGACGACGTTGCTGCGGTTGATGTCCCTGCGGGCGTATCCGCGAACGCGGTCGACGATGGCGGCCATGCGGCGGGTCTCCTCCTCGGCGCCCGAAACCGCGCGGGAGACGATGTCGTCTTCGCTGATGCGGTCTGCGAGCCTGATCTTGAGTACGGTCATGTAGTTGATGACCGAACTCATGGGCTGCTTGAGCTCGTGTGCGATCATCGCGCAGAGCTGGTTGATGGCGCCCGTGCGCTCGATGCGCGCGAGGCGGGCGCGGGCGGCGGCCTCCTGGGCCTCGAGCTTCTCGCGTTCGGCGAGGGCCTGCGTGAGCGCAGCGGTGCGGCGCCTGACGGTCTGCTTGAGGCGGATCTCGTCGAGGACGAGCCAGGCGAGGAAGCCGAGGATGATGAGCGCGTACGTGCCGTAGCTCTTCCAGAGGTTCCGCCAGCTCCAGTCGTCGAGATGCTTCCAGGGACCGAGGTGCAGCTCCTTGTAGAGCCTGTTCACTGAGACAAAGTTGGTGGCGACCTGCCAGGCGAAGTCGGCGTTCTCGGGCATGGAGAGGAGCGCGAGCGTCGTTGCCTTGACGACATCCGGAGCGGTTCTCGGGAGCGCGGCCACGACGATGTCGGGATAGAGCGCCGTGCTGTGCCGGCAGGAAAAGCCCTGCGTGGTCTTTTCGTCCACGACTCTGAGAGCTCCGGGCTTGAGAAGCCCCGCGAGCTCCGCGCGCTCGAGCATGCAGGTGGAGAGCACGCCCGCCTCGACCTTGCCCGAGAGGACCGCACTGATCACGTCGGGCATCGGAAAGTTGAGGAAGGTCGTGTGGGCGCGGTAGGCCTCGGGGCGCAGGCGCCTCTCCTTGAGTTCATACGCGAGCGCGAGCCAGCCGTCGACGGCGTCCGCGCCGCCCGAGGCCATTCGCCTGCCGCGGAGGTCGGCGAGCGTGCGGATCTCATTGTTGTCCGCCCTCACGACGACGGCGGCGCCCACCGAGGTGCTCGGATTGTCCGCCCAGCGCGTCTTGCGCGTCGCGATCGCATGCCCGCCGTAGTTGAGCTCGAGCTCCATGTAGACGGAAGCGGGGGCGACGAGAATGTCGGGCCGAAGGCGCATGAGGTCGGCGATCGGGTCGTCGGGCGAGAGACGCACGCCCGTCACGGTCCTGTCGGGCATGGCCCTCGCCATGGCGGCGAGCGTGGGCATGACCGTGCGGGAGTAGTAGCCGGGCTCGGGCCTGTCGACGAAGCCCACGACGACGTCCGCAGGCGGCTCGGCGCAGACGCCGGGAACCGCGAAGACGCTGGTGACGAGGGTGACGGCGGCGAAGACGGCAGCAAGGGCGCGCTTGGGAGTTCGTGTGGGCATGTGGCGGGTTTCGGGTGGCGCAACGGCAAAGGCCGTGTTCTCAAGAGAACTATGCAGGCAGGATGCCGCCGCGTCAATAGGGCCGCGGACGGGAGCGTTAACCCGCGGGTTTTTCCAGGTCGTCTCTGCGCGAGGGGAAGAGGGAATTTCGTATCATCGCTTCGGAGCCTGAGGAGCGGGGGAGGCGCGGCGGGGCGGCCGTCATGCGCCTTCAGGCGGATTGTCTTTCAGACGCGCGTTTTACTAAGATCGAAGGAAATGCTCCGGCGTTTCCGGAGCGGCGTGCGGTGTCGCACGTGCATGATCGTCAATAACCCCCGCCTAAAGGCGGAGGCTTCAAAGAGCCTTTATTGACTAGTCTCAGCAAACCTCCTCTGGGAGGCGAGCTACGTTGGTTTGGAATGTACAGGCACCGTGGGATGTTTATCCTAGTCCCACGCTCTGCGGTCTGTGTTTAAAAGTTCTGAGAGGTAGGAACGGTGATGCAGACAAGAAACCCATTCCAACATTGACGAAGGATGAGAATCGGCCCTCGGGCCGAACAACCGGCCTTCGGGCCGAGCAAGCGGAGCCTGCGGGTATCCGCAAAGGAGATACTT
>ERZ831601.2018-NODE-2018-length-12902-cov-18.092395_pt1 | contig 12902 bp, 10 predicted proteins | sample MGYA00519578_ERZ831601 | MGnify/ENA primary metagenome ERZ831601 (study PRJEB31850, sample SAMEA3708717) | human gut metagenome | biome: human gut; feature: human-associated habitat; material: faeces | place: China | collected 2014 ... | reverse complement strand
AATTATATTTTTTTGAATCATGCATTGATAGATAATTTTAAGTTATCAGTTATTCATGCCGGTATTTTTCCTTGTGATATTCACTTTCTTCGATGCTTTGTATTTCTTTCCTTTGCGAAACTTTAATATATACTAGAATGAAAGAAGTAATTGAACAGCAGAGAAGTTATACAGCTATTAAAAATGTGATGAGTGACTTTTTGTCTCATTGTCGATATGAAAAAAGACTAAGTGAAAAGACGATTAAAGCCTATAAGGTAGATGGATTTCAGTTTGAGACTTTTGTCAACGGTGATTTTAATGTTACCTATTTTGAACACATAACCAAAGAAATGATAAAAAGATATATACAGACTATATCTACATTTAAGCCAAAGACAATTAAAAGAAAGATAGCATCACTGAAAGCCTTATTCTCGTATTATGAATACGAGAATGATTTATTTGTAAATCCTATAAGAAAAATTAGACTCCAGGTAAAAGAGCCTAAAGTATTGCCTGTCGTTATGCACTATAATGAGGTCGAACAGATTCTCAGATATTTGTACGAAATAAGGGAAGAGAATGTTAAACCTCAAAGCTACACTTATTTGGCCAGAACACGTGATGTATGCATGATCGAAGTCCTGTTTGCTACAGGAATACGGGTTGCAGAACTATGCAGTCTGTCCTGTAATGATATAGATCTTGAGAATGGTGTTCTAAAAGTGAATGGTAAAGGCAGTAAGGAGCGAATAATACAAATATGTTCATCGGAAGTACTTGATATTCTGAAAGAGTATTATGCTTTAGTACACCCTCAGACCTTTTTTTTCGTAAACCGCTTAGGGAATAAAATGTCCGAGCAGTCAGTTAGATTGTTAATCAAAAAGTGTGTAACCGGTCTGCAGATGAACAAGAGAGTAACCCCTCATACATTTCGGCATACATTTGCTACATTACTTTTGGAAAGAGGAGTTGATATAAAATATATCCAAAATCTTCTCGGACATAGCAGTATCGTTACGACGCAAATCTATACGCATGTAAATATGAATATGCAGAAAGAAATACTACAAAGCAAACATCCAAGAAATGAATTGAAACTTATCGGTTTCAAAGCGGATGTTGATACTGAATTATAGCTATATTTAATGCCTATCTTTATATTGCTCAATTGTTTGATTTATACAAAAATGCTTATGTAGTTTTATTGGGCAAGTCGATTGAAACAGTTTTCTATGAAAAAGAGAACCTTTTTTCGTATTGCTTACCAAACTTTGAAAGGAATAATTAGCGAATATACCAATAAAAAAGCCGGCTAATAAACAATTAGCTGGCTCTCTTTTTCACACTATTAATTAATCCAATTAGCTCAAAAAGCAGTCTTTATTCTCCCTCATTCCTTAATGGATTATCAATAAAAGTCCAGGAAGAAGATTCCCAGACAGTATATTCACCGTTGCTTACAGATTGTCCTTCATACGTAACCTTTGCCTTGCCATCTTTGAAAGGGAAGGCAAATTTATAGCTTGGAGGGATGATTACCTTACCCATAGTATCTGCAAATCCGATGGCACCATCTTCGTCTATGATTCTGAATAATCCTTCTTGTGGGTAGTCGGGTCCATTGTCATATTTGAATACGTTAAAAAGCTTATTGCCTTTTTTGTCAAGGCATACTATTTTTCCGTTTCCTTCAGCCACAAATCCAATATGGTTGATTGTGTCGGTATAGACAAATGGATACATACATGGTATTACAGTATCACCGCTTTCTGAGACATATCCAAATAAACCGTTATCTTCGAACACGAACAACTTCTCGTCAGGCGTTCTCGTACAACATGCAAGCCCGATTGTGCAGATGAATGAAAAATACAATAGGATTCTGTTCATGATTCTCTCTCTTGATTATTGTAATACATAGAGCTCAACATCACCGCAATCCGTAAAATAAGCTTTTCCTTCCACTTTTTCACCGTTAAACAAATCCACGTGTCCGGAAGCGTCGCTCCAATTACAGTTCCTGAAGATTATGATTCCCTTTTTTCCTTTGAAATCTTCCAGTTTTTTCCCTTTTATCGGTGTGCCACCTATCTTTTGCTTGATGAAGCTAAGCATGTCAGTTACTCTATAAAGATACCATTTCTTGTCCTTTCCCGAAGATGTGGCACCGTCATAGCGTGATATGGGCATACCCGAATAGTTAAAGGCATACGACAGACGTATTGCACAGGCGTTGGTGAAGAAGCCGGCCTTTATGTTCTCTTCTACTTTTCCGCCGATTAGTTTACCGACCGCTGATGTTGGTAGATCCTTAACTTTGCTGAAGTTGGAACTCAGTGTTGAATAAGTAATGCTCATAATGTCCTTTTTTAGTTCGTTAAACATTTATTCTAGAATAGCTTCAAGTTGTTAGCTTCATGTTGAAAGATTCGGTAAAGAGTAATCATTATCTTGTCTATAATGATCAGTAACGCAAATCTTATATAATAGTTTTCATAAACAGAGTCTATGCCGGAAAGAATTTCCAACGAGGGTCTGTTTTGCTGGTATGAGGTCAGATTATGGGCACACCTGTTTCTGTGAATGTACAGACAGCTATACATTTCATTTAGTCCTTTTTTTATGGTACATGTAAATGGTTTGTTGCTATCATTATTATGAGTACAATTACTGCAGTTTTTGAAGAATGTAGAAATGTCAAGACAATCTTTTCCTATGCTACTGAAGATTTCCACATATTCCTGATACTCTCTTTCACAAAAGCCCATACTGCTTGTATTTGCATGAAACTCGTCCAGGATATCTTTTGTGTTGCTCCATATTTCATTGGTGTCTATTGTCGAGATGTTAAAGTCTTTTTTCTGTTTGACAATTGCCTTTCTTAGAAAATTTAGAACTTTTCTTTTATCAGTTATTTGGGAACATTCATTCAAATTCCAGGGGAAGTATATTTCACGCCGCAAATCAAAATCTATGGTGGCGATTTCCCAGCATATACATTTCATTTTTTGCTCTTGCGCACCTGTCATTTTTATGAATACGGATTGCAAAATGTTATCCCACAACGGGTACATTTCAATTCCCCAACTCATTGAGTGGGTTATGGTGGATGTATCACACAGGATATCCGATACCGGTGCTAATATGAAGTCAGAATGCACACTCATGGCCTACTTAAATATTTTTGATATATCTCGATTGATTTGGAAATTCTTTCACGCAAATATTTGAGGCACGCAGGAGATTTCGTATGCAGATAGTTATTAACCTTTATGTCCCTGATTGCGCTTTTCAACTCTTCCTCTAATGCTTCTTTTCTGGATGTATCTAGTGTCCTTTTCTCAAAAGCTATGAAATAGATAAGTCCGAAAAAATAAATATCCAAATCTATGATTGACTGAAAGCGTCTCTTATAGCCAAGTTCTGTAATGAGGGTGTCAATGCTATTCAGATATGGCTTATAGTCCTTATTGGGGAAAATATTAGTAAATCTACCAAATATTTGAGAGTCTTTGTCGCCAACAACAGAGTAAATGTATGTTTCATAATAGCTCTCCATTTTGCTTGCATATCCATATCCGATACCTCTTTCCGAACCCTTTTTCTTGTACTGCGAGAGCAATGCCGCATATCTTACAAAGTCCATGCTGCTTTTTCGGGATTTATCAACGACACTGCTTGATATTTCCTTACAGAATCCGGGATCAAACCATTCTTTGAGCTGATGGTTCAGGAAGTAGAGGGAAGCTCGGCTTTCCAGTACGTAAAGTGACTTTCCGCGTATGTTGATGTTTCTGAATAAGGTGGAGAAAAACTTCTGCTGTTCTTCTTCCGTAGTAGTTGATGGAACAATATAGGCAAAACCAAGGAAATTCTTGTTAAAGAAATCATCGTCCAGATGTTCAAGGCTTTCATATTTTTCTTGAGGACATTTAGCCATAATTTCTTCCTTGCTATTACCTTTGGCCAATAGCTCTTTAAAAGTCCATTCTATCATATTTTCCTGTTCATCGTCATCCGAGTCATCATCGTTTTCATTCGCAAGGCTTTCTATATTCCCAGATCCTGCCTCCTTTTTGGGGAAACGTTCGATGTATGCCAGGAGTACGGATGTAAGTCTCTGCTGGCCATCAATGATCAGGTTATCTTGTCCGTTTGCTGTTTTATAAGCTCCGATAGTCACAGGAGGGATGAATTGTTTTTCTTTGAATGAGTCAATCAGGTTGGTATAGTCATCTTTGTTCCATACAAATGTACGCTGATATTCAGGCAACACTATGTTGCGTTTTAGAATCATCTGTATCCAATAGGCTAGTGAATACTCGCCATAATATGTCCGGTTGTTATTCATAATGAAATTTCCAAAGGGTGATCACATTTTGAGATAGTTTAAATACTTTTGTGAACTCAGTATATTGTTTAGAGCCTTGTTACAGGCTCTAAACAATATAATTCAGGTTAGTATCATGAAATGCCAATTTTTGGGATATTCTTTTTTTATCATATTGAATAGTAACTTTAAGTTGTTTCTATGTCTTTTGCTTAATATTGAATATACATAATTATGGCATATACAACAGGCTCGTTGTTTGTTTGATGCAACACAATAGAAATCATCATCATTTACTTTAATTTGATACCAATTCCATCCATATGTTTCTACTATCAAATTACCAAAGAAAGAACCTAATTCATAAGCACGTTCTTCTAACTCTCCATTATTTAATTGTTTTATATCATTGATGAACTTATTTAATTTATCCAGTTTATTCTCATAGGAATCACTTTTTTGTACAAGTAATATTTTTTCTGCATTAAGAGATAGACGATTAATTTCATCAATCTCTTCTTTATTTACCAAACGATAAGAATTTAAATTTTCCATATTAACCTATTTTATAGTAAGAACATTTTCCTCTTGGAACATTTCCTGTACGTATTTGAGCATTAAGTTGACGTTGTAATTTTTTTATTCTTTTACGAGTCGCTTCATCATTTATTCCTGGTTTCCATTTACTTCTAATTTTAGCAATCCTACTTCTAACATGATGTGAATATTGGGGATGGCTTCCTCGATGGTAAACTTGTTCTCCAGCCTTTATTCTTTCTTTGTTACTCTCAGGTACAAGCCTACCATTATCGGCATCATCCATATTTAATCCTAAAGCATCAAACATACTTTGATTTTCTTTCCAAATTTTTTCAGGAATCAAATGATGGTTTTGCATTCCATCTCCAACTGTAGCATTTATATTTTTACCTAATTTAGTACTACTTAGTCCAAAGGCATCACAATAAAAATTAGGATTCTCAACATACGTATATAAATGTGTACTTCGACTTTCTAATCCAATAGGATCTTGTGAAATATACATTCCCATTTGTGGCAAGTAGTACCTGAAGCGGTTGTAAGCCAACCCTGTCTCCCGGTCATAATACTGCCCCTGGAACAGGAACGGTATCATTCCGATATTTCCTGTTTCCTCAATGACCTCTCCGTTCATGTCCAGCGTCCTGCTCCACACCTCGTTGCCTTCCGCGTCGTATGCTTCGGTAGGCGTACCCAGATGGTCTGTCAGTATGGAATAAGCTCTGCCTTCCTTTATCATTGCCGCAGGCACGAAAGATTCCTCCTCGAAGAGCCAGAGCGTGCGTTCCTTGCGTTCTTCCTCGGTCAGCCACGCATTCTCTTCCCTTGAGTAGCTCCGTCTCTGCTTCCACTGGTGTAGCGGTACATTTCCGTTCCACATCCAGCGTATCACGGTCGTTCCGAAGCTCTTGGAGAGCCTTCTTCCCAGCGCATCGTACTCGAATGTCACTTCCTCTCCGTCAGGCCGTACCACCTTTGCCAGCGAGCCGTCAGCGTTCCACCTGTATTTCCAGTGTTCCTTCTTTCCGTCCAGCCATCTTCCCGTACCGATGTATCGTTCTGTCAGATTCCCGTCCTTGTCATACTCGCAGTGCCACTTTCCGTCCTGTTCCATGGCTCCGCCCTTCAGGAAGCGGCGTACCGTGCAGTCGGGGTCGGGGTACAGGTTTCCTACTTCGTCGCTCTTTCTCCACTGTGCCGTTCCGTCTCCGTACTCGGCATACTCCAGCTGTCCGTTCGGAGTGTACCCGTACCGTGTGGTTCCCCGTCTGCTGTCTTCCGTTGCGAGCAGTCGGTCTGCCTTACCCCAGCGGTAGCGGCGCGTATGGCGTGTCTGCGCATCCTTTCTCGTGCGTGCATCCACAAGGCGGCCAATGTTGTCGTAAGCGAAACTTCGCATTACGCCTCCGGGCAGCATACGTTCTGTTTCAAAGCCCAGTGTGTCGTAGCTGTGCTGTGACTTCCACGGCATTTCACCGTTCCTGCAGCCGTCTCCGGCTCTGAACTTCGTCAGTTCTCCGAACTCGTTACGTTTGTATTCCAGATTCGCCCCGAGCGTACTCTGCAGGGACAGTATCTGTCCGGTCCTGTCGTAGTTGCGTGTGATGGTCTCACCGTCTGCCGTTTCCATTACCGGTAGTCCCAGTGCGTTGTATGCGAACTCCACTCGGCTTTCACCCCGTGTTGCTTCCACGAGCCTTCCCGATATTCCATACCGGTAGGTCTGGTCTGGTTCATCCGTTGTCACATACGACACCCTTGTTACTCTCGATGCGTTGTCATATTCGTATTCCCGCACGATTCCGCTCGGCAGTCTTTCGCCGGTTACACGTCCGGCCATGTCACGCTGGTATATCCTCGTTCCCCGGTCAAACCCTGTTTCCCGGATTACGTTGCCTACGTCGTCAAGGTCGAACTCATAGTATTGCATCCGCTCGTTTATCACGTGTCGCAGCCGTTCCTCCCTGTCGTAGTGGAATCCCACCACGCCGCGGCTGTCCTTGCGGTGTGTCAGCTTCCACATGCCCGAGTAGGTATATTCCACTTTCTGCAGGTCGTCCCGGTATTCCAGCAGGTTGTCTATGCCGTCATATCTCAGGTGTATGTGGTTGCCGTCGAAGTCCTCCACTTCCGTTACGCGCCCTATGGCGTCGTAGTGCCTTGTCTGCACAGCTCCCTTCGGATTTGTCACCTGCGTGCATCGTCCCAGTCCGTCGTAGCGATAGTGCGAGGTGTTTCCCCGGCTGTCTGATGCTTCCGTCAGATTGCCGTCCTTGTCGTAACTCAGTACGGTTTTTACACCATACGGGTCAGTGATACTTTCGGCCAGTCCTTCGCGGTACTCTATCTGCGTTTTCGCCCCTTCTGGGTTAGTACGTTTGGTCACATTTCCTTTGCTGTCATAATCGAACTTCCATGTACCTCCGTCCGCTGTGGTTACGCTCAGCGGCCTGTTGCACAATGCGCCCTTGCGGAAGAATACGGCCGATACGCTGCCGCCTCCCGGATCGGAACTGTCGGTACAGTTTCCCCAGCGGTCGTATTTGTACAGGCTGCTGTTGTCTGCCGAGTCGGTTTCCTGCAGGAGCTTGCGGTCCGAGTCGTATTTCCACCGGTGTTCGCCTCCGTTGGCATCCACCTTCAGATACACCAGGCCGTCCTTGTGGTAATATTTTGTAGGCTTGTCATGGCTGTCAAGCACTTTGGTCATGCCATCGAGGAATTGCAGCTTGTGGTCGTATATGCCTCCGTCTCCCCATGTGTGCACACATCGTGCCCCAATTTCGCAGCCGTCGTATTCGAAGAACCAGTTCAGTCCGTTTCTCCATGCCTCCTTTACGATCAGCCTTCCTTGGTATTCGTACCGCATGGCATCGCCCACAGCATTACGCTGGCATGTCATGTTTCCCTCCGCATCATATTCGTAGGATGCGAGTATTGTTTCTTCTCCCTTGTTTTCGGGATGAGGGCCTTTTATTTCCAGAATGTGTCCGTTACGCTCGTCGCATTCCACGGCGAGCCTTCTTCCTGCGCTGTCGGTAATCTCCTTCAGGTATCCCTTGCTGTTGTATCCGAACCGTATGGCGAATCCGTTCGCGTCCGATACGCTTTCCAGCAGATGTACGGAGTCGTATTCCTTCTGTGTGAATCGGTAGTACAGGTCTTCGTCCATGTCCCAGATGCAGTAGCCGTCCTTTTCTTTTCGTGCCTCCTTGCGTTCTGCACGTATGAACGAGGGCTTCTTCTCAGTCGGTAGTGGGAAGGCTACGGGTATTCCGTCGGACATTCGTAAGGTGAGGATACCGTCTTCCACTACGATACCCATGTCGTAGGCATGATGCCATCCATTACCTAGCGGCCCTTGGTAATCACTCCGGCTGTACCAAGTGCGTTCCCAGGAGAGAGGGATCGGGCCGTCTATCCAAAAATCTTCCTCGTCTGTGAAGAATGTGCCGCTTGCCACGTCCACCGGGTGTCCGGTTACGGTACAGATGGTCTTGTGCAGCATGTCCTTCAGTTTGTCGCTCTTTATCTTTTTGTTTACGGCTCCATGCAGTTTGTCTGCTAGTTTCTCGGTCTTTTTCTTGTACAGTCTTCCGAATGCCCCCATGCACTTGCGTGAGAGGGCAGCCATCGGGTTAAGCGGCACGGGTACGGGGCTGGTCAGAATCTGTCTGGCAGGAGGAATCGGGTTGATTACCCCTGTCGGCAGGAACAGTCCTGGAACCTTGTGTACGCTCGACATGCCCAGGTCGTTGCAGTCCAGATGCATGTGCGTTCCTCCTCCCGACAGTGGAAGTCCGTCGGCAAGTACGGTCAGGCTTCCCATGAAGGCATGTCCGTTGTTTTTGGGTATGGGTATCGAGTTTGCCGCAAATCCGGCTCCCATCGGTACATGCGGTATGCTGCGTGTGGGGGTGGAAGCCACGGCACGTGGAATGAATCCGCCGATTTTTACGGTGGCACCCATCATACCTACGGCCATGGTCAGTGCCGTGTGGCCTATCTCTGCGAGCTTGGCCGAGTCTGCATCCCCGGTTTCTTCCGATGTGGGCGGAGGGGGGATATACGAAGCTACTGCCGCCGTCATGAAGTCCTGCGGACAGAGCAGTGTCCCTACATATGGGTGAGGCATCGGCACACTTGTGGCCGGTGGTATGTTCACCAGGTGGATATCCACTCCGATTACAGGGTCGAGCTGTTTGGAGATAGGCAGGCACGCCTGTCCTTTCATCCCCAGTGCCCCGAGCACGGGGAGTACGGCTGCCTCGCTCACGTTGTCTGCCAGACTGCCCAAGGCTGTGGCCGCCTTCAGTCCGGTGTCAAGCGCGTTGACGGACGGGGATACGCCCGCCTCCGCATTGGCGGAAGCTCCCGAAACCACACCCGACATCTGTGCCCCTACGGTGGCTTCAAGCTGTGCGCTTACCTGGTCGAAATACCCTGTTCCTGATGACATAGTTTATAGTTGTTTTAGAGTGGGTTCAAGTTTTGAAAAACAGATAGGCCGACAATAGTATGGCCAGCACTACGATAACTCCGAGCCAGAAACGGAATCCGTTTGGCCCCAGCAGGTCAAGCCAGAAGTTCCCTCCCCAACTTCCGGGACGGGTATAGGTCCATTTCCAGTCCAGTATCAGCCCTGTCAGCCATACCAGCAGAATCAGGATGACTACAAGATAACCCGATTTCGGGTTTTCCTTGATATATCCCGGGCCTTCACTGAACATTTGCTGAAGGGTTGTCCATATTTTGTTGATCCATTCCATGATATTTCCCTAAATTTCGTTTGTATTCATACAGAAAGTCTTCCCAGTCCTTGCCTATGGCACGGCTCAGCACCGAGTTGATTTCCTCATTGCTGACTGACGGCTGGCGTTTCCGGCTTTCCAGCAGTTTGAGCAGCAGCAGGGGATAAGATGAATGCTTTATCAGGTCTGACGACAGTTTGTCTGCCAGATGGAATCCCTCAATGTAGCACTCCGTGGCTCTTTCCGCATCGTATGCTTTCTCCCGGCACCACCCGCACATTCTCAGTGTTTCTGCCTGCATGAGGTAATCCTTGCAGTTTGCGTAGGCGTCTGCTCCCATTCGGTAGGTTTCTGCGGCATCGTTCCAGTCGGATTTTCGCACCTGTATGGATGCTTTCCCTACAAGCGAGCTGCCGAGAAGACGCCCCGAAAGAGACGGGTCTAGTTTTCCTTCTCCCATCCTTGCCGCTTCTACCGCTTTATTGGCAAAATACAGAGCCATATCCAGATCCTTATGATTGATGCGGTCTGTATATAGGATGGTATATACTGTTACGAACTGGCTTAGCCAGTTTATGTCTTTTTTTACATTGGCAAGTGCCATATCAAGGCATTTGCGTGCGTATAGGTCTGTTTGGGCAGCGTCTCCTTTCTTTACGCTGCTCATGAGTCTGGTCAGTGCCAGTCTGAATTCTGAGGCGGCAGGGTCGCTCCGGTCTTCGTTGGCTGCCTGTTCTGCCAGTTTTTCGGTTGCCCCGTCCATATCTATCGGGGGATAGATGGAAGCCGTTTCCTTCGGATAGGTCGCCATGAGTTTTCCGAATTGTTCCTGACCGATGATATCTCCAGTTCCCCATACCATCTGTTTGTCGAACGGTTGGGAGAGTGCCTGATTGAACCACTGCCGGCATCCTTCATAGTCCGCAGTGCCTTCCAGATCGAAAATGAAGCTGCATTTCATGTCTGTACCGCTGATAAGTTCACGGGTCAGCCGGTTGAGATTTTCCACTACTGTCTGGGCTGCATTGCTGCTATTTATGGTGCTGTCATCTGCCTGCCATTCCACTTTCTCAAAAATGATGTCTTCAGGCTTCTTGGAGTTATTCCAATACTCTATTTGTTTGCCGATATATTGCAGTACATCTTTGCTGAACTCCATTGCGGATGTAAATGGGAGAGCGATGATGAAGACCATATCTTCTTCTTCGCTGTCGATGGCCAGCATGTAGTCATAGAAAGCCTTGAGCATGGTCTCGTCACCCGGATTGATGACAATGCGTATCATCTTTACCGGTTGTGCCACGGCATTCTCCCAAAGGTGGAGCATATTGTCCGCTATTTGTTGTATGGCATTGCTCATAGGTCAGTTCAGTTTTACGATTGTACCAGCTATGGCGGTTGTTCCGCTGGAGTCCACGGTTGCCTGCGTGGTACCCGAAAGGGTTGCTGTTTTGCTTCCCGTAGCGGTTACGTCACTTCCTTTTATGTTATATGCCTCTTCGGCGCTGCTGTTTATTGTTTTTGCAGTCTGCGTGATTTCGTTGGCGGCCGTTTCCGTAATCTGGGCTTCTGCAGAGGATTTGATGTTTCCTTCGCTGTCCAGTTCAATACTGGTTTTGCCTACGCACAGCATGATGGATTTGGATGCGGAAATCTTGATGTTTCCTTTTCCGTCGGCGGCATAGCTGTTGCCGGCCTGATCCGTCATGGTGATGCTGCCTTCGTCATCATCTATGGTGAGGGTACATCCGCTCCGGGTGGTCAGGCTCTTTTTCTTGTTGCCGCTGTCACCGCCTGTTCCTGTCTTCCCGTTGAACAGGCTGCCCATTACGAACGGACGTTTCGGGTCGTCATACCGGAATCCAACCAGTACGATGTCGTCCTTTTCCGGAATGAAGACAAAACCTCTGTTGGTTGATACTTTATTGCTTATTCCGGCATCAGGAGTCATGACACGTATCCATGAGGTTGTCATGCCATCGCCCTGCCAGTTCATCTTTACCTGTACGCGTCCCTGTTTCTTGGGGTCATCGTTGCTTATCACTACCGCCTGCTGTGTCTGTGCCACGGGTAGAGGTACTTCCGGGGCAGGAAGACTTGTTGTCTGCGAGTAGAGTGCGGTAAAGTTGTTGTTATAGCTTTCTCCGGTTCCGGCTATATGGGTAATTTCAGTGATGAAATATTCACCTAAAGTCTTTTCAATAAAATCAAATTGGAAGTTCTGGATTGCGGTTTGTATTTCCACTACGCTGCCGAGTGTTATCCGGTTGCAGTCCGTTTCACAGGATATATAGTGTGAAGGCGAGGCATCGCTCTGCTGTTTCTTTTGGAAATGGTTTTCTGCCTGACTGTCGTTGGCAACCCTGATTTCCGTATGTTGGAATGCTTTCGATTTGAAGAGTTTGACAGATGCGTCAAAAGCTGTTTGTCCCAGCATGTTCATGCCGGTAGGAACATTGGAAGCGGCACCTTTGCTGAATTTGCCGTTGGCGGAGTCGTATGAGTTTCCCTCTACCGGGCGGGCAAGCGTCTGGATTCCGATGTTCAGGTCGGATATTTCGCGTCCGTAGCTCAGTGGTATGGCTGATGGCAGTTTGTCAGGCTTGCCGAATACAAGTTGTTTCCCGTCATAGTACAGCCATTCGTGATATTGTCTGGCCAGCCTGCGGATAAAGTCGAAGTCGCTTTCCATATACTGGCATTCGTATTCTATGTCAGCTGTATATTCCGGCTTGATGGCGCAAGGCACACCGGCCCTGTCGCATATTTCCTTTACTATGCTGAATAGCGTGGTATTGGTCCACGAAGCACAGTTTAGTTCTGTTTCAAGGAGGAAGGTCAATGAATACCCCTGGATAAGCAGATAGCCGTGATTGCCTTTCGAGCGGTGCAGTCCCACATGTGTCACTATTCCTTTGAAGCTGTTGCCGCCCAAAAGGATTTCCGCTTGCTTGCCTATCCAGTTCATGCTGTTGTCAAGCGTATGAGTCTTGTAAAATTCACCGGACTCTATATCCATGTGAACTTCAAAATAATGATGATCATTGATGCACTGTTTCAACACAACCTGAAAAAAGGAAGGAAGAGGAACATCATCAATATTGACGGTTGTCATCTTCTGCTCAAGCATAACGGCAATGATTTTTTAGGTGAATAAATAAAATTGCCGCTTGACGGATTGAGCCCTTCAAGCGGCAATATCTTACATTCCGCTTAGGGGCGTTGCCCCGGAGCGTTTAGTTTTTCGGCCATCTGTTGTCAAGCGCAGCGTTGCCCACATTGATAAGCTCAGC
>ERZ831601.1999-NODE-1999-length-12991-cov-3.299397_pt1 | contig 12991 bp, 10 predicted proteins | sample MGYA00519578_ERZ831601 | MGnify/ENA primary metagenome ERZ831601 (study PRJEB31850, sample SAMEA3708717) | human gut metagenome | biome: human gut; feature: human-associated habitat; material: faeces | place: China | collected 2014 ... | reverse complement strand
TTTGTTTTTTCGCTGAAAGGAGTTTTACACAATTATGAAATTAGTTTTTTCAAAAACGAATCTTGCCAAAGCAGTTGGCATTGTTATGAAAGCAGTTCCTGCCAAAACAACAATGAACATTTTAGAATGTATCTTAATCGATGCGACTACAAATGAAATTAAATTTACCGCCAATGATATGGAGCTTGGTATCGAAACCATCGTTGAAGGTGAAATTATCGAAAAAGGTAAAGTTGCCATTGATGCAAAGATTTTCTCAGAAATCGTCAGAAAACTGCCGGATAATGAAATCTGCATCGAAACAGACAGTAATTACACCTCTTTAATTACCTGTGAAAAGAGTAAATTTAATATTGCCGGTAAATCAGGGGACGATTTTTCTTATTTACCGATTATTGAAAAAGACAAATTTATTACTTTATCACAGTTTACATTAAGAGAAACCATTAACCAGACACTGTTTTCTATCGCAATGAATGACAACAATAAAATGATGACCGGTGAACTTTTTGAAGTTGCAAACGGTATTTTAAAGGTTGTAGGTCTTGACGGACACCGTATTGCAATCCGCAATATTGAATTGACCAGTCATGCAGATGATGTAAAAGTTGTTGTTCCTGGAAAGACACTTTCTGAAATCAGTAAAATTTTATCGACAAATGCAGAAGATGCCGTTACAATATACTTTACAAATAATCACATTTTATTCGAATTTGACAATACCACCGTTGTATCCCGTCTTCTTGAAGGAGAGTATTTCAGAATTAACCAGATGCTTTCTAGTGATTATGAAACCAAAGTAACCATTAACAAAAAAGAATTTTTAGATTCTATTGACAGAGCAACCCTTTTAATCAAAGAAAGTGAAAAGAAACCGATTATTTTAAGCATTACCGACGGTTCACTGGAAGTTCATGTCAATTCTTCCATGGGTTCGTTAAACGAAGATATTGATATTAACAAAGACGGTAAGGATATCATGATTGGCTTTAATCCGAAGTTCTTAATTGATGCATTAAAGGTAATAGATGATGAACAGATTTATATTTATCTGGTAAATCCGAAAGCACCATGTTTTATTAAGGACAAAGAGGAAAGTTATATTTATCTGATTCTTCCGGTAAACTTTACGGCTGAATAGTAAGAATGGAGAAACAATGGAAACAATAAAAATCAGAGATGAGTTTATTAAACTGGGACAGGCATTAAAGGCAGCAGGTCTTGTGGAATCCGGTGTAGAAGCAAAGATTGTCATTCAGAACGGAGAAGTTCTTGTCAATGGCAGGCCTGAGCTTCAGCGCGGCAAAAAACTGACAGGCGGGGAAGTCATTTCCTATAACGGTCAGGAAATCAGAATAGAAAAGTAATTTGCAGGTGTAACCGTGATAATTGAGTCCGTAGATTTAAAAGATTACAGAAATTATAAAATTTTAAATATGAATTTTAACCCGCAGATTAATATTATTTACGGTGATAATGCGCAGGGAAAGACCAATATTTTAGAGGCGCTTTATGTCTGCGCAACATCGCGTTCCCACAAAGGAAGCAAAGACCGTGAAATGATACGGATGGGCAGTGATGAAGCACATATCAAGCTGAATGTGAAAAAAAACGGGCTGCCGTACCGGATTGATATGCATCTGAAAAAAAATAAAAGCAAGGGAATTGCCGTAAACGGTATTCCGATTAAACGGGCGGTAGAGCTGTTTGGAATTTTAAATATTGTCTGTTTTTCACCGGAGGATTTAAGTATTATTAAAAACGGACCGGCGGAGCGCCGCCGGTTTATGGATATGGAGTTAAGCCAGCTTGATAAAATCTACTTAAGCAATCTGATTAATTACAATAAAGTGGTCAATCAACGCAACAAGCTTTTAAAAGAGCTGTCATTTAAGTCGTCAGAAGAAAAGCTTGAAACGCTGGATATCTGGGATTTGCAGCTTGTGAAGTACGGAACGGAAGTCATGAAAAGGCGTGTCGGTTTCGTACAGGAGTTAAATGAAATTATCGGCGGACTGCATGAAAAGTTATCCGGCGGAACAGAGAAACTAACGATTGAGTATCAGCCCTGCGTGGAAGAAACAGCATTTTTAGATACCGTGACAAAGATGCGGGAGCGGGATCTGCGGATGAAATCGACATGCTTTGGACCACATAAGGACGATTTAATCTTTTTTATCAACGGCAGCGAAGTAAAAAAGTACGGTTCGCAGGGACAGCAGCGTACAGCCGCCCTGTCTTTAAAACTTGCGGAAATCGAACTTGTAAAAAAAGTAGTGAAGGATACGCCGGTGCTGCTTTTGGATGATGTGCTGTCAGAGTTAGACAGTAACCGGCAGCAGTTTTTATTAAATAGTATCGGGCAGATTCAGACAGTGATTACCTGTACGGGGCTGGATGAATTTGTAAACAGTCAGTTTGCCGTTCATAAAACATTTCAGATTCAGAACGGTACCGTGATTCATGAAAATAACATTTAGTTTTCTGAAAAACATTGAAGGAGGAATGCACAGTGTCAGAGAATAATTATGGTGGCGACCAGATTCAGATTCTCAAAGGTCTTGAAGCCGTCCGGAAAAGACCGGGTATGTATATCGGCAGTACATCATCAAGGGGGCTTCATCACCTTGTTTATGAAATTGTCGATAATGCAGTAGATGAGGCTTTGGCAGGATATTGCAATACAATTGAAGTCACAATTAATCAGGATAATTCCATTACGGTTATTGATAACGGACGAGGCGTTCCAGTTGATGTCAATCACGAAACCGGCAAACCGGCAGTTGAAGTCGTGTATACAATGTTACACGCAGGCGGTAAGTTTGGCGGCGGGGGATATAAAGTATCCGGCGGTCTGCACGGTGTAGGTGCATCCGTTGTAAATGCCTTATCCGAGTGGATGGAAGTCTATGTAAAGCGTGACGGACACATCTACAATCAGCGTTATGAACGCGGTAATGTATGTTATCCGTTAAAAGTTGTGGGGGACTGCCCATTGGAAGAAACCGGTACAAAGGTTACATTCTTACCGGATAAAGAGATTTTTCAGGAAACAACTGTTTATGAATATAACATTTTAAAGAGCCGTCTGCGTGAAATGGCTTTTCTTACAAAAGGCATCAAAATTGTGTTAAAGGATACAAGAGAAGGCATTGAACAGGAAAGAGTATTCCACTATGAGGGTGGTATCAAGGAATTTGTTGAATATTTAAACAAGAGCAAGGATGCGCTTTATGATAAGATTATTTACTGCGAGGGTCTAAAAGACGGTGTGCAGGTTGAAGTGGCATTCCAGCACAATGACGGTTACAACGAAGTTGTGGATTCCTTTGTCAATAACATCAAGACACCGGAAGGCGGAACGCATCTGACCGGTTTTAAAAATGCCTTGACAAAGACATTTAATGATTATGCAAAGAAAAATAAACTGATAAAAGACAGTGAGCAGAGCCTTTCCGGCGATGACATCCGTGAAGGTCTGACAGCGATTGTCAGTGTCAAGATTGAAGACCCGCAGTTTGAGGGACAGACAAAGCAGAAGCTTGGCAACACCGTTGCACGAAGTGCCGTTGACAGCATTGTCAGTGAACAGCTTGAGATTTTCTTAGAGCAGAATCCGGCAGTTGCAAAGGTTATCTGTGAAAAATCCATTCTTGCACAGCGCGCAAGAGAGGCGGCAAGAAAGGCAAGAGATCTGACAAGAAGAAAGACTGCGCTTGAAAATACAAGTCTTCCGGGTAAACTTGCGGACTGCTCTGACAGGGACCCGAAAAACTGTGAAATCTATATCGTTGAGGGTGATTCTGCCGGCGGTTCTGCAAAGACGGCAAGAAGCCGTGCAACACAGGCAATTCTTCCGCTGCGCGGCAAGATTTTAAATGTTGAAAAAGCAAGACTCGACAGAATTTTAGGCAACGAAGAAATCAAGGCTATGATTACAGCATTCGGTACAGGCATTCATGAAGATTTTGATATCAGCAAATTAAGATACCACAAGATTATTATTATGACCGATGCCGATGTGGACGGTGCGCATATTGCAACACTGCTACTTACCTTTTTCTACCGGTTTATGCCGGAGTTAATCAAGCAGGGTCACGTATATCTTGCACAGCCGCCGCTTTATAAGATTGAAAAGAACAAAAAAGTCTGGTATGCATACAGTGATGAGGAACTCAATCAGATTATGCTTGAAATCGGACGTGACCAGAATAACAAAGTCCAGCGCTACAAAGGTCTTGGCGAAATGGATGCCGACCAGCTCTGGGAAACAACCATGGACCCGGAAAAGAGAATTTTATTACGGGTGAACATGGACGAGGATTCAGAATCAGAAATTGATGTAACGTTCTCTACGCTGATGGGCGATAAGGTTGAGCCGCGCAGGGAATTCATTGAAGCCAATGCTAAGTATGTAAAGAATCTTGATATTTAATAAAAATTTGTACCGTCACACGGACTGAGAACGCTCCGGGTGATAATGAATTTTTTCTAAAACGCGTTCTCGGAATGGAGTAGAAAATGGACGAACATATCTTTGATAAGATTCATGAAGTGGATATGAAGCAGACCATGGAAGATTACTATATCGACTATGCGATGAGCGTTATCGCTTCCCGTGCACTTCCTGATGTAAGGGACGGTTTAAAGCCGGTACAGCGAAGAATCTTATTCTCAATGATTGAATTAAATAACGGTCCTGACAAGCCGCACAGAAAATGTGCGCGTATTGTCGGTGATACAATGGGTAAATATCATCCGCACGGAGATTCATCCATTTATGAAGCACTGGTAAAACTGGCACAGGATTTCAATACAAGATACCCGCTGGTAGACGGACACGGTAATTTCGGTTCTGTCGATGGTGACGGTGCCGCCGCCATGCGATATACAGAAGCACGTTTAAGCCGCATTTCCATGGAAATGACAGCCGATATTAATAAAAATACCGTGGATTTTATTCCAAACTTTGATGAAACGGAAAAAGAACCGGTTGTACTGCCGTCCCGTTATCCGAATCTTTTAGTAAACGGAACGTCCGGTATTGCCGTTGGTATGGCAACGAATATCCCGCCGCATAATCTGCGTGAAGTTGTCGATGCCGTTGTCAGGCTGATTGATAACAAAGTCGAGGAAGACCGCGAAACGTCGATTGATGAAGTATTGCAGATTGTCAAAGGTCCGGATTTTCCGACCGGCGGTGTCATTATCGGTAAAATGGGCATTGAAGAAGCATACCGTACAGGCCGCGGAAAGATTAAAGTCCGTGCCGTAACCAATATCGAGCCAATGGAAAACGGAAAGCACCGCATTATCGTAACGGAACTTCCGTACATGGTAAACAAAGCCAAATTAATCCAGAAAATAGCGGAACTGGTCCGCGATAAAAAGATTGACGGCATTACGGCACTGCGTGATGAATCTGACCGAAGCGGTATGAGAATCTGTATTGAACTGCGCCGTGATGTCAATGCAAACATCATTTTAAACCAGCTGTACAAGCATACCCAGTTACAGGATACATTTGGTGTGATTATGCTGGCGCTTGTTGACAACCAGCCAAAGGTATTAAACCTTTACGATATGCTCAAGTATTACCTTCTGCATCAGGAAGAAGTTGTCACAAGAAGAACGCAGTATGATTTAAATAAAGCTGAAGAACGGGCCCACATTTTAGAGGGCTTAATGATTGCGCTTGACAATATTGACCGTGTCATCCAGATTATCAGAGGTTCGCAGAATGTACAGATTGCCAAGGAAGGGCTGATGAGTGAATTCGGACTTTCCGAAGCACAGGCACAGGCAATCGTGGATATGCGTCTGCGTGCACTGACAGGTCTGGAAAGAGAAAAGCTGGAAGCTGAATTAAAGGAACTGCTTGCAAAGATTGCGGAATACAAGGCAATTTTAAGTGACAAGAAAAAGCTCCTTACCGTCATCAAGACAGAAATCAGTGCCATTGCGGATAAATATGCCGATGAAAGAAGAACACAGATTGGATTTGACGAATACGATTTATCCATGGAAGATTTAATCCCGGATGAAGATGTTATTATTGCAAGAACCAATCTCGGATACATCAAGCGCATGACACCGGATAATTTCAAGAGCCAGCACAGAGGCGGCAAGGGCATTAAGGGAATGCAGACCTTAGAAGATGACTTTATTGAAGATTTATTCATGACGACATCACACCACAGCCTGACATTCTTTACCAACCAGGGACGCGCCTATAAGTTAAAGGCTTACGAAATTCCGGAGTCCGGCAGAACCTCAAGAGGAACGGCAATTATTAATCTGCTGCAGCTCCAGCCGGAAGAACAGATTACAGCCGTGATTCCTGTGGATACAAAACATATTAATGATTCAGATTATATGTTTATGGCAACAAAGAAGGGTATTGTAAAAAAGACCCAGTTAAAAGAGTATGCCAATATCAGAAAGACAGGTCTTCAGGCAATTAATCTGCGTGATGACGATGAATTAATTGAAGTAAAATTAACCGATAACACAAAGGATATTCTGCTTGTAACAAAACTCGGACAGTGTATCCGATTCCATGAATCTGATGTAAGAAAGACCGGCAGAAGTTCTATGGGCGTTATCGGCATGAATCTGTTAGACGAAGATGAAGTAGTCGGCATGCAGCTTGATACACAGGGCGATTCGCTGTTAATCGTTTCTGAAAAGGGACTCGGTAAAATCACGGATATGAATGAATTTACAGTCCAGCACAGAGGCGGCAAGGGAATCAAGTGTTACAAGATCAGCGAAAAGACCGGAAATGTAGTCGGTGTCAAGGCAGTTGATGACACACGTGAAGTCATGTTAATTACGACAGAAGGTGTGATTATCCAGATTGAATGTAAAGACATTTCAAAGCTTGGCAGAATTACATCCGGCGTCAAACTGATTAATCTTGATGAGAATGTAACTGTTGCAACGATTGCAAAAGTTTCTAAAAAGCCTGAAAATGAAAAAGGCGAAGAAATAGAAACAGAAAACGACGAAGAAAACACAGAGAGTGAATAAACAATCATTGAAACTGCCGCATGGAGGGGACATCAGAAGATGCCGTTTCTTCGTGCGGCAATTTTTAAACAGGAGTAAGAAAAAAATGGCATGGATAAGTATAAATTTTGAATCCAAGGCGTTGGGAATGCCGGTCATGACAAATGTCTTAATGCCGCAGGGGCGTGGCGGATATAAAACCTTGTATCTTTTACACGGCGCAGGGGGCGATTATGCATCATGGCTGCTAAAATCCCGTGTTGCGGATTACGCAGAAGGAAACAATATTGCAGTGGTGATGCCGTCCGGCAACAACAAATGTTATGTCAACAACCGTTACGGAAAAGACTATTTTACATTTCTGACAGAGGAACTCATCGAAAAATGCGAAACGTGGTTTGACCTTTCGCCAAAAAAAGAAGACCGTTTCATCGCCGGAATGTCGATGGGAGGATACGGAGCGGTTCATGCGGCGTTAAAAAGACCGGAATTATACGGAAAAGCATTTTCCTATTCGGGACTGCTTGACATATCGGAGCGTTTTTTAAGACCGCAGGGACTCGATTTAAAACCGGTTTTTGGTGAAAAAGAGGATTTTTCCACGGCGGCAGCAGATTTATTTGAACTTACACACAAAACCGGCATAAATTTATCGGGAAATGTGGATAACCTTCCGGAAATTTTCATTACCTGTGGATTACAGGATAAGCGCATTGAAATGAGCCGAAAGCTGTACGAGGCGATGAAGCAGGAAAACTTTAATGTGCATTATATCACGGAAACCGGCGGACATGACTGGACGTACTGGGATGCGTGTATACAAAATACAATTCAAATTTTAAATGATAAGGTGCCTGTGTCACCGGATTGGAGGAGCCTATGCCGGTAATGAATATCAATCTGTTTTCAATTACACTGCGTTACGGCATTGACTGTATGGTTGTACTGCCTGAAAATCTAAAAAAAGGGGAGAAACTGAAATGTCTGTGGCTGTATCATGGCGGAAGCGGCGATCATACGGCATGGCTGTATCACACACCGCTGGTTGAACTGGCAGAGGAAAAGCATTTTGCAGCGGTGCTTCCAAATGTCCATGAATCCTGTTTTGTCAATATGAATATCGGGGACGCCTTTGGTACGTTTGTGGGAAAGGAACTGCCGTCTGTTATCTGGAACATGTTTGCGTGTATTTCCGGTGAAAGACAGGACAACTACATTGCCGGATTTTCAAACGGCGGATACGGCTGTCTGCATACGGCGCTATCATATCCACAAAAATTTGCGGGTGTCGGTGCATTTTCGGCAGGCGATAAGGCGGACTCTGATTTTTCATCACCTGCAAAGCAAAAAAGCAGGCTGCTGTTGTTTGGTGAGGGCGATTTACACGAAAATGACTACGGACTTACCCACCTTGCGGGGAAACTTTTGACTGAAAATGTGGATAAGCCGCGAATTTTCCATGCGTGTGGTGGAAAAGATCCGTGGCTTATGCAAAATCACATTCTGCGCGATTATTTTACGGCACACCCCGGATTTGATTACACCTATGATGAAATCCCGGAGCTTGGACATGAGTGGAAGTTCTGGAACGAGGAACTGAAAAGATTTCTGGATTTTCTGCACTGGTAAATCAAAAATTTTGAAAACTTTTGACTTATGAATTAAAATGGTATACGCTATAAAGAAGATGTGAGTAATGACACGCAGTAAAACCTTACACTGCGTTTTTGAAAGGGACAAAGGTATGCGGGAAGTTGATGTAAATGAAATTATCAAAAATATTAAGGAAATGTGTATTGAAGCGAATCATTTTCTGTCAAAGGATATGAAAGAAGTGTATGATGCGGCAGCAGTGGAGGAAGAATCTCCTCTTGGCAGACAGATTTTAGGACAGCTTCAGGAAAATCTGCAAATTGCAGGAGAAGACATGATTCCGATTTGTCAGGATACCGGTATGGCGGTTGTTTTTGTTAAAGTCGGACAGGAAGTCCATATCACGGGCGGCGGTCTTACCGATGCGGTCAATGAGGGCGTGCGTCAGGGATACGTTGACGGATATTTAAGAAAATCCGTTGTCAAAGACCCGATTTACCGTGAAAATACTAAGGACAATACACCGGCAGTTATCCATTATGACATCGTGCCGGGTGATAAAGTGGAAATCACCGTTGCGCCAAAGGGCTTTGGCAGTGAAAATATGAGCCGTGTTTTCATGTTAAAACCGGCAGACGGCATTGAAGGTGTGAAAGAAGCAATTTTAACGGCCGTTAAAGATGCAGGTCCGAATGCCTGTCCGCCAATGGTTGTGGGTGTCGGTATCGGCGGTACATTTGAAAAATGTGCATTTTTAGCGAAAAAGGCACTGACCAGAAATCTGCATGAAAAGCCGGAAAAAGAGTATGTCAGAAACTTAGAGGAAGAAATGCTTGAAAAAATCAACCGTTTAGGCATCGGACCGGGTGGACTTGGGGGAACCAAAACGGCGCTGGCAGTCAACATCGAAACCTATCCGACACACATCGCGGGACTTCCGGTGGCAGTTAATATCTGCTGTCACGTCAACCGCCATGTGACACGGACGATATAAAGTATGAAAAATAATGCTGATGCGCGACAAAAGCAAATCTACTTATATGGCAGATGAGAAATCGCCTGCGCGAAATTCTCATCGCCATTTCGTGACAAAACAGCTCATAAGTTTAGAAAAGGAGAAATGCGAAAATCCATAAATCAAAGATTTTCGCATAACAGAATTGTGCCGCAGGCGTCACAATTCTGGATTTATCGCAGAACTGAATAAATTCAGTCCGCGGTTCCTCCGGCATTAAAATGCCTGCGAAGAGTGAACAAGCTATAAACGAAAGCTTGTTCACACAGATGTTTGCTTCTGAGCGAACGCAAACATCTATGATGGCAGATGAGAAATCGCCTGCGCGAAATTCTCATCGCTACTTCGCGACAAAACAGCTCATAAGTTTAGAAATGGAGAAGAATATGGAAAAGCACATTACTGCCCCGTTGAAGGAATCTGATATTAAAGATTTAAAAGCAGGGGATTATGTATATATTACGGGAACGATTTATACAGCAAGAGATGCTGCGCATAAAAGAATGTATGAAACAATCGGCGAACATAAGGAACTGCCGATAAAGATGCAGGATACGGTGATTTATTATATGGGACCGTCACCGGCAAGACAGGGACGACCAATCGGTTCGGCAGGACCGACAACGGCAAGCAGAATGGATAAGTATGCGCCGACCCTGTTAGATCTCGGTTTAAAGGGAATGATTGGAAAGGGCAAGCGCTCCCAGGCAGTCAAGGATGCCATTGTGCGGAACAAGGCCGTTTACTTTGCGGCAATCGGCGGTGCGGGGGCACTGCTTTCACAGCGCATAAAATCATCTGAGGTCATAGCTTATGATGACCTTGGAACAGAAGCCATCCGCAGACTGGAGGTTGAAGATTTCCCGGTTATTGTGGTCATTGACAGTGAAGGAACAGACCTTTACGAACAGGCTGCAAAAAAATATTGCAAATAAGTTGATAAATGATATTGACAAACAGATATTTCTTTGGTATTCTAATATTCGTGTTTAACACATTATATGATTTGTAACAGAATCTGGAGAAATACTCAAGAGGCTGAAGAGGCGCCCCTGCTAAGGGTGTAGGTCGGGCAACCGGCGCGAGGGTTCAAATCCCTCTTTCTCCGCTGACTAGAAATGCTACGGACTTTCGGGTTCGTAGCATTTTCAGTTTATACAAATAAATAGAAGTCAGAATGGAAATAAGTATGAAAGAAAAGATTAAAGCACTGCTGACGGATTCCATGTGGAGTATTGCAGGATTAATGTTAATGAACGTTGTTGTTCAGTTTTTAGTTTATCCGGTGTGGAACAACCACCTTGGCAGTGAAGAATACGGAAACATTTTATATCTGATATCAATTATGAACATTATCGCTATTTCTGTCGGCAGTGCATGTAATTATGCCCGGATGACAGAGAGCGCGACAAAGGATACATGGAATATCAATTACAATATTATTCTTATGGCATCCTCTGTAATCGTGATTCCGGTAATGCTCATCATTGTAAAGTTCTGCGGCGTTCCGATGACAGTGACTGAAGCGGTTACATTTTTAATTCTTACGATTCTTACAATGTGGCGCTTTTATGCGGATGTGGAGTACAGGCTGCATCTGAATTACAAAGGTTACTTTTTATATTACCTTTTTATCAGTATCGGATATTTAATCGGTATTGTGTTATTTAAAGTAACCGGTATGTGGGCATTGGCATTAATTCCGGGAGAAATCGCAGGACTCATAATGGTTTTTGCCAAAGGTTCTGTTTTCAAAAAGGATACGGAATTTTCAAAGGAATCATTTAAAGAAGTTTTTAAAGTTGTTATCGTTTTAATTATCACAGATATCATTTCCAATATCGTATTTAACGGTGACAGACTGGTTTTAAAAATATTTATTGACGGAACAGCGGTAACGGTATATTATATCGCATCGCTGTTGGGAAAGACGGTTTCATTGATTTCAACACCGCTTAACAGTGTTATTATCGGTTACCTTGCAAAATACAAGGGAAATTTGAATTTGAAATTTATGAATCTGGTGACTGTATTTTCGCTGGCAGCAGTTGTGATTGGAACGTTGCTTTGTACGATTGCCTCACATATTCTGATATACATTTTATATCCACAGAATTATCATGAAGTGAAGCAGTTTTTTATTATTGCAAATATGGCACAGGTCTTTTATTTTGTCACAAATGTAATTACAGTCATTCTGCTTCGTTTTTCAAAAGCGAGGTATCAGCTGTATATTAATGTAGTATATGCAGCAGCATTCTGCGCAATCTGTATTCCGGTAACGCTTTACCTTGCAGATATGTGGGCATTCTGTATTGCATTACTGGTTGTATGTATTTTAAGAATGGCAGTGTCTTTGTTCTTAGGATATAAAGATGCGCTGGCACAAAGTCAGAAATAAGGGGTACGAAAAGATGAAAAGAGAAGAATTGCATAAGCTGTTATTTGAAACATTATGTATTATTGATGACATTTGTAAAAAAGAAAATGTCCGGTGGTTTCTGGATTCCGGCACGGAGCTTGGTTCATTAAGAGAACAGGATATTATTCCGTGGGATGATGACATGGATATTAAGGTATTCCGTGAGGATTATCCGGCATTTTGTGAGGCAATGAGAAAGCACCTGCCGGAATACCTGCACTTTATTGAACCGCAGGATTACAGCCCTGCATTTTACGATTTTATTCCAAGAATCTATGATGAGCGGTATCCGTTAAGGGAAGAAACGGCAGAGGACCGCTACTATAAGAATTATCAGAACCGAATCGGAATCGATGTTTTTATTTTTGATGTTGCGCCGGACAGTGAGTTTAAAAGAAAAATGATGAAATTCCGGTATAAGGTCATTTACGGACTGGGCATGTCAAAACGTTACCAGTTAAAAGATGAGAAATATACCGGACTACAAAAATTACAGGTTGGCGTACTCCGCTTTTTAGGAAAATTTACAACGACACCGAAAGTCTGTAAAATGTGGGAGAAGGCGTCTTCTAAATATCAGGGACAGAAAACGGGCTGGTCTTATGCCTGCAACAATGCAATTGATGAAACGTGTTTTTATCGTTCGGATTTGTATGAGGACACAGATTACGGTATCATTAAAGGAAGAAAGTTCCCGGTACCGGCAGGCTATGATGAAGAACTGACCGTACACTACGGGGATTGGAGAAAACCGCCGGAAGATAAAGATGCCTTTGTACATCACGCAGATTTAGAAGAATAAAGACTTCTTATAGATAATAGATAAAAAGAATAAAAGAAAAAACCGGCATTGCTTCCGTGGGCAGATGAAGAAAAGAGTCTGCTGTTGGATGCAATGCCGGTTTTGTCAGAAATATCAGACAAAAATGTTTACTTCAAAAGATAAGTGA
>ERZ831601.1998-NODE-1998-length-12999-cov-3.046817_pt1 | contig 12999 bp, 9 predicted proteins | sample MGYA00519578_ERZ831601 | MGnify/ENA primary metagenome ERZ831601 (study PRJEB31850, sample SAMEA3708717) | human gut metagenome | biome: human gut; feature: human-associated habitat; material: faeces | place: China | collected 2014 ... | reverse complement strand
ATAATTTATTTAATACTATTATATGATTTCACACAAAAAGATTTCTTCCCCTCTTTTGCCCCGCCACACTAAAAAACTGCCAGTCTTTCCTCGTCTACTTGCCTGATCTACATACATGGGTTACGGTTGCCTTTTGGACTTTTCTGTCCGTCATACTTAGAAACGTGCGCCGCCAGGCGCACCCATCAAAAAAAGCCCCGGCATTATCCGGAGCTTTTTTATCCATTTTTTATTACCACGACATCACTTCATATCCGTCATTGGTTACAAGTACCATAATTTCCCACTGTGCTGACGGCTTTTCATCATCCGTATAGATTGTCCAGCCATTCTGTTCATCAATGTAAATCTCACTTGTTCCCATATTAATCATCGGTTCAATTGTAAATACCATGCCCGGTGCCATCACCATTCCAGTGCCTTTTTTTATCACATAGCTGACATATGGGGCTTCGTGGAATTCCAGTCCGATACCGTGACCACCGACCTGACGGACAACAGAATATCCGTTTTCCTTTGCATGGTCCTGAATCGCCTGTGCCACATCACCTAAATGTCCCCATGGTTTTACCTGCTGTAAGCCCAGCTCCACACACTCTTTTGCCACACGCACGAGCTTCTGGTTTTCTTCGGAAACATTTCCAATACAGAACATCCGGGATGAATCTGAAAAATATCCATTATAAATGGTTGAGCAGTCCACATTGACAATATCGCCGTCAATTAACTGTACATTATTGGAAGGAATTCCATGGCACACCTGTTCATTAATGGAAGTACATACGCTCTTTGGAAACCCTTCATAATTTAACGGTGCCGGAATACCCCCCATTGCCGTTGTCTTCTGATAAACCATCTGATCGATTTCTTCTGTCGTCATACCTGCACAAATGTGTTCTGCCACATAATCAAGTACTGCAATATTAATCTTGCTGCTTTCACGCATTCCCTGTAACTGTGCTTCATTTTTAATAATTTCCCGCGGTGGAACCTTATGAAATTTTCTTCTGTACATTTCAATTTTTTTATCAAAATCCATGTGGCATTCACCGTATAACTTTCCACTCTTGCACCAGCATGGCTGGTCCTTTGTCAGCTTTTTCAATTGTTTTCCTCTTTTCTTTTTATTTTTCTTTTCTGCTTTTCTAAAATCCGTTACTGCTGTAATGCCTCCACAATTGCCGGGAAAAACTGCTTCTTTCTGGATACGACACCCTGCAGCTTTACACAAGCATCCTTTACTTCTACGCCAAACGCCTGATAAATCACAGCATTGGCATTGTTACCCGCACAAAGTACCTCAGAGGATTCCGATACAATATCAGTGAGCAGAAAATAAACAATTCCCGCACTGTTATCCTGTACAACGCCCTGTATAAATTCTGCCAGACGCGGTTTTACTTTTTCTAACTCCTCCGCACTCATAGAATTAATCTGTCCGACACCAATTGCAACATTGTTAACGGAAAACTTTTTATAATCCTGATAAAAAATTTCTTTTGCAGATTTACCGGATAAATTGCTTCCGGCACGGAACATTTCCCGCCCATATGTTTCAATATCCAGTTCTGCCTTTTTTGCCAGCTGCATGCACGCTGCCACGTCATCCGACGTACACGTCGGTGATTTAAAAATCAATGTATCGGAAATGATTGCCGAACACAGCAGCGCCGCTGTATTTTTATCAATTTCCGCCTGATTTTCCTGATACATATGATAAATAATCGTTGCCGTACTGCCAAGCGGCTGGTTTCTAAAAAATACCGGTGATACCGTCTGAATTGCCCCCAGCCGGTGATGGTCAATAATTTCAAGAATTTCCGCTGTTTCAACGCCATTGACTGCCTGACCCCTTTCGTTGTGGTCAACAAGAATCAATTTTTTCTTTCCTGCTCCCAGTAAATTTCTTCTGGAAATCATCCCCACATAATTGCCCTGTGTATCCTCGACCGGAAAATCCCTGTGGCGAAGCTTTGCCATAACCGTCTGGATATCTTCAATAAAGTCTTCTGTTTGAAATTTGACAATTCCTTCTTTTTCTTTCATCAGAAAACGTATCGGCATACTCTGGTTAATCAGTCTTGCTACCGTATATGTATCAAATTTAGTTGTAATTAACAGACAGTTGTGTTCCTTTGCCACTTTTGTGATGGTCTTTGACACCTGTGCGCCTTCACAGATAATCAGGCATCCTGCTTCCATTTCAATTGCGCATAGCTGTGCCTCATAGCGGTTCCCCAGAATAACAATATCCCCTGTCCCGATATAATTTTCCATCATATCCGGGTTGGCCGCCGCAATCACAACTTTTCCTTCTTTAAAAATACCGTCTGCTTCCCCTGCAACAACCGTTCCTTCCAATGTATCCACAATATTCTGATACCGTGTCTGGGCTGTTGCAAGAATGGTGCTGTCATAAACCTGAAAATACGATTTTGCTATATCTCCAATCGTAATCAACCCTTCCAGCACATTTTCTTTTGTTACCGGAAGTGTCACGACATTCTGCCCTTTCATCAGGGTCCACGCCGTTTTTACTGAAATCTCTTTAGAAACACCCGGTGTTTTTCGAATCTGGATATCCCGTACCTGTGGTCTGACATCCTTCATATATTCCGGCGGCTGTATCCCCAGTTTATCCATCACATACTGTGTTTCTTCATTCAGATGTCCTGCACGTTTAGCCACATAATGCTGTCCTGTTATTTTTTCTTTTAATCTTGCATAACAAATTGCTGAGCATACAGAATCTGTATCCGGATTTTTATGTCCAATCACATAAACTGTTTCCTTTCCTTCCATATCCACCTCTCCACTTAAAAAACTGTTATAGCTGTACCGTTTCTACCTAACATACATACTATAACAGTTCTTTATGGTTTTCAACCGTTTTGCCTTTATTTTGTCTGTTTTATCTGCCTGTAAGCACGCTGCACTAATTTGTGAAAACAACAATCTTGGTCTTGTCTGTTTCTCCCAGACGTGCCAGCAGTTTTTGAAGATTCTCAACCGCTCTCTTATAAACATAAAATGCATCATATGTCTGCTGGAAGTAATCCATCGCACCCTGAATATCCTCGCGGTCTCTTGCTTCCCATGAAAGTGTTGCATATTTATGGATATTATTATGCGTTTCAATAACTTCTTTAAATTCTGCACTGCCTGTAATCTGCGGATTGGTCTGTGCCGCAATCCATTTACCGATTTTACAGGTCTTCGGATTATTCAGCTGTTCTTTTCTTAACCGCTCAAAATCAACGGCATTGTTATAAACTCTCCACATCAGGATAAAGTGGTCATTAATAAATACATCCAGCCAGTCCTGCTGTGTAATCTCAGCAAATCCACGTACCATATCACTTCTTGTTGTATCAATGTAACGTCCTATTTTATAGACATGCGTTCCCATTTCCGTACAGTCATCAGAAAGTTCTTTATAACTCTTGGAAATGCTTTCAATCTGCCTTGTAAAGTCTTTTGTTACGTCTGTCTGTGTATCAATATCCTCAAAAGCATTGTCAACACGATCCTTAATCTGATTCATCTGCTGATTCATCTGTCGGATTGATTCCAACGATTGTTCTACCTTTTCATTGCCCTCTGCAAGCTTGGAGGTTGTTTCATTCATGGAAAGTGCCAGTTCCCCGATATCCGTACGCAGTTCTGTCACATATTTAACAATGTCTTCTGCAGATTCCGCAGTATTGCCGGATAACTGTCTTACCTGATCAGCAACGACTGCAAAGCCCTTTCCTGCTTCTCCTGCTCTTGCAGCTTCAATAGATGCATTTAACGCCAGAAGATTACTCTGACTTGCAACCTTCTTTACCACATCGACAATTTCACCGATTTTATCAATCTTGCCCTGAAATTCCTGTACCTGTTCATTGATTGCCTGAATCTTTTCAGAAGACTCATTGACAACCTGTATGCTGTTGTTCATATTTTCCGTACTACTGTCAGCGGTTGCAATGACATCATGTGTATTCTCACGGATATGTGACATTGCTTCCGAAATATTGTTAATAGATGTTTCCATGTCACGGCTTGCATTTTCCATATCCCGGATGGATTCTGTCTGGGACTGAACCTGATCTAATGTCTTTTTTACATAAGAGTTATCACCGATTGAACCCATTGCCTGATTCAGACGCATTACAAAATTGTTATTGGAACGCTTATATGCGTGTATCAGTTCATTAAACTTTTCTCCATATGCCGGATTCTGGAATGCGCTTGTATCAATATCCTCATAATTACCGCCAATCACACCATCCATTGCCTGCATAAGCAACTGCAAGTCCTTTTCTTCTGAATAACCATTTGCTGTCTTTTTTCCAAACATATCTATTACCTCTCTGATTTGCTGTTATCTTAGTCGTATTTTATCACATAATAACAAAAAAGAATACTTATTTTTGCTTATTTTTTGCATATATTACAAAATCTTTTTCCGAATCCAGCGCAATTTCTTCCAGTTCCACAACGCTCCCAGTTTATTGTAAACCCAGTAGCCTGCATTTGCCGCCTTTTGCAGCAAAAAATTTGTTTCCTCTTCCATTTCTTTTAAAACACTGCCGCCCTGTGCCTGCACCCATCCTTCTTTAATTGCCCGGTTTAAATCATTGTTGTTTGCAATTTTTTGTGTGAATTCTGTATATGCTGCCCCGACTACGCGCATCTTATGTGCATCCGCCCCTGCCACTTTCGGCTTATGCAGACAGCCTGCCAGATTATCAGCACAGGCATTTGCCCACGGTCTGGTGCAGGCATTAAATGTTTCCACGAAATCAAATTTTTCCAGAAATTCATTGTGTTTTTTACCAAATCGCGTATTGGTAAATGCAAAAAATCCCGGTCCGTACGGATGTGCAAGTCCTAAAATACCACCTCTTTCATGCACAATTTTTTCTAACTGTGCCAGTGTCATTCCACGGATTTCCATAAAAGCATCATTTATACAGTCCGGCAGTACCGCAATCACATGACCGCCATCCCTTGTATCATACTCAATGCCCTTTAATACCGTAAACGGCTTTTCCAGATGCAGATTCTTTGCAATCTTTTCAAATTTGCGGTAGCCGTCATAGGAATTGTGGTCTGTTACCAGCATTCCGTCAAAGCCTTCTTTTACCAGCTTCGTGATATATTCCTGAATCGGCACCTTTGCATCAATTGACCCCTCTTTTGTATGGCAATGCATATCCAGTTTCATTTTTATTCTCCATTCTGTATTTTTTAACATCAGTGTCAAAAACAAATTTTAACATTTATATTACCTATCATTATAAATCATTTGACAATTTCATAACCAGCTACACTATAACACAGCGCCACCTTTTTTTCCATATTTTTTCACTTTCCGGTCCCTTATTTCATATATTAAAATAACTCTGCTATCAAAGGATTTTGTTTATGAATTATCGGAACTGTCTTAAAATTTTATGCAGTATTTCTGTTGTCTGCCTGTGCTGTACATGTATGGGCTGCAGCAAAACAAAAAGCACCGGCAGCACATCTATCACTTTAAATGAAGTTGCGCACTCCGTTTTTTATGCACCACAGTACGCGGCAATTGAATTGGGATATTTTAAGGAAGAAGGCATTGACCTTACACTTGTGACCGGATTCGGCGCTGACAACGTTATGACTTCCCTGATTTCAGATGATGCACAGATTGGCCTTATGGGTTCTGAATCTTCTATCTATGTATACGCACAGGGTGCATCGGATTACGCCGTCAATTTTGCCCAGTTGACACAGCGCGCCGGCAACTTTCTGGTATCCAGAGCAGAAGAAGATGATTTTTCATGGGAAAACCTGCGCGGAAAAACGATTCTTGGCGGCAGGGCAGGTGGTATGCCACAGATGCTTTTGGAATATATTTTAGAAAAGAACGGACTGACTAAAGAAGACGTCAATATTATTCAGAACGTAGATTTCGGCTCAACTGCCGCGGCATTTTCGTCCGGCATTGCCGATTATACCGTGGAATTTGAACCGTCCGCAACACTTCTGGAACAGGAAAGCGCCGGATTTGTCGTGGCTTCTTTGGGCGTGGAAAGCGGCTATGTGCCGTATACTGCCTATTGTGCCAAAAAGAGCTTTCTTTCTAAAAACTCCGATGTGATTGCTGCCTTTACCAGAGCCATTCAAAAAGGGCTTGACTACTGTAATTCCCACTCCGCCGAAGAAATTGCTGCGATAATTGCACCACAGTTTCCGGAAAATACCCAAAACGATATCGCCGTCATTGTTGCACGATATCAGAATCAGGACACATGGAAAACCGATACGGTATTTTCCAAAGAAAGTTTCACACTGCTGACTGATATTTTACGAAACTGCGGCGAGTCAGACACGGATGTTCCTTATGAAGACCTTGTCACCACAACATATTCCAAACAGGCAGCGGCCGAATCTGTTTCATATTAAGCCACATGTAAGATTTAACTCTGCCGCTTTTTCATTTCATGATTTAAAGTGCCGTCCGAGCCGTTCGCGGAATTTTTTGCTGTGCTTTGCACGCCTTTGAACCTGTAACAGCACCAGACGGCACATCACTGCAAAGACCGGAACTGCTGCTGCCATTAAAATCCCCGTAACCATTACCCATACCGGTGACAACGGATACAATGCGAACAGCGGCTTTAAAAACAGCACACTGAATACTGCCCCGGATGCCATCAGTATACAGATGCCTGTTCTGATTTTATCCAGCGGCATACAGATTCTTATAAGTGCCGCCATTCCGACAGCCAGCAATATCATGATACACATTGTAGAAAGCTGCTCATGTCCGATGCCGGCACAATTTCCTGCAACGTTAAGCACTGCCAGCAGTATAAAATCCGTCAGTGCCGCAGGCAGTGCCAAAAGCACGACATTGGTTAGGAAATGTCCTTCTATGCGGCTTTTATCCGGCTGCATTGCCAGTAAAAATGCCGGTGTACCGATGGTGAATGTTCCCAAAAAAGACAACTGTGTCGGATACAGCGGATATTTACTGACTGCCACAAATGTAAACAGTGTCATCAGCATAGAAAACAGATTTTTCACCAGAAACAGCGAAGCAGATCGCTGGATATTGTTGACCACGCGTCTGCCCTCTAATACCACGGACGGCATCCTTGCAAAATCAGAATCCAAAAGAACAATCTGTGCCGCATTGGATGCCGCTTCACTGCCGGATGCCATCGCAATACTGCAGTCCGCTTCTTTTAATGCCAGCACATCATTGACACCGTCCCCTGTCATGGCAACAACATTGCCTGCTTTTTTGAGTGCCAAAAGAAGTTTCTTTTTCTGTTCCGGCGATACTCTGCCAAATACCGTATACACCGGTGCAGCTTTTTCCAGTTCTTCATCAGAAAGCTGTGAAACATCAATATATCTGTCTGCTTCTGCAATCCCTGCCTTTTTTGCAACTGCCGCTGCTGCTTTGGGATGATCGCCGGATATAACCTTAATACAGACGTCTTCTTTCTGAAAATATTCAAATGTTTCCCGCGCATCCCTTCGGATCGGATTACTCACTAAAATAAATGCAAGCGGTTCAAACAAATGCTGTTCTTCCCCATACCTGCCAAATACAAGCACACGTACACCTTTGTCGATTTTATCCAAAATTTGCACGTCATATTTTCCGTAACGCTCTGCCAGAAGCCGCTCCGGCGCACCAATCAGATATAGTCCTTCTTCAAAACGTACACCGGAATATTTGCGCTGTGAAGAAAACGGAATGACTTTTTGTGCCTTTCGTTCACTTTTTCCATCAAAATAGTCTTTTAATGCCTGCATCGTGATATTATCCGCATCCAGATTTGCTACAACATCTCCGATTAAGGCATGAAGCGAAGTTTCTTCTTCCTCTTTTGCCAGCGGAATAATTTCCCGGACAGACATTTTATTTTCCGTAATCGTTCCCGTCTTGTCCACACACAGGACATTGACCCGCGCCAGCGTTTCAACACATGCCATTTCATGAACCAGCACTTTTTTTCTGCCAAGGCGCATGACACTGACAACCAGTGCAATGCTCGCTAAAAGATACAGTCCTTCCGGTATCATACCGACCAGTGATGCAATCATGGATACGACACTTTCCTGTATGGTCGAACCAATGACAAAATGCTGCTGCAAAAACAGCAGGATTCCAATCGGTATAATAACAATGCCAATAATACGCACCAGACGGTCTAAGGAACGCATCATTTCCGTCTGTGTATTTTTACGCGATGCTTTTGCTTCTAACATCAGCTGTGCCGCAAAAGATGACAGTCCCACTTTTGTAAGTGTCGCATATCCTTTTCCTGAAACAACAAAACTGCCGGAATACAGTATATCGCCCGGATTTTTTACCACTTCATCCGCTTCACCTGTAATCAGTGCTTCATTGACACGCAGACTGCCTTTCTCAACAACTGCATCTGCACAAATCTGGTTTCCTGCCTGAAAAACGCAAAGGTCTCCAAGCACCAGCTGTTCTGAATCCACCTGCAGCATCTGCCCGCTGCGCACAACCTGCGTTTTGGGTTCATTCATCAGTGTCAGCCTGTCTAACACCCGTTTTGCCCGGATTTCCTGAACAATGCCAATCATTGTATTGCACACAATAATAGGCAAAAAGGTCATATTTACATATGACCTTACAAAAACTAACAATGCCGTAAACACTGCAAATATGAAGTTAAAGTATGTAAAAATGTTACCGGCAATAATCTGTCCGACAGATTTGGACTGATTTTTCACCTGTACATTTCCATAACCGGCATACAGCCTTTTTTGTGCTTCTTCGCAGCTTAATCCACGGTTTTCATTAGTCATCTGAATATTCAATCTCCTTACCCGCAACGCGGAACGTATAATAAATAGTGACTGCAAAAATAACCAGCTTTACAGCAAAGCTTACTGCTATGCTTGCAATGGATTCCTGATTATAAAGCTGGAATGAAATCATCGCAAAAAATGTCACTGCCGCTGTAACGCCGTACCACCATTTTGCCAGATTTCCTTTAATAACACCAAAAATCACATTCATTAATGCGATATTTAAAACCATATCGAGAATACAGTTGACACCCAGTAACAGCCATAAAACGGATGGTGTTGTAAACAGTGCCGAAACCGTTTCATAGGTTGTTGTCACCTCTTCCGCCGCCAGCTGTGCCAGCATATCCTGTGCCTGTCCTGCCTGGATTGCGGTACACCAAGTAATGTAAGAAATCGCTGTCATACCGTATAAAAGGCTGTCGCCGATTGAAAGACCGATTCCCGCAAGATAGACATCGCCTTTACGCTCAAAACGTTCATTTAACATATAGCCGGTAACAACTCTTGCTGCTGTAAATCCGGCTGTCGCAAACAGCGCATATACAATATTATACGTTGCCGGGTTGTTATAAAAAGTATTGTCTATACTCGGTATCAGTGCCAACGCCGATGTTGCCAGATTGGCAAAAATAAATACAAAAACGGCATAGGCAATCACACCTAAAATCCCCGGCATAACTCTTGCTTTCCATCTTTTCATAATGACAACTACAAGTACAATAATTGCCGAAAGCATAAGAATTCCACCCGCCGAGAGCATGGATGACGTTCCTGCCGGCAGGGTCTGTGTCAAATCAATTGTTTCCATAAAATCTCCATTCCGCCGTTTCCATCTGCCACGGCTTTTTATCTTTCTTAATCATATCATTTCTGTCTGTAAAAGCCAATAAAATATCTATTAAAGTTTGTTCTGTACAGACGAAAAGAGCAGCCACATAGCTGCGGCTGCTCCTCTCATAATCTTAATTGCATAACAATATATCTTTTTTAATAACGAAATGTATATTTAAAAAGGCACACTGTAAACCATTTGGATTATAATTTTGTTACATTAATAGCCTGAGGACCTTTAGCGCCTTCTGTTACGTCAAACTCTACTTCTGCGCCTTCGTCTAATGACTTGAATCCGCTCATGTTCAGACCTGAGTAATGTACGAACACATCCTTGCCTTCTTCATCGCTGATAAAGCCATAGCCCTTTTGGTTATTAAACCACTTTACTGTACCTTTCATTTCAAGTACCTCCAAAAAAATATATGGTGCCAAACACCTTCTTTATCTTAGCATTTGCGGCAATTGTTGTCAATGAAATCTCACTATTTGTTTTCGGACTCCCCAACCTGTAAATACACACGGCTAAGCTCAATTTTATCATCGCCCTGCTGAACTACCGACACAATATTTCCGGCTGTAACCTGTGCTTTTTCCACCCGCAGCAGATGACTGTTGATAATCTCTGTCGGATAGGCTTTGTCATTAATATAGACCACACTGTAATCATTAAAATTACTGCCTTCCACGCATACATAATCCTTGTAATTATATGCATTGGTGATTGTAATATCATTTTGTCCCATAATCAGATTGGTTGCCTGAAATGGATTTTCCCCGCCATATAAATCACAGTTTCCATATAAAATGTCGTATTCAAGAATCTTTAAATCTTTTAAATAGTCCGGCGTGTCCTTACGTTTCTGATGAAACTTTGTCAGATAACCTTCCGACATGCCAAGCATCTGCTGTACATGCGCTGCCAACTGATAACTTTCCAGATTTTCTTTTTCGGACGGCAGTGAAAAATTGCTCCAGACAACGTACTGTGTCTGATAAATGTCGCCATTTTTAAGTACTTCGTCCGTAAATGAAAATCCCGGCAGGTGGTCACCGTACATAACAAGCACTGTCTCTTCATCCCTGCTTTCGAGCATCGCCGTCAACTCCCGCAGGAAATTATCCATTTCATGAATCTGGTTGACATAGTAGGTAAATGCCTTTTCCTTTGCCGTATCAAAAAATCCCGTTACCGTAATTTCCGGCACAAAGCCCTCCGGATAATCTGACGGATAATCGCCATGTCCCTGTACGGAAATTGTATAAATGTAATCCGAACCATCTGTGGAATCCAGTATTTTTCCGATTTCCCCGGTCAGAATCTTATCCTTTGCCCAGCCCATCGGTGTCATTTCGATATTGTCCATATATTCAATTGATGTAAAATCCTCATATCCCAAATGAGAGAAGACCTTATATCTGTCATAAAACGTTCCGTCATTGTCATGCAGGGCATGGGTGGCATACCCTTTTTCTTTTAAGTCATATGCCATGGATTCACAGACCTTGGACTGTAAAACCGTCTTGTACGGATATTCACCCGGTCCGAAATCATCCATATTCATGCCGGTCTGCACTTCAAATTCCGTATTGGCTGTTCCCGCACCAAAGCACGGCACAGATAAGTAGCCTGACGGATAATCTGCCACAAGCTGTTCAAAATACGGAAGCGGATTTTCCGAAAAACTGATGCCTTTTACCAGATTCGGATCAAAAAAAGACTCCAGCTGCAAAAAAATGATATTCGGTGATTTTTCCGAATTTTCGACTTCTATTTCTTCAATATCCTCTTTCAGACTATTAACATACTCCGGTGTATATTCATCCGATTTGCTGATTCCTCTGTCCACAACACTGCACGTGAAACAGTAAGCAAATCCATATTGTTTATAGGCATTGGCAAGATTGCCGAAATAACTGCTGATTGTTCCGGTAAGAAGCAGAAAGTGGGTAACTCCCATACAGCATAACAACAGTAATCCAATTTTTACTGTTGTACGGATATAGTGTATTTTTTCCTGCTGTTTCGGACCTTTTATCCACAGCCATACCAGTCCCGCAATCCCTGCGGCAACTGCCAGTACAATCAGAATTATCTGAAAAGCATTCAGATAGACCGGAATGACTTTTATGGCATCTTCAATTAAATAAATATCCATTGCCGTAAATGGCGTTTTTCTGGAACAAAGCACCACAAAATTTGTAATTGCAAGCAATAACCACACTACACTCACCGTACAGTACACAAATACTTTTCTGTGAAACAGCAGTACGACAGACATCGTCACCAGAATAATCAGCGTATTATATAAAAACAGAACCGGATTGGTAAAAATCATTACCAATCCGATTAAACTTCTCCTGTTGAAACACTCAACCAGCATATTCAGCAATGCCGAATATACGGCAGCATGTACAATCTCATATTGCCAGCATTTTTGTAAAACTGCCTTTATTCGATTCATAATCCTCACCTGTTATCTGCATTTCATTTTTTTTTACTCATTTGTCGTTTCATGACGTGACTCACGGATAACTTCCATCAGTTCACGTGCCTTGTCTTTTGCTTTTGAAGATGCATTTCTTGAACCCATTACCATATAGGCAAATTTCTGTGCCGTATCGTCATCATTGCATTTATGCGCCAGCTGTGCAAGCAGGGAGTTGATGGTCACCTCGTCCATATTGCAGATTGGCGGATACTCTTTTAAAAGTGCCTCGGTAAAGCCTTTGTATGCTTTTTCAATATACTCCGCTTCCAGCTTGTTATACTTTGCAATCTGCCCCAGATTGGCTGTATCATCCTGCTGTAATTCTTCTGCTGCTCCTCTGTAAAGCCATGCAAGCTTTAAGCACAAATAAGCCTGTTCACTTCCTCTGGCCGGTTTTGTCATTGCGGTCAGCAATGCCATCTTATACCGTTTAATCGCAATATCATACGTATAATAATCTGCTGAATCCTCCATTGCCGTATATTTGCTTCCAATCATTTCCTTTAACAGCGCTCTCTGCTTCGGCGTAACGTTGTTAAATTCACGCAGTGTTGATGCATATCCGCACTTCGGGCACAGACATACATCATATTTGATTGTATCAATTCCGGAATACAGCGGTCTTAAATCTGCCTCAGTCCCTAAAAATCTGGCCTTTCCTGTTTTTACCTGCTTTGTCTTAAAATCCGCATCACAGACCGGGCAGTTCATGGATTTATCAAATACATAGGTGCTTTCATCTTTTTTATTGCTGCTGTTTTCCATACTAATCCTCATTTCTGAGCGACTTTGTCGCGAAGATGCGATGAGAAATTCGCGCAGGCGATTTCTCATCTGCAATCAG
>ERZ831601.1955-NODE-1955-length-13330-cov-3.012053_pt1 | contig 13330 bp, 9 predicted proteins | sample MGYA00519578_ERZ831601 | MGnify/ENA primary metagenome ERZ831601 (study PRJEB31850, sample SAMEA3708717) | human gut metagenome | biome: human gut; feature: human-associated habitat; material: faeces | place: China | collected 2014 ... | reverse complement strand
CGATATTCCCTTCCTGAATTCTGTAGTTAACATTATCTATCATATGGAAAATCAGGAACTGAACCGTTATGTAGGAGATTACGATCATTTCCAGGAGGTCTATGCGGTAAAGAAGGCACAGCTGGAGGCTGCTTACCGCAAACAGCAGCAGGAGATTAGTGAGCTGAAGGATTTTGTAGCAAGGAATAAGGCACGTGTTTCCACAAGAAACATGGCTATGTCCCGCCAGAAAAAACTGGACAAGATGGATGTGATCGAGCTGGCAGCAGAGAAGCCGAAGCCGGAGTTCAAATTCCGTTATGGCCGAACACCAGGAAAGATGCTTTTTGAGACCCATGATCTTGTGATCGGTTATGATGAGCCGCTTTCCAAGCCGCTGAATTTTACCATGGAGCGAGGACAGAAGATCGCACTGGTGGGAACCAATGGAATAGGAAAAACAACACTTCTTCGGAGTCTTCTCGGACTGATCAAGCCTCTTTCCGGAAGTGTGGAGCAGGGCGAGAACCTTGAGATCGGATATTTTGAGCAGGAAGTTAAAGGTGAGAATCGAACTACCTGTATCGAAGAACTCTGGCAGGAATTTCCGTCATTCTCCCAGTATGAAGTGCGTTCCGCACTGGCAAAATGCGGCCTGACGACCAAGCATATTGAGAGCCAGGTACGGGTTTTAAGCGGTGGTGAGCAGGCAAAAGTGCGTCTTTGCAAGCTGGTGAACCGTGACACCAATATTCTTCTTCTGGACGAGCCTACCAATCATCTGGATGTAGATGCAAAAGACGAGCTGAAAAAAGCTCTCCGGGAATACCGCGGAAGTATTCTTCTCATCTGCCATGAACCGGAATTTTACCAGGATGTGGTAAATGAAGTCTGGGATATGAGCAAGTGGACAACCAAGATATTCTGATAATGGATATAGATATATGGCAGAAAAGACCGATATAATTCAAAAAGTACAATAAATGGGACATAAAGATGACAGCATAAGGGCAGCAGAGTCTGCCAGACAGAATACAGAGGACAAATAAATGAAAGAAACACAATTGAAAAAATTCAGTATCGTTATGGAGGGCGGCGGTATGCGAGGCTTGTATACAGCCGGTGTGATCGATGTTCTGATGGAAAATGAGATTTACGCAGACAGTGCGGTGGGCGTATCGGCTGGAGCTGTTTTTGGATGCAATTATAAGTCCAGGCAGATCGGAAGAGTTCTTCGCTATAATAAAAAGTACTGCAAGGATAAAAGACTTGCAAGCATCCGGAACTGGATCACCACAGGAGATGTATACAGCCGGGAATTCGGATATTATGAACTGCCCTGGAAACTGGATATTTTTGACCGTCAGACCTACGCGGAAAACCCCATGAAATTTACAGTGGTGTGTACGGACCTGGATACAGGAAAACCGGTGTATCATGAATGTCCCAACGGAGATGTGGAGGATATTGAATGGATGCGTGCATCTGCATCGATCCCGGTAGCCTCCCGGCCGGTGATGCTTGGGGGAAAGAGACTTCTGGACGGTGGTGTGTCTGATCCGATCCCGGTTAAATGGATGCTTTCCCGGGGATACGAAAAAAACGTAGTGGTGCTTACCAGAGATGTGAAGTACCGAAAAAAAGCAAACCCGAAGATGCAGCTTTTTCTGAAAGCAGTATTACATAAATATCCGGCTTTTCTGAAGGATCTGGAGGAACGGCATATCCATTATAATGAAACACTGGAGGAACTGGCTTCTCTGGAAAAAGAGGGGCGCATTCATATCATCCGTCCGAGCAGTCCCATCCAGGCGGCGATGATCGAGCGTGATGAGAGTAATCTGGAGCGGATCTACCAGACAGGAAGAGCAGATATGAAAAAGGATCTGGAGAAGCTGAAAGCCTACCTGGATTCCTGAATCACAGACCGAAACAAAATTCGACTTATACCCCTTTCTATGTTATGATATTGGATATCATTACAACAGAAAGGGGTATTTTCAATGGGAGAAAAACCTCAGAATATAAAACACAGACATATAAGCTTGGGCGTGCTTGCCCATGTGGATGCAGGAAAGACGACATTATCGGAAGGCCTGCTTTTTAAATGCGGAAGGATCCGGAAAATCGGAAGAGTCGATCACAAGGATGCGTATCTGGATACCTATGAGCTTGAGAGGGAGAGAGGAATCACCATTTTTTCAAAGCAGGCAGTTTTTTCCATGGGGGATATGGAAGTGACACTTCTAGATACGCCGGGGCATATGGATTTTTCTGCTGAGATGGAGCGTACCCTGCAGGTGCTGGATTATGCGATCCTGGTGATCAACGGAGCAGATGGTGTGCAAGGGCATACACAGACATTGTGGAGACTGCTGACACAGTATAAGATCCCAACATTTCTTTTTGTAAATAAAATGGATCAGGAAGGAACGGACAGGGAAAGACTTCTTGAGGAGCTGAAGAAGAAATTAAGCGGATGCTGTGTGGATTTTAGTGGAGAACTGGAATGCTCCGGTGCAGAAGCAGCAGGGAAAAAGGAGAATCCTGTGGATAACTCCGGGAAATCTCCGTCAGCTGAAGGAATGCAGCTGAAAGACAACGCCAGTGAAGCAGAAAAAGAGAATATATCTGGAACGCAGGGCGCTTCTGATAAAATAAATGGAACTGATGATTTTCTGGAAAATATCGCCATGTGTGAGGAGAACCTTCTGGAAAGCTTCCTGGAAACAGGAATGATCGCAAAAAAGGACGTGGCAGAGCTGATCCTGGAGCGAAAGCTTTTTCCATGCTTTTTTGGATCTGCCCTGAAGATGGAAGGCGTAGATGCTTTTATCCATGGAATGGAGACCTACATGGCAGTACCGTCCTATCCCGCAGAATTCGGAGCCAGGATCTTTAAGATCGCCAGAGATGAGCAGGGAAACCGTCTCACTTATATGAAGATCACCGGCGGCAGCCTGAAGGTTAAGGAGACGCTGACCAATGCAGGAAGAAATGGTATTCCGGCAGAGGAGATCTGGGAGGAAAAGGCAGATCAGATCCGTATCTATTCCGGTGCAAAATTTGAAATGCTCAAAGAGGCAGAGGCAGGAACCGTCTGTGCAGTTACAGGTCTTACCGAAACATATCCTGGAGAGGGACTTGGCATTGAGGCGGATTCTGCCATGCCGGTGCTGGAACCGGTACTGAATTATCAGATCATCCTTCCGGAGGGCTGTGACGCCCACAGGATGCTGAAAAGCCTGAAGGAGCTGGAGGAGGAAGAACCGCAGCTTCATATCATGTGGGATGAGCAACTGGGAGAGATCCACGCCATGCTGATGGGCGAGGTACAGATCGAGATCCTGAAGCATCTGATCTGGGAGCGTTTTCATGTGGCAGTAGAATTTGGGACCGGTAATATCGTATACAAAGAAACCATTGTCGCACCGGTGGAAGGCGTGGGACATTTTGAACCGCTTCGTCATTATGCAGAGGTGCATCTTCTTCTGGAACCGGGAGAGAGAGGAAGCGGACTTCAGTTTTTTACTGCGGCAAATGAAGATCAGCTGGATCGGAACTGGCAGCGGCTGGTGCTGACGCATCTGGAAGAAAAGGTACACCGGGGCGTTCTGATCGGGGCGCCGATCACGGATATGAAAATTACGCTGAAATCGGGACGTGCCCATGTGAAACATACAGAAGGTGGCGATTTCCGACAGTCCGTGTATCGGGCGGTTCGTCAGGGGTTGATGCAGGCGCATTCGGTGTTGTTGGAACCGTTTTATGCTTTTCATTTGACGATACCGGACAAGATGGTAGGACGTGCGATGACTGATCTGGAGCGGCGGTTTGCCGTTTTTGAGGGACCGGTGCTGGAGGACGGGGAGGCAATATTAACCGGACGTGCCCCAGTATCGGCGCTCGATGGATATCAGACGGAGGTGACGGCGTACACGGGCGGATTGGGACAGATGATCTGCACGCTCGATGGCTACGGACCATGCCACAATGAAGAAGAAATCATTGCGGCAGCCGGGTATGATGCGGATGCGGATTTGGCAAACCCGAGCGGATCTGTTTTCTGTACGCACGGAGTGGGATTTGTCGTCAACTGGGATGAGGTCAAAGACTATATGCATCTGGAAAGCTGCCTGGGTGCGTCCAATGGAAAGCGGCGGATGGAGGCGATCCCTGAGCTGGGTGCGCGCTCCTCGGATGGACAGGGCGGCGGCGCTTCGGAAGAAATGTGGATCGGAACGGACGAGGTCGATGCGATTCTCGCTCGCACCTACCATGCAAATAAAAAGGAAGACGGCGGAAAACGCCGGTGGGGCGGAAAGAGCAAACGCCCGGCGGAAACCTATGGTGCCGGAGTGTACGGAGAGACGGCGCGGAGGCAGGAAGCGGTGAGACAGAAGAGCGATTCGAAAGTCGGGACAGCTGAAACTTTGGCATCTGGAAGTGAAGGAAAATCGGGAAGTTCTGTGGCTGGAAATGCAGGAAAATTGGAACATGCAGGCAAAGCGCCGGAAAGTGGCGGAGCGGGCAGCAGAACCGGCGGCTCCAAAGGGAAAATGGCATCGGCGGTACGGGAATACTTGCTGGTAGATGGCTACAACATTATTTTCTCCTGGGATGAGTTAAATGAGCTGGCGAAGATCAACATTGATAGCGCCCGTGGTAAGCTGCTGGATATTCTCTGCGATTATCAGGGAAGCCGCGGTATCGAGGTGATAGCGGTGTTCGACGCCTACCGGGTGCAGGGACACCGGACGGAGGTGACGGATTACCACAACATTCATGTAGTCTTTACGAAAGAGGCGGAGACAGCTGACCAGTACATCGAGAAATTTGCCCATGAAAATGGGCGGAAATATACGGTGATGGTAGCAACCTCCGACCGTCTGGAACAGATCATCATCCGTGGGCAGGGCTGCGGGCTGTATTCGGCGCGGGATTTTGAGGAAGAGGTAGACCGTGTGAAGAATCAGACACGTGAGCATACCAACCGACCGCATAGCGGACATAAAAATTATCTGCTGGATTCGGTGCCGGAGGAGGTGCTGCGGCAGGTAAAGAAGGACGAGTAATGTATAAAAAGCGGATTTTCGTATAGATTACTCGAAGGCATGAATCAGATCCTTCTGCATAAATTTCATCAGTTCTGCTGCCGCAGGCGACTGCATTTCCCATACGGGGGCGGCGATGCCGATCTCAAAGGACGGGGAAGTGTCGAGAGGCAGTGTCACAACCGGTCCATCCCATTGTCGGGATAAAATGCGGTTGATCAGGGTAACGCCCATTCCTGCGGCGACCATCGTCCATGCAGCCGGGACATCGGAAGTCGAGGCGCAGATATGGGGCGTGATGTGGTGCTTTGCCAGAAGCCGGGAATTATCTGTTTCCATGTTGGGGTGAATGGAAATATAATTTTCATTGGCAAGATCCTGAAGCGGATAAATGCCCATCTCAACCGCCGGGTGTGACTGCGGAACCCAGATGCAGATTGTGTTCTCGCAGAGTGGAATGAAGGTATCGATCCCATCGCGGCGGCTGATGATACAGAAATCAAGCGCCTGTTCCTGAAGCAGGCTGCACAGATGGGAGCTAAGAGTATCAACAATATCGAATACATATTGGTTGGAGATTACTACATCCCGGATCGGAAGCTTCCCAATGAGGAACGCCCTATCGGGAAATATGGGTGGATGCACCGAGAGTATCTGAAGGAGCACAATTCAATGATGTTCAATGATTTGGTTCTGGACGGCCAGCTCTGGACTTACCTTGCCGATTTGAACGAGCAGGCAGAGAACAGATTACAGTTTATTATTAAGCAGATGCAGGAAGCGGAGAATGTAACGGACGAATTGAAAGAACAGAATCAGATGGCATGGGTACAAGCTATGAACAACATTTACAACCGGGCAGAAGAGATTGTGATTCATGAGTTGGTTCTGTAATAAAGAGTAAAATAAGCAAGACTGGATGTTATTCTACGGGAGATTGCATCCAGTCTTTTTTGAAAAAAGCTTACTTTTTTGTATGTGAAATATTTTAATGCGAATTAATGCAAAATTTCACTTACAAATCTTGAATAAATGTGCGTAAAATTATTGCTTATTAAAGTACATCTGTTATAATAAATACATACACAGAAAGAAAACAAATGTGAGTGATTTTAAAAACGAAAGTTGGTGAACACGTGGATATTAGAACGATAGCAAAACAAGTTATTATAGAAAAGGATGGCATTGCCAAAGCAGCAGATTTTGTTCAGGCAGGAATTCATGCTGCTGATGTAGTAAACATGTGCAATGCCGGATACCTTGATCGCATTCGACACGGATATTATCAACTTGCTGAGGCGGATACATCTTCTGAAGAACAACTCATTGCAGCGTTGATTCCAAAGGCAATTATTTGTGTGGAATCGGCTCTTTTTCATTATGGCTATAGTGGCTTTGCACCTCGTAAATGGTCTATTGCTGTACCGAGATCTATGTCCCGGACAAAGCTGGATGTAGATGTACTGGCTTTGCAAACGTATTATGTTCAACCAGAAATATATGAGCTGGGGAGAGTGACGGATGATTTTTACGGGGTTAAGCTCTCCGTATATGATCGAGAGCGTACGATTTGTGATTGCTTCAAATATCGTTCAAGGCTTGATCGTGAAATATTTAGTAAGGCATTGAACGCTTATGCAAAGGATGAGAAGAAAAATTTGCAAAATCTTTCCATATATGCCAAAAAACTAAGAGTGTACAAGAAGGTCAATGAATTGATGTCGGTTCTGTTGGAGGGCTGATATTGTTGTATCTGTGCTCATGTGGTTACCTGAATTATTTAAAAATTGTTTATGAGCATCTTATATAGAGAAAATAATGATAGGAATTATGTGAAAGCGAGACGATGAGTATGTTAATGAATACGGCTGAGTATATTTCCATTATTGAAAATATTAAGAGTGAAATTACTGCGGCACAATATCGTGCGGCAGTTCATGTAAATGCAGATATGCTGCTTCTTTATTATGATATTGGTTGCGTAATCAATGAACATAAATCATGGGGAAACAAGTTTATTGATAACCTTGCAGCAGATATTCGGATTGCTTTTCCAGAAAGCAAAGGATATTCTGTTCGTAATTTGAAGTATATGGCAAAATTCGCAGAGATTTATCCAGACCGAGAATTTGTGCAACAGGTTGTTGCACAAATTCCATGGGGTCACAATATAGTTCTTCTGGATAAGGTCGCTGATATGGATGAACGTAAATGGTATATTAAAAAGTCAGCGGAAAACGGCTGGTCTCGAAATGTTCTTGTCCATCAGATTGAAAGCAACTTGTATCAGAGACAGGTTCTGGCAGATAAAGTTACAAATTTTGATCACCGCTTACCGTCTCCGCAAAGTGAACTTGCGGTGCAGACAATGAAAGACCCATATGTATTTGATTTTATTCCTTTCCGGGAAGATATGCTCGAACGGGATATTGAGCAGGCACTTGTTAGGGATGTCACCAAGCTCCTTCTGGAGCTTGGAACAGGTTTTGCATTTCTGGGAAACCAGTATCACCTGAATGTAGGCGGCGATGATTTTTACATTGATTTGTTGTTCTATAACCTGAATCTTCGCTGTTATGTAGTTATCGAATTGAAAACCGGTGATTTCAAGCCGGAATATGCTGGTCAGCTAAACTTTTATCTGTCAGCCGTGGACGGCATTTTGAAAAAAGAGCAGGATAATCCGTCCATTGGTTTGCTTCTGTGCAAAAGCAAAAATAATGTGGTCGCAGAATATTCACTCAAGGATATTTCAAAGCCGATTGGTGTAAGCGAATACAAAATAACCAGTAGTTTGCCGGATAATCTGGAAAAGCAACTGCCATCTGTTGAAGATATTCAGAAACGGATTAAATAAACCTAAGAATCGAAAAACAAAGCAAGATAAAAAGCTAAAAAATTCTTAGTAGTAACACTTTATATTTTACTACCAAGTTTACTACTAACAGGTAGTAACAACTTGCAGGGTTCTGCTCCAATCTGCCACAATTTGTAATTTCAAAGCATATCACAATAACCCCAGAAACCCTTGCAAAACAGGGCATTACTGGGCAAAACAAGGAGAAACAAAACAATGATAAAAATACTTTTCATCTGCCACGGCAGGACTTTGAGTACAGCTATAAGTGGCGATGAAGTGCGATAAAACGGAGCAAATCGTGGTGGAGTGATAGGAAAGGGACTACGGTTTTTATACGGATGACAAGGTGGAGGGAAAGAAAATATCTTATAAAAGTTCAATAATGTAGAATGAATTTAATCTATATAGTTTGTGCTGAACATTACAAGAAAAACGCTTGTATTCACAGTAACTGTTAAACACATAGTAGGTATGTGAGATACCTCTAGAGTTTGTGTGTGTGAATGAATTAATAGTGTTTTGCGTAAGTGATTCAGGGTTTTTAATGTGTCTATTCTTTAATAATAATATTACAGCATTTTTCATGTTTTGATTTATAATTCGTGATTCTATAGTAATCTCCTTTCATTGACCAATGAGTAAAATGTTGTTATAAATCCTTAAAAAACGAACAAAACTATGTTGACCAATAAGTTTTTTACGGGTATAATAATATTAGAAATTGATTCGGAGGTAGTAATATGAATTTTAGAGAGTTGGAATCCAATTTTAAAAAGAATGTTTTCAGAAATGAAGATGATATAAAAATACATTTTCATTCGGATATTGTAAAACCTCTTTTGATTGAGTTAAATCCAGATATGTTAAATCAATATAAAAGTGAGGATGTTTTAATTGCAGGTGGAAGAACTGATGCGACATTCCAAAATATTTCTTTTGAATTAAAGAAAGAAAACTATTTTTCTAAGGAAAAGGGAGTAAATGAGGCTCTTTATGGAAGAAATGACACAGATCATGGACTCTATGATTATATAATAAGTAATTCGGGAATAAGTGTCAATGATAAAGAAGAAATTATAGTGAAAAAAATAATGAGAGGTATTGGCGTTGGATTTGATGGAAAGAAATTTATATTTGCACGTTTTATTCCCTCATCACAAAGAAACAAATTAAATACAAGGAAAGTTAAAGTAGAAATTGAAAAACCACTAAATTTGGGATTTATATACGAAATAAAGGATTTTCAACCTGGTTTAAAAAGACTTGCATTGTTGTTAAAACAGCAAGAAAAGAGAAGCTTGACAAAAGCAACTCTATGTTCTGTTATTCACCCTAAAAGTGATTTTGTAAGAAATTCTATTAATATAATATATCAAAATCTCAGAAATAATATTGATACAACATCCAATTCGTTTAATAACAGAGTAAAAATATTATTTGATGAGTGGGATAGAGTATTCGGAGTGATGTATGGTGATGACGAACAAGCAACAGATTTTACAGAAGTATCTTCCAAAATAAGAGAAATGTATGGTATTGAGAAAGAAATGGATATTGACAGTAAACAATATTTATTTTCCATGCAGACATTTTTTAATATTTTTTTGAAAATATTAGTGTATTCATTCTTGGCACAACTTGTTGATCCAATGTTTACAACACAGCAAGAGTTAACAAAAGATGAAATAAACGATTTGTTCGATGGACAATCGGATGATAGCTGTAAATTGGTAAATAATTTCTTTGAATCGCATTTTTTGTAATGGTTTACATTTACGAGCAACATCAATAATCCGGATGATAGTTTCGACGTTCAGCTTGTTAATCAAACTATGAAAGAAGTTAATAAATTTGATTTAAGCACTTTTGTTTTGCGGCCTGAGAATGTCCAGGATATTTTGCAGGAAGTTTATATGGGACTTATTCCACAAGAGATGCGTCATTTAATGGGTGAGTATTTTTCACCAGATTGGATTGTGGAGCATGCACTAGATATGGTTGGATATAATGGAGAGATTACAAAAACTTTGATTGATCCAACTGCAGGTTCTGGACCATTTTTAACACAATCAATAAAGCGTATTATTAAAGAAAAAAACGGTGTTCTTTCAAAAGATGATATTATTAAAATTACTGAAAACATTGTCGGATTTGATATTAATCCGATATCAGTTGTAGCGGCTAAAGCGAATTATATATTAATAACTTTTTCAGCGTATTTTGATAATTGTGATGAAGAGTTTGGCGCTCCCGTAAGTATACCTGTTTTTATTGCGGATTCAATTTTAGCGCCCGTTGTTTATACTGAAGAGAATGATACGACGCTTAAATTAGAAACAACAGTTGCTCCAATTGAGATTCCCAAATTTGATTCATTTGTGAAAGGAAATGAGTTTCTAAAACTGTTAAGTCAATCCATTGATGATAGAGGCTCATATGATGTTTTTGAAAAACTTGCTCTTGGTAAGGGATTAATACAAGAAGAAGACTTAGGTGTTGTTAAGACATTGTTTTCGAAACTAAAAGCATTACATCGTGCTAGTAAAGATTCATTTTGGCCTATAATCTTTAGAAATAGTTTTGCACCGGTTATGATCCGAGATAAATTTGATTTTGTTGTGGGGAATCCACCCTGGATAGCATGGAAAGCAATGAGTAAGAGTTATCGTGCTGGAACATTAACAATATGGCAAAGCTATGGTATTTTTGAAAAGAATGCTTATGACAAAAAGACAACTCATGATGATTTTGGTATGGCAGTCACATATGTATCTGTAGATCAATATTTGAAAGTTGGAGGCTCAATGGTATTTTTATTACCAGCATCTTTTTTGAAATCAACAAAAGGTGGTGAGGGATTTAGAAAATTCAGCATAATTCGGAATGGGCAGAGCATACCTTTTAAGGTTGAAGAAGTACATGATTTTTCATGTGTTAGTTTGTTTACTATACCAACGGTAGCTATTAAGTTTAGTAAAGGAACGGAAATGACATATCCAATGAATCGATATAGATTTTATACACAAATAGGTAGAAAATCGAAAATTGATTCTCATGCAAACTGGGATTATGTTCAATCAATTTTAGAATATTGTGATAAACTTGCACAACCGGTAGACAAGGAAGATGCTCAATCTGCTTGGTTGACGTTAGAAGATATGCGATTTGCTAATAATGTACTAAATCCAAATGTAGAACGTTCTTATAAAGGACGAAAGGGGATAGAACCTGCAGGTGCAAAAGGTGTTTATATTTTGAAGGAACCTAAAAAGGCAAGAAAAGGATATTTGAATATTGAAAACGATATGTCACGCCAAAGAAGACAGGATATAATTGATAAAGGAGTTCATAAAGGGTGTATTGAAGAAACATACATATATCCAATGTTAGGTGGACGTAATATAGCAAAATGGTATGTGAAATCTAATGAATTTATGCTTGTGCCACATACTGCTGAATTTAAATATGGAGTTCCTGAAGGAATTCTTGCACTAGAAGCACCGGAAACATTCCAATGGCTGAATTATTATCATGATGAATTGCTGGATACCCGAATTCAAAATGGAAAGTTTTTTAATAAAGATACGCAGCCTTTTTATAGATTGGATAATGTTGGGACATATACTTATTCACCTTATAAAGTTTTATGGAAAGAGCAAGCGGGTAGTATGTCTGCAGTAGTGGTATCAAGTTATTATGAATCGGTGCCAAATGCAAATCGCGAATTGTTTTCAGAAGATAAACCCATTGTTGTTGATTCAAAAGTGCTTATGTTAGATGTTTATGAGGAGATGGAAGCATATTATGTGTGCGGCATAATTAATTCGCCTAGTATAATAGAAGTTGTTGATGGATATGCAATTTCTACCAATAGGGGGGTTGATGTTTTGAAGTACATTGCGATTCCTAAGTATGATAGTGATAATGATTTACATACGAAAATAGCTGATACTTCCAAGAAAATTCATCAAAAGAAAAAAGAAAAGGGAGCATGTGCTAACGTTTGTGAGTTGGAATCAAAATTGAACAGGATGATTCATATATTGTTTTCTTAGGAGGTAAAAGTGAAAAATTTGCAAGTTGATTTTAATGCGCCATTAAATGAGTTGGATTCTGAAATTCAAACATATGGATGTAGACAAAATAATCCAGATATTTGCGGTTCTAACGGCTTAGAAGGTATTTGTGGATTTGCATCGTCTGATTGTTTGTGTAAAAAACCATCTAGATCATGGAAAAAACAGTATAACAAATTAAAGGAGAATAGTTAGGTATAGGGGCGACTTAAATCTCTACCACTTTTCTCACTAAAGACCAATGCCCCCTCTCACGCATATTTTCGCGAAATTGCACAGGGGGTATTGTGTTAACCTGGTTTTAGCAACTCGAATGGCTGAAATTAAGGAAAAAAATGAAATGTTGTGCCCGAAAAGTATTGCCGATTTGTGTAGAAGTAGGGTTGCCTTGAAATGGGGCAGCTCTTTTTCAAATATTGTGTTGACTAATTTACCCGGTAGAGTGATATATGTACATACCAAAAAGAAAGGTGGTATGTGCAATGATTACAGAAATTGATTTTAAAGTTAAAGGTGAGGAACGTAAGAAGCTGGCTTATGCCATAGGTGAATTGCTTGAAATGCCGGTAAAGTATACCAGAACACCCAAGTTTGATTATCTGATTGGAAGCAGCATTCTGGATAAAAACGGAGTGTTCCATACATCCGAGGATTTGTCAGAAAGTGAGTTGGAATTGGTTTTAGAACGGTTTTACAAAGGTGAGCCCATACAACAATCAGAGCTGCCAGAGGATGAAACTGTGGAAGCAGATGTATTAAGCATATCAGTTCCAAGAAACATGTTTACAGATGACAAGCTGGAAAATTTGCAGAAGTTGATAGAAGGGAAGCAAACGCTTTTTAAGCACACATTCCGAGTGGAGCAGTTGGAGGTTGCTATTACCGAGAATCAGGTTTCATTTCCCTGGTTTCCACTTGCGTCCGAGCCGGATGCTGTGAGTGCATATACAGAATTTATTTCCAAATTATGCGAATTAGCAATAAAACTAAAACGAGTATCGCTGAAGGATAAAGAAGTTGAGAATGAAAAATATGCATTCCGATGTTTCCTTTTACGTTTGGGATTCATCGGAGACGACAGCAAAGTTGCTCGCCGGATTCTGCTTCAAAATCTTTCTGGAAATTCAGCGTTTCACAAAGTATAAAATAATACGATTCTTTGGTGCAGGGTGTCGCAGAGACGTCCTGTATTATTTTATTGAAAGAAGCTGAACAGCCTCTGGACGGATGAGCCTACCGTTGATACGTTCATAAGCAGCATAACCGGTCAAATTCTCGCGAGAATACAGTTCAGTTAAGATCTTTACGGACAGTGGCTGTCGTTCTAATATCCAGAAATAGGACAAATCGCCAAATGCAAC
>ERZ831601.1953-NODE-1953-length-13335-cov-3.762877_pt1 | contig 13335 bp, 9 predicted proteins | sample MGYA00519578_ERZ831601 | MGnify/ENA primary metagenome ERZ831601 (study PRJEB31850, sample SAMEA3708717) | human gut metagenome | biome: human gut; feature: human-associated habitat; material: faeces | place: China | collected 2014 ... | reverse complement strand
CAGCGCCACACGCTGCTGCTGTCCGCCGGAAAGCTGGGACGGATACCTTTTTTCAAGCCCTTCTAATTTAAAGAGACGGATCATGCGGGCAACTGCCTCCTGTTTTTCCTCCTTGCTGCCCGAAAGCCCCGCTGCAATGTTGGTTTCTACGGTCATATTCGGAAACAATGCATAATTTTGGAATAAATAACCGACTTTCCGCTTCTGCGGCGGCAGGTTGATGTGCTTTTCCGAATCAAAGAGCACCCTGCCGTTTAACACGATCCGCCCTTCGTCCGGCGTCTCAATTCCGGCGATACACTTGAGCGTCATGCTCTTGCCGCTTCCGGAAGCGCCGAGAATGCCCATGACGCCGCCATCGGTATTAAGCGATACGTCCAGCGAAAAGCCGGAAAATCTCTTTTTGATTGCCGCCTGCAGGCTCATCGCGCGCCTCCCTTCTGTGCATCCGCTTCCCCGTCCGCAAACAGTTCCACCGAAACCTTTGCATCCTGACCGCCCGCTTCCACACTGTTATCTTTCTTTTTATGATTGCTGCGTCCGCGCATATCCCGCCGCGACAGCACATTCATCAGCACGACGACCAGGAAGGAAATCACCACGATGATCCACACATACTGGTATGCCATCGACATTTTTCCAGCCGCCACCTGTGAATAGATGGCAAGCGGCAGTGTCTGCGTCTTTCCGGCGATATTGCCCGCCAGCATCGCGGTCGCACCGAACTCGCCCAGTCCTCTCGCAAAGGCAAGGATCGCGCCGCTGAGGACGCCCGGCATCGCCGACGGCAGAATCACCTTCCAGAAAATACGGCTTTCGGAAAATCCCAGCGTCCGAGCCGCATAGATAATCGTCACATCGACCTGTTCAAACGCGCCGCGCGCTGCCCGGTACATAAGCGGAAATGAGATCGCCACCGCCGCGATCACCGTTGCCACCCATGAAAATACAATCTTGACGCCAAACAATTCCAGAAACAGCTGTCCGAGCGGTCGTTTTACACCGAAAATCATCAGCAGGAAGAAGCCTGCTACCGTCGGCGGCAGGACCATCGGAAGCGTCAGGATGCCGTCCAGCACCATTTTCACTTTCTCAGAGCGTGCCGATACCACCAGCCGCGCCATCCAGACTCCCAGAAAAAACGTACTAATGATCGACAGCGTTGCTGTTTTCATCGATATCCATATCGGAGACCAGTCCATCTTTCTTCCCCTCCTTTCCTATGAATCAAGTCGAACGTCCGTGAGACCCAACTCCCACTGAGACAAATTTGCTATTACTCGCCACCTAAAGAGGTGGGAGTCTTCTCGACTGAGATAAAAACTGCCGCAGAACACCTGGTTTTCAACGGACCCTGCATTCTGCGGCGGATTTTATTCCATACATGGTTCACTGTCTGTCCTTCGCTGTCCTGCTTTCTATTCACCCAGTCAGCTGCATATCCCAGACAGTCATCGCTCCCGGCTTATTTATTTGCTGTGAAGCCATACTCCGCAAAGAAGGAGAGCGCATCATCAGTTCCCAGATAATCTACAAACTTCTGTGCTGCATCTTTCTTTGTGCTTGCGCTTACAACACCAACCGGATAGATAACCTTCGATACGCTTCCTTCCGGTGCATATCCGATAACCTTTACCTGGTCAAACTGATCGCTGGTGGTTGCATCGGTCAGGTATACGATACCTGCATCTGCGCTTCCGGCTGCTACCCAGCTTAAAACCTCGGTTACGTTGGTACCAAAGCTTGTCTTAGCCTCTACATCATCCCACATACCCAGGTTCTCAAAGGCTTCCTTGGCGTACTGTCCAACCGGAACACTCTCCGGATCGCCGAGTGCAATCTTCTCTGCCTTTGTAATATCCTCAAAACCGGTAATTCCCAGTGTGGAATCCTTCGGAACGATCAGGGCGATCTTATTTTCCAGAAGCTCTACGACAGAATCTGCATCAACCAGTCCCTCGTCCTCCAGCGCGTTCATCTGCTTCATCGCTGCGGAGAAGAATACGTCTGCATCCGCGCCCTCTTCGATCTGGGTCTGCAGCTTTCCTGAACTGTCAAAGGTAAAGCTCAGCTTGATGTCCGGATTCTCTTTCTCAAATGCCGGCTGAATCTTGTCTTCCATAACGTACTGAAGGCTGGCTGCTGCCGCTACCAGAATCTCCTGCTGGTCGCCGGTTGCCTCTGCTTCTGCTTCGGTCTCTTCTGTCTCAGCTGCCTCTGCCTCCGTTTCCGGTGCTGCTGTCTCAGCCGGTTTGCTGGATGAACATGCGGTCAGGGATGCTGCCGCCATCGCTGCTGCTATTACAAGTGCCCACGTTTTTCTCATATCTTGGTTTCTCCCTCATTTCACGCACATGTTTCCGGCATCCTCCTCGTTTCGATTCCTTACGCCATAGCAATGTGGTTTTTACCCTTCCGTTATTTTTGAAAAATTATAATGATATTTGCTAATCAAATAGTAGCACGTGGCACTTTTTTTGTCAATCTTTACAATGATTCTTATTGAATGCACATGGTCATTATGTGCACCAAAAAATAACGTGGCTTTTTTCTGCATTTTCCCTTTATTCTTATGAATTTTCCAGTTGTTCTTTCCAAACCCTTCCGTCTATTTTCGTGAAATTATTATGATGATTTTTCATATATTTTATTTTTATCTTTTTATTTTTCATTTATTTGAAATTTTGTATCCAAATACACCGGTGCTTCGGTTTCCTTACCGGTCACACGGTTCCCGATCCGTGGCAAAGTCTTCCACCAGCACATCCATAATGCCGCCGCAGACCATTCCTTCATCTTCCGCTGCCTCGCCGGTCAGATCTACATGAACTACTTTGTACCTGCTGCTTCCGATCAGAGAACGTGCCTCGCCCAGCACGGCCGCCTCGCTGCAGCCGCCGCCGATGCTGCCGAGAATCCGTCCGTCCCGGTAGACAATCATCTTCGCGCCTGCCCCGCGCGGGGAGGAACCCTTTGATTCAATCACCGTGACCACTGCTTTCGGCTCATCCGGCTCCTCTGCCAGGCGTTTCAGCACATCAAAATCCAGATCGGAACGGTTTTTCACACGTTTGTCTTCCCGATCCATGCGCTTTACCTGTATGATCTCCGCCAGAATCGAGATCGCGATCTCCTCCGGTGTCACACCGCCGATCTTTAAACCGATCGGGCTCTTTAAACGGCTCATCCGCTCTGGATCGTAACCTTCTTCCAGAAGCTCCTGTTTCACGATACCGACGCGGCGTCTCGAACCAATCATGCCGAGATACGCCGGTTCTTTTCCTTTTCCAATCATCCGCAGGCAGTCCGCATCGTGGCGGTGTCCGCGCGTAACGATACAGATATAGTCGCTCTCCTGAATCTTGAGTTCTTTGATCGCATGCCCAAAGTCATCACAAATCACCTTCTCTGCCATCGGGAAACGTCCCGGATTCGCGAAGGAAAGGCGGTCGTCCACCACAGTTACCAGGAATCCGACGCGCGCGCCAAATTCTGCCACTGGAAGAGCCACATGGCCGCCTCCGAGAATAATCAGGCGCTCTTTCGGGAAAAATGGTTCCGCCACATTCCAACTGCTTCCGGCGCGCCCACAGACCGGCTGCCCCTGTGTCAGGGCTTCTTTTCCAATCTCCGACGCCTCTGCGCCTTCTTTCAGTTCACAGCGCATATCTGTGAGATTTCCCTCTTCTCCCACAAAGCTTCTCTCGAGCGCCAGACACGGCGTCCCTTCCAGTTTTTTCAGAATCTCCCCATACAGATTCATATCACGCACTTCCTCTCTTTTATACTGCATGAGCCATCCATTTCTCATTTCGCAGTTGTGCCATCGCGGTTGCTTCCTCATCGCCTCTCTCTGGCTCGATTATTTACCAAAACCGCAGTTCGGGAAAATACAGGTTGGACAATTTAAGCACAGACCACCTGCGCCCATTTTCGCCAGATCCGCTTTTGTCACTGGCACATCTGCCATCACACGCGGCAGCACCAGATCAAAGATGGTCCTCTTCGCATACATCACGCAGCCCGGAAGTCCCATGATCGGCTTTCCGTCCTTCGTATATGCCAACAAGAACATCGCTCCCGGAAGTACCGGCGCGCCGTAGGAGACAACCTCCGCTCCGGTCTGCTTGATCGCGCTCGGTGTCGTATCATCCGGATCGACGCTCATGCCGCCGGTACAGACAACAAAATCGGCGCCCTGATCCAGCCATTCCTGGATTGCCTCCGTGATTTTATCCGGATTGTCCCCTATAATCTTCTGTCCCAGAACTTCCACACCAAATTCCTGAAGCTTTTCCCGGATGACCGGGCCAAATTTATCCTCAATCCGTCCATAGAACACTTCATTTCCGGTCGTCACAATGCCTGCTTTCTTATTTTTATACGGAAGCAGCTTTAACAGCGGCTCTGAACCCGCTGCCTTTTTCGCCTCCTCCATTTTTTCTTTTTCAATTACCAGCGGGATCACACGGGTTCCGGCTAACTTATCACCCTTTTTTACCGGAAAATTCGTCCGGCGGGTCGCGATCATCATCTCCGGCAGGCTGTTGACCTTTAAGAGGCGTTCTTCATCGACCTGAAACAGACCGTCCGACTCCGCAATCAGCTCAATCTTGCCTTCCTTCGGATCGGTTGCACGCATATACTCATTCTGGCAGATGCCGCGCAGAATGTCCGCCGCCTCGTCCTCATGATATTTTGTATCGTCCTTTTCCCAGACATAAATATGATCTTTTCCAATCGAAAGCAGTACCGGGATGTCCTCCTCACGCACGATATGTCCCTTGCGGAATACAGCGTCCTTCGTCACGTCCGGAATAATCTGCGTCATGTCATGGCAGAGTACCTGTCCGACTGCCTCGGTTGTTTTCATTAATTTCATATGATTTTCCTCTTTTCCTTTTTACAGTAATGCCTCCGCACGCTTTGCCAGCTGATACCGCCGTTCCACGCCCTCCAGCGCCTCCGGGTTATCCTTAAATTTCTCCCGTTTTGCCGCAAACCGTTCTTCGATCGTTACACGCCGTTCTCCCTGTACCTGCTTGTCCGCCAGGTACACAATCAGGCTTTCATTCAGATATCCCAGCTTTTCTTCCGGCAGATCCATATGATCCGCAACGATATCCGCGATCCCGGTATGTCCCAGAAGCCGCAGCCATCCCGCCCCTGTCTCCGGATGTTCGGGGTATGCTTTAGCGATGTCGTGAAGAAGCGCCGCCGCGTAGATTTTATATTTATCGATTTGGGGGCTTTTGTATGTCATCTCCACACACCTTTCCGCCCTATGCTTTAGAACTCTATCTGCCAATTCCACAGCCAGCTCCGCAACCACCCTGCTATGGCGCACTGTCGCCTCCGGCGTGTGGAACCATGCAAGCAGACGTTCACACTCCTCTTTGTCCGGGACAGGTCGTTTTCTCTCCCAGTCACGCAATTTCTGAAACTCTTCCTGGGTATCCGCATCAAACGCGCAGCCCGGATCCGGCACATCCAGGGGAATCCGGCGGATTCCCGGCTGTTCACAGGCGCCTTTAAGTCCCATCGTCCCGTCATGCTGCAGCAGTTTTGTGATCACATCTGCACGGATCAGAAGCGGATGTCCCGGTGTTTTCTCATATTCCGGGAGATAGACATCCCCATCGCCCTCCGCGAACCGGTATTTTTCATATTCCAGCGTAAATAGCGTAAACAGCGGCACATCCACCGGGAAAAAGAAAATGCCATCCAACGTCTCTTTTCCTGCCGTTTTCCGCTTTTCCTTATAATAGGAAAGCCCCAGGCAGACGGAATCAAACATTTTCGTCTCCGCATACGCCGGATTGTGGATGAAATGGATTCCCGGTCCCGCAGCCGCCGCGCGTATATCTTCCGCCCGGCGTCCGGTAATGATCGTGATTTCATGTACGCCGCACGCCCGCAGCGTCTGTATCTCACGTTCCAGGACCATCTGGGCGCCAAGCTTCATGAGCGGTTTGAAATCCCCCATCCGCGAGGATCGCCCCGCCGCCGAGATCAAGGCGTCAAATACATAATCCTTTCTTTCATACACCTGTCCGTAGCCAAAGGGAATCTGCAGAAGTTCTGTCTTTTTCCGCTTCTCCCAGCCGCTGATCAGTGTCCGGAACCAACCCGCGTGCCCGATTACCAGAATATCGCCCCGGCTCTTCATTCGGAGTTCATTCCAGGTTGTCCTGGCGCGCCCTGCACAATCTGCAAAACTCTCTCCCTGCGGCGGTCGGAAATCGTACATATCTGCCCCTCGTGCCACATACTCCGCTGGAAACTGTTCCCGGATTTCATCGAAGGAATGACCATCCCATTCCCCCATGTCAATCTCCGCCAGACCATCTACGACCTCAATCGGAATACTTCTGTCAATCACTTCCTGCAGGATCGCGGCTGACTCCCGGCAGCGCTTTAACGGGCTGGTATAAATCTTTTCAATTCTGCGTCCCGCAAATGTCTCCCCCAGCGCCCGAATCTGTGTCCGCCCTTCCTCTGAAAGCGGCAGATCCGTCCGCCCGATGCAGTATTTCTGTTCATCTGGAAATTCCGGCTTTCCATGCCGGATCAAATAAATCGTCCGCATTCTGTCCTTTCCTAGTGCTCGTGTTCCTCTTCTTCCCCACACTCGCAGCTGAAATCATGGCTGTGTCCAAATGGTCCCGGTCCGCCGATGTAATCGCGGATCAGCTCCAGTTTATAACGGTTCATATAGCTATATGCCTTCTGAACCGTATGCCCGCTTCCCAGATAACGGGTCACGCCCGCCTTTACCAGTATCTCAAACGGTTCTTTCTCGATCGGTCCGCAGATGACTGCCTCACAGTCATGTTCTACCACCTTCTTCGCAAATACCAGATTGTCCGGATCCTGTTTTCCATAGACATGGAAAATCTGGTTCTTGTCCGCGTCAATAATCATCAAAAACGGACTCTCCTTAAAAGTCGCCGGCACCAGTCCGTCGATCTCCTCTGTCTCTGATGCAATCGCTATGTTCATTTTTTTCTCCTTGTTCTTGTCAAATTTTACTGATTTTTTTCAAAATTTCTCGATTATTTTTTAATTTTATGATACTGCAATTAAAACTTATCGTCAAGTTTTTCATGATATTGAATTTTACCACTCATTTTTCATTTTTCCTCGATGATCAGCCGCCTTTTTCCCGAACCGATATAGGGGGAAATTTCTTTTTCTATCACTGCGACGGTCAGGCAGTTCCCAAAGTATTCCGTTAATGCTGCTTTGACATTTTTCACTCTGCTTCCTACCGTATCTGCATAACCCGCTTTCTTCATAACAGCCACCGTCAGATGCTTCTGCGCCGCATTGTAAGATGCCTGAAAATCTTCCACCTCATCCAGGGCAAATAAAAGCTCATCTAATATGTGCATGGAAAGTACTTTTCCGCCGGACAGCCGGACGCTGTCATCCAGCCGTCCCTCAACCTTATCAAGTCTGGGCTTTAAACATCCGCAGGCACACGGTTCTGCAATCATCCGCCCCAGATCGCCGGTCCGATAGCGCACAAGCGGCATTCCCCGCCGCCGAAGCGTTGTCAGAACCAGCTCGCCGTATTGCCCTTCCGGAACCGGCTGTCCCGTCTCCGGATCCAGAATCTCAATCAAAAGGTCCCGGTCCCGCAGATGGTAACCCGCGCGCCCCCCACACTGTACGCCGCCGCCGTAACCAGTTTCCGTCATACCCCAGTGCGTAAAGACCCGGCAGTTCCAGGTTCTTTCCAAAAAACGCTGCACGCTGACCGGCACATAATCAGCACTTAAGAGCACTGTTTTCGGGTCAAGTCCCGGCGCATGGGCTGCCAGCGCATACATCTGGCTTGGGACACCGATCAGGCAGTCTGCCCCCTCGCCGTCCCGCGCTGCCGCTTCCATATCGTGAATCAGCCCGTGAACCTTCGTCTCCACCCGGATGCGCCCCAATCCCTCTTTTAAAAGTCCTCCAATCGAAAAAAATCCCGGTCCTTCCATATAAACCGTGACCCGATCGCCCGGCTTTACCATGTACTGCATCCCTGTTTCAAAGAAATCCGCCGTCTGCATCAGATCGTCTTCGGTAAAAAACAGGCGCTTCGGTGCCCCTGTACTACCGGAGGTTTTCAGCGTGATGATCCGCGCGATCTCCTTGGCTGGAACACATAAAAATGTTTCCGGCTCCGCTTTCAGTTCCTCCGGGGTTGTGAGGGGAAGTGTCCGGAAATCCGCCCATGAAAACGAATCCGGCGCGAGCCGTACATCGGAACCTGCCATTTCCCCAAGCTGTCCCCAGACGGATGTAAATTTCTTCTGATAAAATGGACTTTTCTCCTTTACATACGAAAGTGTCCGCCATAACCCGGACGGCTGCGCCGCTGCAATAAAATAACCGCAGCCCGCTTCTTTTAAAATCTTCCGTTCCGCCCCCAGCGCCGCGCAGACGGATTCCAGATTTCCATCAAAGATCTGCTGCCCAATCCACTCCGCCAGTGTCCCAGACACATCCTGCATATTTGCAAGTGCAAAACCCGCACCCGCTATCCGGTCACGGATTGTTTTAGCGGACTCCAGCCGTCCCAGCATCCCGTCTAAGAAAAGCTCTTTTTTCCGGGCATACATATCGCTCATCAAAAGCCATCCCTCCGGCTTTAACACCCGGTACGCCTCCTGGAGCGCCGCCGCCGGTTCCGCAGCTTTGGAACAACTGCATTCCATCAGAATGATATCTGCCGTCTGATCTGGATATGGCAGTTTCTCCGCACATCCAGTCTCTATCCAGCCAGGTTCATGCACATCCGGATTCTTATCCAATCCGGAAATCTGCCAGCCCGGGAAATGCTCAGAAAGCCATCGCATCGTGCCGCCGGTTCCGCAGCCGATGTCGATGACGCGAAACGGCACTGCAGGATCTGTAGACTCCGTCTCTGCCGCTCCCGCCTCCGGTATCTCAATTCCCGCAAACTGGAACATCTGCCTCGTCAGCGCAAATCCACCGGGGCGGCAGAGACTGCACTCATTTGTATCCATTTTTTGCACCTCTCCTTTCTGCGCCTCTATTATCTGCCTCTTTCCATCGGAGACAAGTAGTATGCACAGAACGGAATCTTCTTCCCATCTTTATACACATGCAGGCTGCACTGGCGCAGGCGCTCGATATCGAGATTTCCGGCATCCTGAAACACCATGGATGTGATCGTGAAGCCGTGGCTTTTTGCACGCTTTAAGAAGTCCTCCATATTTGTTATGTCAACCGACTCTTCTTCACAGCAGCAGAATTCTGATTCGGGCTGAGTTCCGCCACAACCGCAGCTTTCTGGTTCTGGCTGGGTTCCGCCACAGCAGCAGCTTTCTGGTTCTGGCTGGGTTCCGCCACAGCAGCAGCTTTCTTTTTCCGGCTGACTTTCTCCACAACAGCACGTCTCTTCCAGATCGCGCCGTTCCCAGCGCCGTCCGACAAATTCACGGTTCTTCTCCGCCGGATCCGGACCGCAGCAGCAGCCTTCGCCCTCCGGTTCTGTCTCGGTTTTTCCACTATAATTTGTCAGCGGCATCAATTTATCCCCAGGCATCACGATGAAATCCCCGTGGAACCCACACATCGGGTGATCGCAGCAGGATGGCGCGATCTGTTCCTCTTTGATAAGCCCGCCGCTCTGGCTGACAACCGCCTCCAGAAGCTCATCCAGCGTATAGCGGTCATCATCCGCCGGAAGCTCCGGGATACGTCCAAAATAGCTGACCGGCTGGAAATGCACGCCGCGCACATACGGCGACCGCTGAATGGCAAACCGGATGATGTCCCCGATCTGCTCCGTATTGACGCCCGGAACAATGACCGGAACAAGCGTCACGCCGATTCCATACCGGCCGCACTGCTCGATCGCCCGTTTTTTCACTTCCAGCATCGGGCGGCGCCGCAGTTTTTCATATACGGCATCGTCCACGCCGTCAAACTGCATAAATACAAACGAAAGTCCCGCATCCGCCAGACGCTTTACAAATGCTTCGTCCTCCGCCAGGCGCAGACCGTTGCTGTTTAACTGCACATATTTACAGCCCGCCTGCTTCGCATACGCCACGATCTCCGGCAGATCGTCCCGCACTGTCGGTTCCCCGCCGGAAAGCTGCAAAAGTGTCTTTCCCGGATCCGTCAGGTCGTCGATCCAGCGTTTTACCATGTCTAAGGACGGATCCTTGGTCCCGTCCGGCTCCGCAAAACAGAAGGTACAGTTCATATTGCACCGCGCTGTGATCTCCAGCAAGGTACAGCAGGTGGCGCGTCTGTGCTCCGCACACAAACCGCAGCCCGCCGGGCAATTTAGATTTTCATTTTCTCCCACCGCCGGACGTTCCCCGCGCCAGTCGGCAAACTTGCGCTTATTTCTCCAGATTATACTGGAAAATGTCCCGTGATCCGGGCAGGTTTTTACCAGATATATCTGCCCGTCCCGCTCTTCCCGCTTTGCCGGAATGCGTTTTAAACAGACCGGACAGACACTGTATGTATGGCGCATTTCTTCTGGCAGGAGGGCTCTGTCCTGTAAGTTCATTACCATCGTCCTTCATCCCCTTATCTCAATTCATTGCAATTCTCCCATGATGAAGCCAGCCGCAGATGGGCTGTGTTCTCATGTTCACACATGGCAAATCCCCGCAGCCAGCCTGTCTCACCTATCCTTTTCAGATCCAAAAGCATCTCTCATGAATCATACTTATATCTACTTATCTTCCAGCTCTCTCTCCACATCCGCCATACGCCCTTTTACCAGCGCTTCCGGCAGATATACCTCGCCGCACTTCGGGCAGCACAGGATCTCGGTGTGGAAATTGTGCCCCAGATAGTCAAAAAATGTGGATTTCGGCACCATCTCCACCTGACACCGGCGGCAGATGACTTTTTTCTCCAACGCCTCTTTGATCCGCTGATCTCTTCCGCCTCCATCGATCGTCGGCATACTCATCACTCTCCTTCCAGATTCATGCGGTGGCTGTAGCCATTCCAGAGCTTATAACCGCCGTCCGGCAGCACCTCGTACTCTGCCCAGTAGGTCATATGCTGGATCTTCAGATGCCCGATCCGATGTCCCGTCTCCGGGTCGATAATACCGCGGTCTTCCCGCTCACAGTGTTCAATGACCTGCTCCATATCTTCGATCAAAATCTGACCCGCTGACAATTTGCGTTCCAGCTCCTTCTCAACTTCTAATTTCATATGTGTTTCCTCTTCGATCGTCTCATTCCAGTACGTCTTAAGCAGTTCCCGTTTCGCCGCCAGGCGGTTGTGCCAGCGCTCCGTCACCGTCGCCGCCGGGCGCCCCGCGCCATTTAACCCAAACAACAGATCGAGGATATGAACCGCCTCCTTGCCCTGTCCGGCAAAGGACTCCCGGCAGTTGACGCAGTAGGTCACATACGGCAGTTCCTCCTCTTTTGCACGGGAAGTTGTCATATAGCTTGTGTGGCTCGGAGAAGCAATCCCGATATGTCCGCCGTATCCGCAGCAGCGCGCCTTTTTCCCGTCATACGGCAGATTTTCCCACGTAATCCCCGCCGCATCCGCCAGATGGCGTACACTCTCCTGCAATTCCGGGTAATAGCGGCTGGCGCAGGGATCAAACAAGGCATACGACTGCGCTTGCTGGGTACTTCCTGCTTCCATTTCACCCTTTTCAGCATTGTCCGGTTCCAAAGCAGCATCTTTCTCCACGCCCCACTCTTCCATCACTTCCGCCAGAAAGACAACCGGAAGCTCCGGCAGGTATTCTTCAAACATCTTCCGGCAGTTCGGGCATGCTAAAACCACTGTCGGTTCGCCAAGCTCTCTCCACTGCCGCCGCATTTCCTCCAGATGTGCCGCGTGGATGTCCACTTCGCCTGCCCACTCGGCAGGCGCACCGCAGCAGGTCATCCAGATCGCCGCATCCGGCTTTTTGGAACGCAGCCACTCATACGTCCGCGTCACATAGCGCGGATCCGAACCGGCGAGCTGGCATCCCGGAAAGAATGCATAGGAACTCTTCTTAACATTCTCCGGTTTCCGCGTAAGCCCCGCTTTTCCGGAGGCATACGCCATGTCGCGCAGCCAGAAATCGTGGAATGGCCACGGCATCGCGCCTTTTTTTTGCATTGCCCGCATACTGTCAAGCAGAAACTGGCTGAAATCGATATGCTGCGGACAGACTTCCTTGCAAAGCCCGCAGTGGTCGCAGGTGCTGATCAGTCTGGTCGCCCACGTACCATCGCGCGATAACGTACCGGGATGGATTGTTATGTAAACTTCTTCATACAAACGGCGCGGTGTTTTCTCATGCAGGCGCATCAGATCACAGGCACGCATACAAGCATCACACGAACACTTCTGGCAGCGCGTGATCTCCTGTATCGCCTCTTCCTCCGTATACGATTCCCCGTTTGCCGGAACCACCCGATCGGCACGCTCGATCCCATTCGTTTGAAGATTTAAAAGTGTCCCTTCCTTTCGAAATGGCTCATTCATACCGCCCGTTTTCAGATACCGTTCGATCGCAAGCGAAACCGCCAGCCCATCTGCCAGCGCCTTCATGCTGTCGCCGCCTGTCAGGGAACCTCCAATGAAAACGCCCGGTGTCCGGGTTGCAAATGCGCCGTCCGGGTCCATTTCCAGACCAAAGTCCGCGCCATCTGCCCCAGTTGCCACATACACGGCATCATAGTCCGCCCGGAGTGCCTCCAGATCCGTTACCGTTTCACCGAGATGGCGTGAAAATTCCTCAAACTGGAACTGTGCCTCGATCTCCGCATCAAATTCCGCCGGATCCATCTGGTTTCTCGCCTGACCGCCCAGAACCATTTCCCGCTCATAAACCGTTACCTCGTACTTTTTATTGCAGAGACGCAGTGCACAGCCAAGCCCCGAAAGACCGCCTCCGACGATCGCGATCTTTTTTCCTTTCGACGGCAGGTTATACGCATTCGGTGCTTTCCGCTTCGCGTACTCGACAGTCGCCCGCTCTAAAAGCCCCATCGCGATCCCCCCGTCCAGCTTCGCACGCAGACATGCCTTCTCGCACGGATGGCTGCACAGCTTCGACACAATATCCGGAAATCCCACCGTATTCTGATAGGTCCGGTACGCCGCGTTGAAACGTCCCTTTTTCCACTTTTCTTCCAGCCCCTTGATATCCAGCCGGAACGGACAGGCTGCCTGGCAGAACGGCGGCTCGTTCTGATGGCATTTCTCCGCCAGCGTCTTTTCAAAATCTTCCAAATAGCTCACAGGGCGGACCTCCCTTCTTTTCTCCTGCATTTATCGTTACTGTTCACGCATACGTGCCCAGTAACGGAATTTGCCGTGGCTTCG
>ERZ831601.1873-NODE-1873-length-13856-cov-5.354395_pt1 | contig 13856 bp, 9 predicted proteins | sample MGYA00519578_ERZ831601 | MGnify/ENA primary metagenome ERZ831601 (study PRJEB31850, sample SAMEA3708717) | human gut metagenome | biome: human gut; feature: human-associated habitat; material: faeces | place: China | collected 2014 ... | reverse complement strand
TTATCATGGAATCAAGAATAATCAATAACAATTACTTATTTAATATTTTTAACATCTGAGCCATTGGGCTCTTTTTTTATGCCTAAAATTCCTGTAAACTCATTTTTCGTGTTACAAGAATGACTGATGAGGACGGCAGAATAGAGAGGGGGGAGTGATGATGGATTACTTGTATCATCTTTAAATTCTCCATTTATTATAAAGTTCATAACTCACCCCTTTTATAATGAGCAATCGTAATAGAATAAATTATCAAAATGTTTTGCGGTTATAATCGCAGATAATTTACTAATGACAGGAATTGCGGTATATTATCTATAGATGGATGCAGTCATAATGATTTATAAACCTATATATATGTGCAGAACTGAAAGAACACATATCGCTTGATGGAAAGACCTATCTGTTTCTCAACGAGATTCAGGAAATCAAGGGTTTGGAAAAGATCGTCAATTTGCTGGCATCGGACTTTGATGTATGATGAGCCACAATTTCCGTATGATGTTCTCTGAGCTCTCAACATACCTGACGGGATGTTTTATGTGTCTTTCCGTATCTTTACATTATTCTTCGGCGAATTTGACAACGCTAAGAACCATCTAAACTTAAATTATATCAAGGTTTAGAAGACTTTTTAGCAAAATGCATAAAATAATATGTGATAAATTAGAACATTTTTTAATTGAGCAAATCTTAAAAATATGATAGAATAATGTAGAAGATAAGTAAAGAAGGTATTTTATGTTGTTAAAATATAACCGAAATTTATATAGTAAAGATGCTTTGTTAAAGGCTGCATTTAACTTTACCGACAAGGCATATATACATCTTAGTCAAACTGAAAATGAATATATCGTTGATTTTGTCGTGAAAGAGGGAAATATCGTGTCAGAAAAAGAATTTGACAACGAAATGATCTTTCAAACAATGCGACATAAGGTGTATTTGGAAACTGCTGATATCCGAAAAATTATGGTTGCACGAGCTATGGCATCTACAATAATTGATGATGAAGAACCTAAGCCGCAAACAACCGATTTTAATGCTGATGAAATCCTTACAGATTGGTTTGAAAACAATGAAAACAATTGAATTTGACTTGAATTTATATGATCAAAAGTGCATTAAAAAAGCCATCGATGACTTTTATGACATTGCAGAAATTATTTCTGAAAAATGCGACAACAAAATAATTTGCAGAATGTTAGCCTCAAAAGCGGACATAAATTTAACTGCCTGTGAATTTTCAAACTATATTATTGATCTAATGAATGTGATATAAATGAACATTTTGGGCGTATTAAAAGTTGTTTTCATTATTATTTTATGTATAGGTTCGTCGTATACTGATATAAAATTCGGATATGTGAAAAATCTTTATCTGTTGCCGTTTTCTTTGCTCGGAATTGTCTTGCTCGTTTTGCAGTTTCTGCTTTTTGGAGCTGAAACACTACTTGATTCTGTGATTAGTATTTTAACCTCTCTGATAATATCTGTTATCTTATACATTGCACATATTTGGGCAGCAGGCGATTGTAAATTTCTGATTGTACTTTCACTTTTAACACCGGTAGAATTATACTCTAAATTTAATTTTTTGAATTTTTCTATAATTTTTGCAATTGCACTTGCATTTGTATTCAGTTACATATTCCTTATTTTTGACTCTATATATTGCGGTATTAAACAGAAAAAAATCGCCGATAAAGCTAAAATTAAATCCGGTATGAAGTCGTTTGCATTAAATTATATAACATCCGTTTGTTGCATAATAGCAATTGACAACATACTTTTATACTTTTTTGCTGAGTTCTTCATACATTACATATTTGTACTGTTAGCAATAAATATATCTTTTGTTATTTTGCTGAATTCATTAAAGCATCTTGATAAAAGAATAATTTTGCCGATAGCATTGGTGTTGGCAATTATATTTATATGCCTTAAACAATCGTTTGGAACTATGTATTTTGTTAATTTCGGACTTGTATTTATAGTTATGCTTATGAAACTTTTTATCAGTGAGTACAACTACGAATATATAAATACTTCTGATGTCAAGGCGGGTATGATTATTTCTACTGAAACTTCAATGCTGTTTTTGAATTCAAGAGTGAAAGGTCTGCCTGATATGTCACATGAAAACATAAGCGATAGAATATCCGAAAGCGAATGTGAAAGTATTCACCGATGGGAAAAGTCAAAGTATGGAAGCAAAACGGTTAAAATAGTACGAAAAATTCCGTTTGCTATATTTATTTCTCTTGGAATAGTAACATATATCATTGTGGGAGTAATGTTAAATTGATTATAAAAATTAAAGACTATGACGGAAAGCCAAGAATATTTTCATTTGCTAAGAGTGAGAGAGTAAAAGATTATTTGTTGGAAAAAGAATTGAATACGGGACTTTTGAGCAATAGAAGTATTATCATTTACCCTGAAAACATTACTCTAAATCTGTCAGAAGAAGAAACACAAAGATTTAGTTTGTGTGCCGATTATGATGTTTTTCAGGTTGACAGCAGAGGTAATGCCTATAAATACTTTAATAATGCTTCACTTGATAATGCAATACTTGTAACAAACAGATGTAATTCAAATTGCGTTATGTGTCCGACTGCTGAATCTATACGAAGAAACGGCGAGAATTATTACGGTGATGAACTGATAAGAATAGCAAAATATTTTCCGAATGATGTGTGTCACATAACAATTACTGGTGGAGAACCGTTTTTGATAGGCAAAAGTATTTTTGATTTACTTTCTTTTCTTAAAGATAATTTGCCGAATACTTCGTATTTGTTACTCACAAATGGCAGAATTTTTAGCAATAAAGAATACTTGAATTTATTCAAACAAACTTGTCCTCATGCTCTTAAATTAGGCATACCTATCCATGGGTATAACAGTGAAACTCACGACAGCATTACTCAGGCTAAAGGAAGTTTTATTCAAACATTTAACGGTTTGTTGAATTTGCTGTCAATCGGGGCGAAAATTGAACTTCGTATAGTTGTAAGCAGATTGAACGCAGACTTCATAACCGATATAGCTAAACTCATTACCGATAACTTCTTAGGCATTGAGTGCGTAAAATTTATCGGACTTGAAATGACAGGCAATGCGGCAAAAAATAAAAACAGAGTATGGATAAGCTACCCCGATGCTTTCAGGGTATCAAAGAAAGCAATTGATTTACTGATTGGTGCAGGCATTGATGTAGGATTATACAATTTCCCTCTCTGTGCTGTTGATAAAATGTACAGAAGTCTTTGCGAAAAAAGCATTAGTGATTATAAAATCAGATATACAGAACGATGCGAAAAATGCTGTCAAAAAGACGCATGCGGAGGAATGTTCGCAGGTACTGTAAGACTTTCAAAAGACGATATTATACCATTAGGAAAATAAAAATATGATTAACTATTTTAATTTTAAAAAATTAAATAATGAATATCTTATTACAAATGATTTAGGACGATATTTGTTTGCTGATAAAAAAGAACTCTTCTCTCTGATAAATAACCAAGTCGATATGAATTCAGACTTTGGAAAATCTGCAGAGGAAAATATGTTTTGCTACGATGGTTCTCCGAGAGGATTTGCCGAAAAAGTAAAACCTTATTTTCGTGACAGTAAAAATTATCTTTTCTCGGCAACCGGATTGCACATTTTTGTTGTTACTAACAGCTGTAATTTAAAATGTGTGTATTGTCAAGCTCAAAACGGTAATGAAATACCTAACGGATTTATGACAGAAGAGATTGCAGAAAGAGCCGTGGATGTAGCATTAACTTCACCGAATGATAATCTTTCATTTGAATTTCAAGGTGGTGAACCCCTTGCTAATTTTTCTGTTATTAAACATATCGTGGAATATACAGAGTTAAAGAAAAAATCAAAAACTATCACGTACAACATTGTGACGAACCTCACGCTTATAACTCAGGAAATTATAGATTTTATTAAGAAATACAATGTAGGCATATCAACTTCAATTGACGGTAATGAACTTGTGCATAATATGAACAGATGTTATCGCAATGGCAAAGGTTCATATTCTGATGTAAAACAATCTATTGGACAATTAAAACTTAATGATATAAAGTTTGGTGCAATTCAAACTACGACCTCCAACAGTCTGCCGTTTTATAAAGAAATAGTTGATGAGTATATTTCAATGGGCTTAAAAAGCATTTTTATCCGACCGCTTACTCCTCTTGGTTGTGCAAATAAAGATTGGAACATTGTCGGATATTCTGCCGAAGAATTTATAGAATTTTACAACAAAGCTTTTGATTATATTTTGCAACTCAACATGAATGGTACAGAAATCAGTGAAGGTCATGCAACAATTTTTTTGTCTAAGATCCTGCACGGTTATCCCGTGAATTATATGGAGCTGCGTTCTCCATGCGGAGCAGGTATCGGTCAGATTGCTTATTATTATGACGGTAATATATATACTTGTGATGAGGGAAGAATGCTTGCTGAAATGGGAGACGATTCCTTTAAACTCGGTAATGTATATGACAATACATATGATGAACTTATAAATTGCAATAATTGTAAAGCTGCTTGTATTTCAAGTGTACTCGAATCACTTCCGACTTGCCACGATTGCGTTTACAGCCCCTATTGCGGAACTTGCCCTGTAACAAATTTGGCATTAAATAAAAATATATTTAACAGAGAACCGAATTCTTACAGATGTAAAATATATAGAGGGATTCTTGATAGAATTTTCTCCGCACTCCAAAACGAAAAAGAAAAATCAATAATAGAGAAATGGTAGGTGTAAATTTATGGAAAATGATATGTTCCCAAAGGTGAAGAAAGAGATAATCAATTTTATCAATGATGAAGAGGGTAATATAACAAGGAACAAGATACTCGCAGTCGGTTCAATGGTTATTTTGTTAAGCATAATTGCAGGAATAAATGCTCAGGCCGCACATTCTTCTCACAGTTCACATTCTTCGCATTCATCAACTTCTTATCATCGTTCTCATGTGTCACACACATCTGCTAAAAGCCATTCGTCACATGATTCGCACAGCAGTCACAGTTCACATTCAAATGTTGCTACTGAGCATAATTCTCACGCATCACACAGTAATGTAGTAACCGATCCTCCGACTACACACAAACCGACAATACCGCCTACTACACACAAAGTGACTGTTCCGTCGACCACTAAGCCGTTACCTACAACCGCTCCTACAACTGTACCCGACACAACAATTGAAAATAGCACAGCTGTTCAGGCAACTACCGAAGCTGTTCAAAGTGCCGCCAATTCAGATAATTCAGTTGTTTCTGCCGGTGCCGGAGCAGTAGCAGGTGCCGCCGCAACAGGTGCAGTTGCATATGCAATTCATAAATATAAAAAGAAGTAGTTATGTCCTTAGGCAAAATATTTGTAAATCATAATCACCTCTATATATAATATGTATAGCGTGATGTATGTTAAACTCCTCTATGTATTGACATATAAAAACAAATAGATTATTCTGTTTACAGAGACAGTATCAGACTTGAAAAAACAAAAAAGAAAAGGTATGTACTTTATAGGTTTGGATGAAGTTGCAAAAACAAATCAAAAGTCTAAAAAGTAATATAATTTGTTGAAAAACTATCTTAAGATATATTCCGACAAAATATCAGTCAGAATGGGGCAGAACATTTGCGGTAAGGAGGCTCGAAAGGGCCTCTTTAGAATACAAGCAAAATTTAAAACATAATGGAGTAAATAAAATGATACCTTCTTATAAATTTAAAAACCAAGTGTATATCAGAAAATTGAATATAATCAATAACGATTACTTATTTAATATTTTTAACATCTGAGCCATTGGGCTCTTTTTTTATGCCTAAAATTTGGCGGCAGGGTAGTTGCAACAGGTAATATATACAAATACAAGCATTTCTTATTGTCGGAATTTACAAAAATAAAATAACTCATAAAAATATATTTACAACTTTGCACGATGTGATATATAATAACAATAGCATACAAAATGTAGGAAGATAGCAGTTAAAAACAGTGAACAATTACCAAATGAGTTATAAGTGAAAGGAGGATAGATTAAAGTTTAAAAAGAAAGCATAGGGGAAATTTTTATTAAACTTATCAACAAATCAAAAAACAGGAGGCTAGAGTATGAACGGAAAAATAAAGAAAATGTTATCGGCAGTTTCAATAACATTATGTGCAACGGTTGGTTTGTCGTTGCCTGTTGATGTTGTAGCGGCGACACTGCCAAAGGCGGAAACTCAATATTCATCATTTAACAATGTTGTCGGAGAAAATCCCGAAGAGAGCAAAATTGTCAAAGAGCTAACAGGCGAAAGAACGGAAAATTCAAAAGAATTATTGCTCGAAGACGGAACAAAGATGATTGCTCAGTACAACGAACCTGTCCACTACAAAGACAGCAAGGGCAAATGGGTTGAATATAACAATACTTTATCGGAGGATAAGACTGCATCTCCCGATGAAGCAGGTGATTCTTCATATACAAACAAAAGCAGTGATATTTCGGTCAATCTTTCAAATAAAGCTAAGTCAAAAAATATGATTTCACTGCAATCAAACGGATATAAAATCAGCTGGGGTTACGATAATGCAGGCAAGAGCAAAGCTGATGTAAAGAAAAATAACGAAAAAACAAGCGGTAATGATAAATTTACTACGCTTAAAAATATAACAACAGAAACTTTGTACAAAGATGTTTTCAGCGATGTTGACTTGCAGTATTTTGTCACTACAACAGGCATTAAAGAAAACATAATTCTCAAAAGTGCAAAGGCTCAGAATGAATTTACATTGAATTACAAAATTCCGAACCTTACCGCAAAGCAAAAAGATGATAAAACAATCACACTTTCAAATAAGGACGGAAAAGAAATATATACAATCTCAGCACCGTATATGTACGATGAAAAGGGCAGTTCAAGCACACAGATGAAAATTGAGATTGTAAAGCAAAAAGGCTCAAATCTTCAGGTTAAGCTGACCGCCGACTATGCTTTCATTCATACAATCGGCAGAGCATTTCCTGTTACGATTGATCCTGAAATCACGACTACTCTCAAAAGTGATCTTACATTTTATGAGAATGCTAACGGCTCAGTAAATAGTTACGGACCGTACTATACATCTAAAAATTCATATGCTATTTGTACTGTAAATAATCTTCCGAAACTTGGAAACGGAGAAGAAGTTATAAGTGCCAAATATAGTTTTGAAACAGAAAACGGCAGTAATTTGTTTGCTGATGAGGGCGAAAACCCTATCATTGTGAATGCTCACAAGCTTACATCTGCTTCAAATGGGAATGTAAAATACGATTCAAAAGTGCTTGATTATGATTCTCTTACATATGAAGATAATCGGTATTTGACATTTGACCTTACAAGCACCTTCAAATGCTGGTATAGCGATACCAATACCAAAGGTTTTGTCATGGAGGCACTTGATACAGTTGGTTCAAAAAAAGTCGTATTTAAGTCTTATACAAAAACATCTACAAAACCTGCCTTAACGCTCATCTATAAAGATTTTACAGGCACGGAGAGCAATCTCTCATACCACACAATCAATGTCGGCACTAACGCACAGGCGGCTGTATCGGATTACCTCGGCAACCTTGTAATAAACCAAACTTTGTATGAGGGAACAGGTTCAAGAATGCCGTTGAGCATTACTGCAACATACAACAGCATTAACAAAGACACAGCATTTGAAAACGGTTCTGCAAGCGGTTACGGTTGGCAGTTCTCATTCAATCAATATGTAAGAGAAGTAACCGACAAAAATCTTACCAAAGCAGGCTACAACTATATCTATACCGATGCTGACGGTACAGACCATTACCTTAAACTTGCAGAGGGTGAAACCGCTAAATGGGAAGATGAAGACGGTTTAGGTCTTACACTAACCAAAGATGAAAATAACATTTTCATTGATAACGGTTCAACAACTCAGACTTACGAATCAACCGCAAACGGCGGTAAACTCCTTTCTGAAAAAGACGAACACAAGAATACAATCACATATACCTACACCGACGGTGACTTAACCAAAATCACAGACGGTTCGGGCAGAGAAGTTCAGTTAAAATACAAGAGCAGTACTAACGGCAAAAAGGTTGTAAAAAGAATTACAAAGCCTGATGGTACTGGGATTGATATTGCTTATACAACCGCAAAGGATAAGGTTACTTCAATTTCATTCAATGACGGTCACATTTCACAATTTGAATATGATGATGATTATAACCTGATTTCAATTTCGGGTGTATCGGACAACTATATGAAGTCTTTGCCAACATATAAGTTCAGCTACACAAACGGTAAGGTAACTAATATCACAGAATACGGTACTGACGGCACAGAGGGCAATCATCTTAACATAAGCTACAATGCCGACAATACAACCGTGTTTACAGATAAGCAGGGACATAGTGAAACCCATATTTTTGATAACAGCGGTTCAACTGTTTCTGTCCTCAATTCAAACGGCTATGCAACTTCGTCCGAAAACACAGGACTTGTAATTAACAACAGTGCAAACGCATACACTAAAAATTACATTACAGAATCAACTGAGCAGACAGAAGTTGGCGGAGGAAAATATTACTTCGTGTCAAACGGCACAAAGGGCAGTACCGCAAGTAAAGGCGGTAAAGTAACAGTCGATAATTCTGCCGCAACAGAAGAGGATGGTTACTATCAGTATCTCGGAACAACTTCACTCAAGGTTGAAAATCCGACAAGCGAAGACAATTCCGCATTCTTTACAGGCTTTGCACATCAGTTCAAAGAAACAACTTCCAACGGCAAAGATGTAACTTTCTCCGCATATGTAAAGACAAAGAATGTAAAGCAGATTTATAGTGGTGGCTCTGTCGGAGCAATCCTTAAAGTTAAGTGCCTTGATTCATCAGGCAAGACTGTAAAAGAAATCAACAGTATCGGACTTACAGGCACACTTGATTGGCAGAGGATAAGCGTAACAGCAAATGTGCCGAGTACAACAGCGTCAATCCGTGTGTATGGCTTGATTAGATACGCATCGGGTACAGCTTGGTTTGACTGTATCCAGTTTGAAGAGGGCAATTGTGCCAACAACTTCAATGCTCTTCAAAACAGCGATTTCAGCTCAAATGACAACTGGCTCACAGAAGAAAACAAGAGCATTTCAGCCAATAACAGTACTGTAGCAATAGGCGGTACAGCAGGTGCGGTTGATGATTCCAACACAGAATCGGCAACAGAAGAAACTACTACAGAAAGCAACACCGAACCATCTACCTACACCAAAACAGTTACGGAAACTGCTCCAATGGATAGCATTACTTCATATGACGATTACGGCAACGCAATCAAGTCTGAACAGGGATTTGTAGTCAGAGAAGTAAAGAAAACTTACGAAGTTGAATCTTCCGATACTTCGACCGATGAGGACGGCGATGATACAGATGACAGCACATCATCGAGTCCATCACTCGGCAACAAATATATCTATCAGAATGTAAAGGTAGATAAGGCAGGAGTATCGTTTAAAATCAACGGTACTGCAAAAGCAGAGTCTGTTCCGCTTTCAAACGAAAACAGAACCTTTGGCATTGCACTCAATATTTACTACAAAAACAACAGCACTCCCGAAATGCACTATAAGGAATTTAATGTCAATACTTCCAAAAATCAGCAGGTAAGTTTGTCAATAAGTCCCGAAAATAGTGACGAAACCATCGATTATGTTGCATTTGCATTTGTATATGGTTATAATGAAAATGAAATGACAGTTACCAACGCTGAACTGAATATTTTAGCAACGGGGTATGTGACTAAACGATCAGAAGATTCAAAAGATGATTCTTCGGTCAGTGCAGGTAACGATTCAGATGATACAGAGGTTGACAATTATGTTGATTATGAAGTATTGTCCGAATCTGTTGACAAAACAAAACCGTTTATGCAGACAAGTTTAGAATATGACAGCACAGGCAATTATGTAACTTCCGAAACCAATGAACAGGGAAGTACAACACATTATGTTTATGATGTCAACGGCAATGTAACTTCGATTACTGATGCAGATGATAATGTGACAAGCTACGCATATGATTCATCAGGCAACCTTACATCTGTTAAAAACGGTGATTCTGAGAACTCATATACATACAGTGGTTTAGCCTCTGTATCAAAAATTACACACAATGGTTTTGACTACTCCTTTAACTACGATGTTTTCTACAATCTTGTGTCAACTAAAATCGGCAATGTAACTGTTGCAAGTCACACATATGACAGTAACGGTAATCTTACAAAGACTGCTTATGCAAACGGTGATTATCTTGAATATGCTTACGATAACTATGGCAATATTTCGGTAATCACAGGTGAAACAGGTAAAATTGCCGAAATGATTTACAACAAGCAAGGTCTTGTTACAAAGGCGGTTGACTATTCAAGCGGCGAAACCTCATATTACTACTACACATTTGACGGTTCGCTTGAAAGCGAATATCGTACATCATCTGACGGCAGTCTTACTCATTATATTGTTACCGATTCAGACGGCAATACAGTTGAAAAAACATCTGTAAATGGTCAGACAAAGACCATTACAACAGGCACAGATAAAGACGGAAAGTCATTTGTAAGCAATGACGGTGTAACTAACGAAACATCAAACGATGATTTCGGAAGAGTGTCAACTGTAACAACAAAACAGAACAAGAGCGATACCGTATTTACAAAGCAGTATTCTTATTACCACGGTAGCGAAAGCAATGCTACTACCAATATGGTTGGCGGAATCAGCTATAAGTTGAGTTCTGATAAGGTGCTTGGCTACAGTTATAATTACAACGATACAGGTAATGTAGAGAATGTGTATGAAAACGGTAAAAAGGTAGCCGTATATACATACGATGAACTAAATCAGCTTGTATGGTATGCAGATACCCGAACAGGTCGCTATATCAGAATAGTTTATGATAACTACGGTAACATTCAAAAAATGGAATCGTATTCACTCGGTACTAACTGGGCACCTGTAAAATTACTCGAAACAAGAACTTATTCGTATGGTGACACTAACTGGAAAGATAAACTTACTGAGTTTGACGGTGACAGTATCACATATGATAAAAACGGCAATCCATTGACATACCGTGACGGAATGAGCTTTGAATGGGAAAACGGAAGAATTCTCAAGAAAATCAACACTTCCGATAAAGCCATTCAGATGAATTATGACTCAAACGGTATGAGAACGCAAAAGTCTGTTGACGGAGTGAAAACTAACTATTACTACGACAGCAATAATAACCTTTTCGCACTCACTAAGGGCAGTGATACGCTGTTCTTCTACTACGATAATTCGGGCGAAGTAATGTCTGTTTCCTGCAACGGAACTATGTATTACTACATCAAAGACCTGCAGGGTGATATTACCGAAATTGTTGATAAGGACGGCAAAGCAGTCGCAGAGTATGCCTACGATGCGTGGGGCAATATGCTTACCGAAGACAACGGCACACTCACAGTCGGCAAACTGAATCCGTTCCGCTATCGCAGTTATGTTTATGACGAAGAAACAGGCTTGTACTATCTCCAAAGCCGTTATTATGACCCGCTAACAGGCAGATTTTTGAATGCGGATGTATATGCTGACACTCAATCAGGCACACCGCTTAGCACAAATATGTTTGCTTATTGCGAGAATAATGCGATAAATAAATCTGATGATGAGGGTAAAGATGCTTGGTGGATACAGTCACCAAATAGTGCTAATGGAAAAGGACATACATCACTTTTGTTGAAAGAAAAATCAGGGTATTGGTGGTATTTCTATTGGGGAGATAGAAGTGTTCAGTTGTTATTTATAGGAACTTCTTCCCTAAGGGAAATTACAGGTAAAGTAAGAGCTCAGATCAATTATTATAATAGAAACTATTCTAATAAATTTGGTAAGTTGTACTATTACGAAGAGTATACGAGAGCTATACAATTTTCTGGGCATTTTGAAAATTGTATTAAAGAAATAAAAAAATATATAAGTAACAATCAATATTCTTATGCCTTTAGCGGTATTGGTAAAAGAAAAGTTTATGTTAGGTTTAGATATCCATCAGAAAAATATAAAGGTAAATACCGACCATATTCTCATATATTAACTACAAATGATTCTTATAGTTTAGGATTCAATAATTGTGTGCAAAAAAGCATTTTCTACTTAAAATATGGTGAATTATCTAGTAGAAATAAAGCGTTTCATGATGAATTAAACAATTTTCATGTTATACCGAATAATGCTATTAAGAAATTCAGAGAATTTGGAAAATGGGTAACATACTCATATTATTCATAAAGCTTTAAGAAAGGTTTTTAAAATGAAAAGAAAAAAGACTTTTAAAATTATTGCTATTGCTTTAATATTTTGTTTCTTTGCAGTTGCAGGAGTGGTGTATTTTTCTCTTACAAGCGTTCCGGAACATAATGTTAAGATTGAAAATGAGCTGGATAACAATAGTTATATGAATACTTGCGCAAATGTAATGTGTAATTTGGCAAGAGTTGGTGACAAACTATATTACAATGCGGCAAACGACTTTTTTAAATACGGAACATATGAAATCACTTCGGACTATACCAAGCGAATTTATTGGAAAGGTCCTGCAATTACAAGTGAATGCCTTGATTTAAACCGTGTTTCCAATGAGAATATTTTTTCACCTTATATACACAATGACATTGTTCAGTATTATGATTTGAATCAAAAACATTATAAGGAATATTTGAAATTGCCTGATCTTAATAATGATAACGCTTCGCTTGAAGAATTGTTTGTTGTAGGTGATGAACTCTATTTCAGCTATTCTGAATTATACAGTGGTAATGTTATAGGCGATACTATGGTAGTTTACGGTTTCTACAACCTTTACCGACAAGATGAAAATGATACAAAGTTAATATTGTCGGTGGATAACCTTGATTTTGACTATATTTCAGATCTTCGATTTTATGATGAATATATTTATTTTGTTGCAGGAAAGAGAACAAGCGATAAAGAAGACGCTTCTACAAACCTGTTCCTTTGTAAATATAATCCAAATAACGGAAAGTTAGTTTACAAAATTCCTTATACTCCAAGCAGTGACTTTGTCAAAATTACCTGCTTATCTGCCGTAAATGATAAGATATACGGCATGATAGTTAATCAATCTGATAACGGATATGAAACAGTTTATTGTGCGGATTTAAAAAACGGTACTATAAATACATTGTTTAAATCAAATGCAGGTATGGTTATCAACAGCTACAAAGATAAGGTGTTTTTATCAGTTGAAAACGGTAAAGACAAGGGAATATATTCAATTGATACTTCAACTGACAAAACTACTAAAATATTTAATGATGGTATCGAGTTGAATGGTCTTTATATCGTAGATTCAAAATACCTATATTTCACAGATAATGCATATTTTAACCTTTACAGAATAACTCAAGACGGCAAAAATCTTGAAAAAGTGTTTGGCTGATTTCATTATCATGTTAAATGGAGCTATAAAAGTATATAAGCAATAATTTAGGGGGCTCATTCGAGCATCCTAATATTAGATGTATTCTTCACAAGTATTTTTTACATTTATCTGTTTTTTGAAAGCGAATATCGCACATCATCAGACTACAGCCCCCTATGATAATTTCTTTATTATCATAAGGGGTGATTTTATTGTACATTTTTAGCGATTAGGCAAATGAATTTATCTAACAGAAAACGCATAAAATAGTTTGACTAATGTATAATATTGTGTTAAAATTATGCGAAAAGGGGG
>ERZ831601.1870-NODE-1870-length-13872-cov-3.459868_pt1 | contig 13872 bp, 10 predicted proteins | sample MGYA00519578_ERZ831601 | MGnify/ENA primary metagenome ERZ831601 (study PRJEB31850, sample SAMEA3708717) | human gut metagenome | biome: human gut; feature: human-associated habitat; material: faeces | place: China | collected 2014 ... | reverse complement strand
AATAATATTGCCTATCGGCAGCTGTTTAACGCCGCGCGAGGTGCTAAAGCGGCGGGACGATTTCCCAATCTTCACTTGATCGCCATCCTGCAACCGGCGCCCTTCGATTCCGCCGATACCGACTTTCAGATCGGTAGAGCGGGAACCTAAAACTTCAGGGACATCAATACCGCCCGCGACCGCCAGATAGCTGCGGATCCCATGCTGAGGATTTTTCAGCACCAGCCGCTGCCCGGCCTTCGCCTCCATTCGCCAGCCCAACCAGACCGGCGCGCCGTCGAGCGTCGCTTCACAGGCGGCGCCGGTCAACGCGAACCAGCAGTGGTGGGTGAACTGCACATCGATCTGACCCAGCGTAATTTCCAGCGCCGCCGCCTCCGGCGCATTGCCCACCAGCAGATTGGCAATGGTCATCGCCGGTTTATCCAGCGCGCCGCAGCGGCTAATCCCCCACTGGCGCTGGCCTTCCCGGCCGCCATCCTGTACCGAGGTATACATGCCGGCGCGGATAAATTTCAACATACCCCCTCCTTCTGCGGCACAAAGCGCACGCGATCGCCGGAACGCAGCAGCACCGGCTCTTCACGTTTTGGATCGAATAATGCCAGCGGCGTGCGCCCCAGCAGCTGCCAGCCGCCCGGCGTCGCCAGCGGATAAATACCGGTTTGCGATCCGCCGATACCGACGGATCCCGCCGGTACCAGTACGCGCGGCTCGGCGCGACGCGGCATCGCCAGCTGCTCCGGCAGGCCGCCAAAATACGGAAACCCCGGCTGGAAACCCAGAAACCACACCATATACTCCACCGAAGAGTGCAGTTCGACCACCTGCTTTTCGCTCAAACCGCTATGGCGCGCGACGTCGCCAAGATCTGGTCCCGCCTCGCCGCCGTAGATAACCGGGATACTTATCTCACGGGATTCCGGCTCCAGCGCATCGCTCTCTTCCCACCAGCGCTGCAGCTTGTCAATCGCCTCCCACGCCATCTCCTGCGGACGACGCAGCACAACGGTGATGTTGTTCATCCCCGGGATCACTTCAACCACCTCTTCGCGATCGGTCAACCGCTGCGTCAGTCCCCAGATACGTTTTTGGCTCTCCAGGGTCACCGGAGGCTCAAGCTCCAGGACCACCGCCGTTTCACCTAACAGATAACAACGCGCTCGCTGCACTTTCTTCTCTCCCGTCAGGCAGGGTTAGGAATATCAATAAAGGTAACATCCAGATCGGTCGTTTCCGTCAGCCATTCGCTGAGGGCGCGAATGCCGCCCCGCTCGGTGGCGTGGTGGCCGGCGGCATAAAAATGCAGGCCCTGCTCGCGGGCAGAGTGAATAGTTTGTTCCGACACTTCGCCGGTGATAAAGGCGTCCACGCCAAAGCGCGCCGCGGCGTCGATAAAGCTCTGGCCGCCGCCGGTACACCAGGCGACGCGGCTGACGGTGCCCGGCCCGGTATCGCCGCACCACAGCGGCTTGCGCCCCAGTCGCGCTTCGATCCACGAGGCCAGTTCGAGGCCGGAAACCGGCATCGACAGCTCGCCCCACGGCACCAGCGGTTCGATTTCGCCGAGCACGTTAATCCCCAGCAGATGCGCCAACTGCGCGTTATTGCCCAGCTCCGGATGGGCATCCAGCGGCAGGTGCCAACCGTAGAGATTGATATCGTTGGCCAGCAGGGTTTTCAGGCGACGGCGCTTCATGCCGCGGATCACTGGCGATTCGTTTTTCCAGAAATAGCCGTGATGAACAATCACCGCATCCGCCTGCAGACGGACGGCCTCATCCAGCAGCGCCTGGCAGGCCGTCACTCCGGTGACGATCTTGTGCACCGTTTCGCGTCCTTCCACCTGCAGACCGTTAGGGGCGAAGTCACTGATGGCCGCACTATTGAGCTTGTCGTTAATCAGTTGTTCCAGTTCGCTATTTTTCATCGCCACTCCAGCAGATAATCAGGTTATACAAAGGCATAACATAACCATATCCATTCGGGTCGTCGATAGTCCGCTACCGTCACTGACCATGACTTTTTAACGAATCCCGCAATTTGTCTATTCATCCCGCCGCGCATTAGTGTATATTTATGCACTAATAAAGCATATTAAATAATCAGAAAGCCCCTCAAGCCATGAATATGACTGATAAATCGCTATTCATGCAGAACGATCGACTTTCGCTTTACGCCAGGAAACACACTTCATATGCAGACAACATCATCGCAGCCGCGGGCGATCTACTACGTCGTGGCGCTGCAAATCTGGGAGTACTTTAGCTTTTACGGCATGCGCGCCCTGCTGATCCTCTATCTCACCAATCAGCTCAAATATGACGATAACCATGCCTACGCCCTGTTCAGCGCCTACTGTTCGCTGGTCTATGTGACGCCGATCCTCGGCGGCTATCTGGCCGATAAGCTGTTAGGCAACCGGATGGCGGTCATGCTCGGCGCGCTGCTGATGGCCATTGGCCATCTGGTGCTCGGGGCCAGCGAAACCGCTCCGGTTTTCCTGTACCTGTCGCTGGCGATCATCGTCTGCGGCTACGGGTTGTTTAAATCCAACGTCAGCTGTCTGCTGGGCGAGCTGTACGAACCCGCCGATCCGCGTCGCGATGGCGGCTTTTCGCTGATGTATGCCGCCGGCAATATCGGCTCGATTATCGCGCCGATCGCCTGCGGCTACGTACAGGAGGAGTATAGCTGGGCGATGGGCTTTGCCCTGGCGGCCATCGGCATGGTCGCGGGGCTGGTGATTTTCCTCTGCGGCAACCGTCATTTCCAGCATACCGCCGGCGTCAACCGCCAGGCGCTGTGCGCGCGCCGCTTCCTGTTGCCGAACTGGGGCTGGCTGCTGGTATTGCTGGTTACCGCCCCGCTGCTGATTGCGGTACTGTTCTGGCAGGAGTGGTCGGTGTATGCCCTGATCGTGGCTACGGCCATTGGCCTCGCGGTACTGGCGCGGATCTACCTGCGCGCCGAAACCGATAAACAGCGCAAGGATCTGCGCCTGATCGTCGTCCTGACCGCCTTCAGCCTGCTGTTCTGGGCCTTCGCCCAGCAGGGCGGGAGCTCCATCAGCCTGTATATTGACCGCTTCGTTAACCGCCATATCATGAGCTACGAAGTCCCTACCGCTATGTTCCAGTCAATCAACGCCTTCGCGGTGATGCTCTGCGGCATGGTGCTGGCGTGGCTGGTGAAAGAGAGCGTGAACGGCAATCGCACCGTGCGCATCTGGGGGAAATTTGCCCTCGGTCTGGGCCTGATGAGCGCCGGGTTCTGCATTTTGACCCTCAGCGCCCGCTGGTCGGCGGCCTATGGTCAGTCGTCCATGCCGCTGATGGTGCTGGGTCTGGCGGTGATGGGCTTTGCCGAACTGTTTATCGACCCGGTCGCCATGTCGCAGATCACCCGCATTGAGATCCCGGGTGTCACTGGGGTGCTGACCGGTATTTATATGCTGCTCTCAGGGGCCATCGCCAACTATCTGGCCGGCGTAATCGCCGACCAGACCTCGCAGGCGTCATTCGACGCCGCCGGAGCGGTGAACTACTCCATTGACGCCTACATTACCGTCTTCAGCCAGATCACCTGGGGCGCGCTGGCCTGCGTCGGCGTGGTGCTGGTCATCTGGCTGTATCATTCGCTGAAAGTCAGGACCCGCCGTCTGGCGGTGGAGTAATTCCTTTTCTGGCGGCCTCCCAGGCCGCCAGCGTCTCCTGCCGCGCCTGCTTGTGATCAACTATCGGGCGCGAATAGTCCAGCGTGATCCCTTGTTTATCCGCCCACGCCCACGGCTGATGCAGGGCCTTCTCCGGCACCTTTGCCAGCTCCGGCAGCCAGCGACGTATAAACACCCCCTGTTTATCAAACTTTTCGCCCTGGGTGGTGGGGTTAAATATGCGGAAATAGGGCGCGGCGTCGGTGCCCGTTGAAGCCGCCCACTGCCAGCCGCCGTTATTCGCCGCCAGGTCGCCATCAATCAGCTGGCTCATGAAATAGCGCTCGCCCGCCCGCCAGTCGAGGCGCAAATCTTTGGTCAGGAAGCTGGCGACAATCATGCGCAACCGGTTATGCATCCAGCCGGTGGCGTTCAGCTGGCGCATGGCGGCATCAACAATCGGAAAACCGGTCTCCCCGCGCTGCCAGGCCTGCAGGGCGGCCTCCTCTGCGCGCCAGGCGACCTTATCTGTCCAGGCAGTAAATGGCCGTCCTTTACAGAGCTTCGGATAGTAGACCATCAGATGGCGATAAAACTCGCGCCAGATCAGCTCATTAAGCCAGGTGGCGCCGGCTCCGCCGTCCAGCGCGGCGGGATGTTCCGTCAGCAGACGATGCAGGCACTGGCGGGGGGACAGCACGCCGATGGCCAGGCAGGGCGACAGGCGACTGGTCCCTTCCACGGCCGGGAAGTCGCGCTGCCCCTCGTAATCCGCCGCCGCTTGCTGACAAAACGCGCGCAGACGCGCCAGCGCCGTTTTTTCATCCGCGGCAAACAGCAGCCCGTCAAACGGCGTTTGCGGGTAGTTAAGCTCAGGCAGCGGCGGCGCCTGGCGGGCAGGCGCCTGGCGCGGCTTCGGGGCCGCCACGCACGCCGGCAGCCCGTCCCGCAGACGGCGAATAAACGCATTTTTAAACGGGGTGAAGACTTTATACATTTCGCCGCCACCGGTCAGTACGCTGCCGGGCGGCAACAGGACGCTGTCGTCAAAGCCCTGGCAAATCACGTCGCGCAAGGTGTTCTCAACGGCGGCATCGCGCTGGCGTTCATTGAATTCGTACTGATAGTTGTAGAACAGGTGACTGGCCTGATGCTGCTGGCAAAAATCGGCCAGCCGTTCGACGCTGGCGGTAAAATCGTCCGCCTCTTCTACCCACAGCGGTATGCCCCGTTCCGCCAGCGCGGCATGCAGACTCTGTAAATGGCTGGCGATAAAAGCGGCCTGCCGTGGCGCCAGGTGATGTTCACGCCACTGCCCCGGGGTGGCGATATACAGCGCCAGCACCTGCGCCTGCGGATCGCGGCAGGCGGCAGCCAGCGCCAGGTTATCGTGAATGCGTAAATCCGTGCGTAACCAGACCAGATGGGTGGCCATATCACTCCTTATTATCCGTCAGCAATATTCATCTTATGATCTAAGCCGGCAAAAATAGCGCGCTCCGGCAAAATACGCACCTGCCAATTCCAAGGCGGCGCATAAAAACGAGTGTAGACAAGCGGCGAAAAAAAACCGCCGGGGCAACCCGGCGGTCTTGTTATTTTCTTCGCAGCAGGAGGATTAATAGAAATCGTGAGCGGCTTTCTCCGCCTGCGCCATCCACACCGGCTGCTCGCTGGTTTTCGACCACACCCGGTGCAGCCAGCTGTAGTAGCGGGCGCGATCTTTCCAGAACAGCATCACCGGCAGCGCCGCGACGCCAGCCACGACGGCGAAAGCACGACGCAGCAAAATAATATGAGCAGGATAAGCTTTGTACAACGCCATCATTTCTCTCCCCTTTGTCAGGCCGGCAAGCAGCGCCGGTAAAATTAATCATGTTTGTCTGAGCAAAATAATACCGCTCTGCTTGTAATTTTACTACTCATCCGACCACTAAAAAGCACGTATTTATACTTAATTTACATTCGCCACGTAAATTAGTTACGAAAAAGTTAAATTAATACTAACCATCAGTTAATTTGTGCCTTTGTCATTTTTATACTTTTTTTACACCGCACCCGCGGATTTTTGCGAAATCTTTGCGCCGTAATTTCTATCCTCCAGGTAAATCGAAAACACACCCGGAGGTGGATTGTGACTACAGGCGTACTCACTGGCGTTGGGCTGGTGTTCCTGTTACTGGCTTATCTGGTTTATGCCTTGATACATGCGGAGGCATTCTGATGGCTGCCCAGGGATTTTTATTATTAGCCAGCTATCTGCTGGTATTGCTGGTGCTGGCGCGCCCGCTGGGGATGTGTCTGGCAAGAATGGTGAATGACATCCCGCTTCCCGGCCTGGCCGGGGTCGAGCGCGTCCTGTGGCGCGTGGCCGGGATCCGCGCCGAAGAGATGGGCTGGCTGCAGTATTTGCTGGCGCTCCTGCTGTTTAACGCCCTCGGCGGCCTGGCGCTGTTTGCCCTGCTGATGCTCCAGGGCGTGCTGCCGTTTAACCCGCAGCACCTGCCGGGGCTGTCATGGGATCTGGCGCTCAATACCGCGATCAGCTTTGTCAGCAATACCAACTGGCAGGCTTACGCCGGCGAAAGCACAATGAGTTATCTCAGCCAGATGGTCGGCCTGACGGTGCAGAATTTCCTCTCCGCCGCCACCGGCATCGCCGTGGTCTTCGCCCTGACCCGCGCCTTCGCCCGGCAGAAAATGTCGACCCTCGGCAATGCCTGGGTCGACCTGACGCGCATTACCCTGTGGCTGCTGCTGCCGCTCTCTCTGCTGGTGGCCCTGTTCTTTATTCAGCAGGGCGTGCCGCAGAATTTGCAGGCTTACCAGCCCTTTACCACCCTCGAAGGGGTGCACCAGCTGCTGCCGATGGGGCCTGTCGCCTCACAGGAAGCGATTAAGCTGCTGGGCACTAACGGCGGCGGTTTCTTCAATGCCAACTCCGCCCATCCGTTTGAAAACCCGACCGCGCTGACCAATCTCGTGCAGATGCTGGCGATCTTCCTGATCCCGGCGGCGCTGTGCTTCGCCTTCGGCGAGGTGGTAAGCGATCGGCGTCAGGGACGCGCCATCCTGTGGGCAATGACGCTGATCTTTATCCTCTGCGTCGCCGTGGTGATGTGGGCGGAAACTCGCGGCAATCCGCATCTGCTGACGCTGGGCGCTGACAGTAGCCTGAATATGGAAGGTAAAGAGAGTCGCTTCGGTATTCTCGCCAGCAGTCTGTTCGCGGTGATCACCACCGCCGCCTCCTGCGGCGCGGTCAATGCCATGCATGACTCCTTCACCGCGCTGGGCGGCATGGTGCCGATGTGGCTGATGCAGATTGGCGAAGTGGTGTTCGGCGGCGTCGGCTCGGGCCTGTACGGCATGCTGCTGTTCGTTATGCTGGCGGTATTTATCGCCGGGCTGATGGTCGGCCGCACCCCGGAGTACCTCGGGAAGAAAATCGATGTCCGGGAAATGAAAATGATCGCCCTCGCCATTCTGGTCTCCCCGACGCTGGTGCTGCTTGGCACGGCGCTGGCGATGATGACCGACGCCGGCCGCGCCGGGATGTTCAACCCTGGACCGCACGGCTTTAGCGAAGTGCTGTACGCCGTCACCTCGGCGGCCAATAACAACGGCAGCGCCTTCGCTGGCCTGGGTGCGGCGACGCCGTTCTGGAACCTGCTGCTGGCGTTCTGCATGCTGGTCGGCCGCTTCGCCGTCATCATTCCGGTGATGGCCATCGCCGGCTCGCTGGTGGCGAAGAAAATTCAACCGGCCAGCCCCGGCACCCTGGCCACTCACGACGCCCTGTTTATCGGTTTACTGATCGGCACCGTGCTGCTGGTGGGCGCCCTGACCTTTATTCCTGCGCTGGCGCTTGGCCCGCTGGCTGAACACTTTTCCTTACTTTGAGCGATGCGGAGCACCCTGTTATGAGTCGCAAACAATTAGCCCTGCTGGAGCCGACGCTGGTGCGCCAGGCGCTGCTGGATGCCGTGAAAAAACTCAGCCCGATGGTGCAATGGCGCAATCCGGTGATGTTTATCGTCTGGGTGGGCAGCCTGTTAACCACCCTGCTGGCGATCGCCATGGCTGGCGGCGCCCTGACCGGTAGCGCCACCTTTACCGCCGCCGTCAGCATCTGGCTGTGGTTTACCGTGCTGTTCGCCAACTTTGCCGAAGCGATGGCGGAAGGCCGCAGCAAAGCCCAGGCCAACAGCCTGAAAGGGGTGAAAAAAACGGCCTTCGCCCGCAAACTGCGCGCCCCGCAGCATGACGCGCCGGTCGACCACGTGCCGGCGGAAGACCTGCGCAAAGGCGACGTGGTGCTGGTGGAAGCCGGGGATATTATCCCCTGCGATGGCGAAGTCATCGAAGGCGGCGCCTCGGTGGACGAAAGCGCCATTACCGGCGAGTCTGCCCCGGTGATCCGTGAATCCGGTGGCGATTTTGCCTCGGTGACCGGCGGGACACGCATTCTCTCCGACTGGCTGGTGATCCGCTGCAGCGTGAACCCGGGAGAAACCTTCCTCGACCGGATGATCGCCATGGTGGAAGGCGCCCAGCGCCGTAAAACGCCGAACGAGATCGCCCTGACGATCCTGCTGATCGCCCTGACGCTGGTGTTCCTGCTGGCCACCGCCACCATCTGGCCCTTCTCGGCGTGGAGCGGCAATGCGGTCAGCGTTACCGTACTGGTCGCCCTGCTGGTGTGCCTGATCCCGACCACCATCGGAGGGCTGCTGTCGGCCATCGGCGTCGCCGGGATGAGCCGTATGCTCGGCGCCAACGTGATCGCCACCAGCGGCCGCGCGGTGGAAGCCGCTGGCGACGTCGATGTCCTGCTGCTGGATAAAACCGGGACCATTACCCTCGGCAACCGCCAGGCTTCCGCCTTCCTGCCGGCTCGCGGCGTGGAAGAGCGAACCCTCGCCGACGCCGCCCAGCTCTCCTCGCTGGCGGATGAAACCCCTGAGGGGCGCAGCATCGTGGTGCTGGCGAAACAGCGCTTTAACCTGCGCGAACGCGATCTGCAGTCGCTGCACGCCACCTTTGTCCCCTTTACCGCGCAAACGAGGATGAGCGGCATCAATATCGATCAGCGCATGATCCGCAAAGGGTCGGTGGACGCCATTCGCCGCCACGTGGAGGCCAACGGCGGCCACTTCCCTGCCGATGTCGATAAACAGGTGGAAGAGGTCGCTCGCCAGGGGGCCACGCCGCTGGTGGTCGCCGAAGGCGAAAAGGTGCTGGGGATTATTGCGCTCAAAGATATCGTCAAAGGCGGCATCAAAGAACGTTTCGCCCAGCTGCGCAAAATGGGCATTAAAACGGTGATGATCACCGGCGATAACCGCCTGACCGCCGCGGCGATCGCCGCCGAGGCCGGCGTCGATGATTTCCTCGCCGAAGCGACGCCGGAAGCCAAGCTGGCGCTGATCCGCCAGTACCAGTCGGAAGGTCGGCTGGTGGCGATGACCGGCGACGGCACCAACGACGCGCCCGCGCTGGCTCAGGCCGACGTGGCGGTAGCCATGAACTCCGGCACCCAGGCGGCGAAGGAAGCGGGCAACATGGTCGACCTGGATTCCAACCCCACCAAGCTGATTGAGGTGGTCCATATCGGCAAACAGATGTTAATGACGCGCGGCTCGCTGACCACCTTCAGTATTGCCAACGACGTGGCGAAATATTTCGCCATTATTCCGGCGGCGTTTGCCGCGGTCTATCCTCAGCTGGCCATGCTGAACGTGATGGGCCTGCATTCGCCCTCATCGGCGATCCTCAGCGCCGTTATCTTCAACGCGCTGATCATCGTCTTCCTGATCCCGCTGGCCCTGAAAGGCGTCAGCTATCGCCCGCTCTCCGCCTCAGCGATGCTGCGCCGCAACCTGTGGATCTACGGCCTCGGCGGTCTGCTGGTGCCCTTTATCGGTATTAAAGCCATCGACCTGCTGCTGACCCTGAGCGGTCTGGTGTGAGGAACAAACTATGTCATTGATTCGTCCAGCACTTGTGCTATTTATTCTGTTAACGCTGCTCACCGGCGGCGTCTATCCTCTGCTAACCACCAGCCTGGGACAATGGTGGTTTAACTCACAGGCCAACGGCTCGCTGATCCGCCTGAACGGTGAAGTGCGCGGCTCGGCGCTGATTGGCCAGAACTTCACCGCCGCAGGCTATTTCCAGGGCCGCCCGTCGGCCACCGCGGAGACGGCGGATAATCCCATGGCCTCTGGCGGCAGCAACCTCGCCGCCAGCAACCCGGCGCTGGATAAAGCGGTGAGCGAGCGCGTGCAGGCCCTGCGCGCCGCCAACCCGGACGCCGACCCGCGGGTGCCGGTCGAACTGGTCACCACCTCGGCGAGCGGTCTCGATAACAACCTGACTCCGGCCGCCGCGCTGTGGCAGGTGCCCCGGGTGGCTCAAGCGCGCCAGCTGAGCGTTGAGCAGGTAACCCAGTTGGTGAATCAGGCCACACAAACCCCGCTGCTGAGCTTCCTTGGCCAGCCGGTGGTCAATATACTGCAACTCAATATGGCGCTGGATGCCCTGAAGGATAAGTAAATGAGTGACGAGCCGCTGCGCCCGGACCCTGACCGCCTGCTGCAGCACACCGCCGCCCCGCATCGCGGCAAACTGAAAGTGTTCTTTGGCGCCTGCGCCGGGGTGGGGAAAACCTGGGCGATGCTGGCGGAAGCGCAGCGGCTGCGCGCCCAGGGGCTGGATATTCTGATTGGCGTGGCGGAGACCCACGGCCGTAAAGAGACCGCCGCGATGCTGCAGGGCCTGAGCACCCTGCCGCCGCGGCGGCTTGCCCATCGCGGGCGGTACGTCTATGAGTTCGATCTCGACGCCGCCCTCGCCCGCCGTCCGGCGCTGATTCTGGTGGATGAGCTGGCGCACAGCAATGCGCCAGGCTCCCGCCATCCAAAGCGCTGGCAGGATGTGGATGAACTGCTGGAGGCCGGGATAGATGTTTTCACTACCGTTAACGTCCAGCATCTGGAAAGCCTGAATGACGTCGTCAGCGGGATCACCGGCGTGCAGGTGCGGGAGACGGTTCCCGATCCCTTCTTTGACGCCGCGGACGACGTGGTGCTGGTGGACCTCCCCCCTGACGATCTGCGCAAACGACTCAATGAGGGCAAAGTCTACATCGGCGGCCAGGCCGAGCGCGCTATCGAAAACTTTTTCCGCAAGGGCAATCTGATTGCGCTGCGCGAGCTGGCCCTGCGCCGCACCGCCGACCGCGTCGATGAGCAGATGCGCGCCTGGCGCGACCGTCAGGGCCAGGAGAAAGTCTGGCACACCCGCGACGCGATCCTGCTCTGCATCGGGCACAACACCGGCAGCGAAAAGCTGGTGCGCGCCGCCGCCCGGCTCGCCGCCCGCCTGGGCAGCGTCTGGCATGCGGTGTATGTCGAGACCCCTTCCCTGCACCGGCTGCCGGAAGGCCGGCGGCGGGCTATTCTCGCCGCGCTGCGTCTGGCCCAGGAGCTGGGGGCCGAAACCGCCACCCTCTCCGACCCGTCGGAAGAGAAAGCGGTCCTCCATTACGCCCGCGAACATAACCTCGGCAAAATCGTCATTGGCCGGCAAAGCAAGCGCCGCTGGTGGGATCGCAGCGGCTTCGCCGATCGTCTGGCTCGCCATGCGCCGGACCTCGATCTGGTGGTGATCGCCCTCGATGAGAAACCCTTCCCCCTTGCCGCACGCGCCAGCGACAGCCGTCCGGCGCTGGAGAAATGGCGCCTGCAGCTGCAGGGCTGCGCGGTGGCGGTGGCGCTATGCGCCATCATTACCCTGGTGGCCATGCAGTGGTTGATGGCCTTCGAAGCCGCCAACCTGGTGATGCTCTATCTGCTGGGGGTGGTGCTCATCGCCCTGGTCTATGGCCGCTGGCCGTCGGTGCTGGCGACGGTGATCAACGTCATCAGCTTCGATCTCTTTTTTGTCGCCCCGCGCGGGACGCTGGCGGTGTCGGATGTCCAGTATCTGCTCACCTTCGGCGTGATGCTCACCGTGGGCCTGCTTATCGGCAACCTCACCGCCGGCGTACGCTACCAGGCGCGGGTGGCGCGCTACCGTGAACGCCGTACCCGCCATCTGTATGAGATGTCTAAAGCGCTGGCGGTGGGTCGTAGCCAGCAGGATATCGCCACCACCAGCGAGCGGTTTATCGCCTCCACCTTTCAGGCCCGCAGCCAGCTGCTGCTCCCGGACGCCCAGGGAAAACTGCTGCCCTTAACCCACCAGCCAGGGCTGACCCCGTGGGATGATGCCATCGCCCGCTGGAGCTTTGATAAGGGCCAACCTGCCGGCGCCGGCACCGATACCCTGCCCGGCGTGCCGTATCAGATCTTGCCCCTGAAGAGCGCCGCCCGCACCTGGGGACTACTGGTGGTGGAACCGGAGAATCTGCGCCAATTGATGATCCCGGAGCAGCAGCGGCTGCTGGAGACCTTTACCCTGCTGGTGGCCAGCGCTCTGGAGCGCCTCACCCTGACCGCCAGCGAAGAGCAGGCCCGTCTGACCAGCGAGCGGGAAAGCCTGCGTAACTCGCTGCTCGCCGCCCTGTCGCACGATCTGCGTACTCCGCTGACCGTGCTGTTTGGCCAGGCGGAAATTCTGACCCTCGATCTGGCCAGCGAAGGTTCAAAACATGCCCCGCAGGCCAACGAAATCCGCCAGCATGTGCTCAACACCACCCGGCTGGTGAACAACCTGTTGGATATGGCGCGGATCCAGTCCGGCGGCTTTAATCTGCATAAGGAGTGGCTGACGCTGGAGGAAGTGGTCGGCAGCGCGCTGCGCATGCTCGAGCCAAGCCTCGGCGGCCAGCATATTCAGCTGGATTTACCCGATCCCCTCCAGCTGGTGCATGTCGACGGGCCGCTGTTCGAGCGGGTGCTGATCAACCTGCTGGAAAATGCCCATAAGTATGCCGGCGCCCGGGCGAGCATCGGCATTCGCGCCGAGGCGGACGCCCGGCAGCTGTCGCTGGAAGTATGGGATAACGGTCCTGGGATCCCGGCAGGCCAGGAACAGACTATCTTTGATAAATTCGCCCGCGGCAACAAAGAGTCGGCGATCCCTGGCGTCGGGCTGGGCCTTGCCATCTGTCAGGCCATCGTCGACGTCCACGGCGGGACCATCTCCGCCAGCAACCGGCCCGAGGGCGGCGCCTCATTCCGTGTTACACTGCCTGGAGAAACGCCCCCTGAACTGGAAGAGCTACCTGAGGAATTGTGATTAACGTTCTGATTATCGAAGACGAACACGCTATCCGACGCTTTCTGCGCACCGCGCTGGAAGCCGACGGCATGCGCGTATTTGAAGCGGAAACCCTGCAGCGTGGGCTGATTGAAGCCGCCACCCGTAAGCCCGACCTCGCGATCCTCGATCTCGGCCTGCCGGATGGCGACGGCATTGATTTTATTCGCGACCTGCGTCAGTGGAGCCAGATGCCGATTATCGTCCTGTCAGCGCGTAGCGAAGAGCATGACAAAATTGCCGCCCTGGATGCCGGCGCCGATGACTACTTAAGTAAACCCTTTGGCATCGGCGAGCTGCAGGCCCGCCTGCGCGTCGCGCTGCGTCGCCATGGCGCGGCGCAGGCCGATGAGCCGGTGGTGCGCTTCGCTGACCTGGAGGTCAATATCCCCGCCCGCCGCATCCTGCGCGGCAGCGAAGAGATCCACCTGACGCCTATCGAGTTTCGCCTGCTGGCGGCACTGTTGAATAATCCCGGCAAAGTGCTTACCCAGCGCCAGCTGCTGAATCAGGTGTGGGGGCCTAACGCCGTGGAGCACAGCCACTATCTGCGGATCTATATGGGTCATCTGCGACAAAAGCTGGAGGCCGATCCGGCACGGCCGCAGCATTTGCTGACCGAAACCGGGATTGGCTATCGCTTTATGCCCTGAATCCCGCCTCTGCAGTACCAGAGGCTGGCGATTTTCAGCCCTTCAGAGAGCAGCAGAAAGCCTGCCAGGATCGCTAAATGCCGGACGCCGGCAGCCTGAATCAGCCACAGGCCCAGCGATAGCGAAGGCTGCATAAACAGCAGCCTGAGCGGCGCCTGCCCCCAGGCCAGCCACAGCGCATAGCGGCTCTGGCGGAAAAAAAAGATCATCGATAGCGGGATGCTGATAATCAGCAGAACATTCAGCGGGTACAGCCAGACCGCCGCGGAGCCCCAGGTGTGCAGCAGCTGGAGATAA
>ERZ831601.1857-NODE-1857-length-14011-cov-3.368659_pt1 | contig 14011 bp, 20 predicted proteins | sample MGYA00519578_ERZ831601 | MGnify/ENA primary metagenome ERZ831601 (study PRJEB31850, sample SAMEA3708717) | human gut metagenome | biome: human gut; feature: human-associated habitat; material: faeces | place: China | collected 2014 ... | reverse complement strand
GTAATTTTATCTTACATCAGTTTGGAGGTTTACACAAACTTTGGGATACTCTCCAACACCCAGAAAGAAGCTATTTCTTATGCTCGTAATATTGCCATTAATCAACAAAGTGAACTAGTAATCCATCGACGCAATGGCCAAATCCGCGACAAAGACAGCTACGGAAACGATCCTTGTCCTCCAAAAGATACTTGTCACTAATTTAGTGTAGCAGCGACTGATTATTTCAGGCGCTGCTTTTCTTATCTCCTCTCATACCTGTCCCACAATCTCTTCTGTTCCGAACTCAACCTCAATATCTCCTGCAAATCCCTCGCCATAGCTTCGACATTCGCGTCCATCTGTTCAACAGTCCCTGTTCGATTGTGCGCCTTAATCTCCCATTGTATTGTCTCCTTCGAATAGTATTCCTTAGTCTCCACATTCATATATCCATACACCGAATATGAATATCCACTACTTTTCTCGATAAATACCGGTGCCACCTCTCCCTTGGAAGTATTCCACTTCATAAGCCTTGGAAACCAACACAATCCCTCTTTTATCAGTTCTTTGAATGCCTCTAGCAACTTTCCAATTTCATACAAGATTCCACGAAATGAATTTCCGGCATCAATTGTTTTATCCGCTTCCACCTGATTAGCATATTCTTCAATGGTAGGTGCAAATAATCTGAATGATGATACAAATGCTTTGATTCTATCAAGCAACACTACTGCTTCTTTTGCCTTATCTGTGGTATATTCAATCTCTTGATTTACAGATTGAAGCTCTAACCGTTTTCCTTCCAATTCATCGGATATACGCTGCGATTCTCTCTTATCCATATCCGACAATGACTTCTCAATATTCCTCTTACTCTCAAGATATGAAATCTCTGATTCTAGCTTTTCCTTCTTATCCGTATATTCTTGTTCCATAGTCTCATTTTTCTTAACAATGGCATCTGTTTTCTCATTTAGTTCCTTAGTCTGGCTACGCTCCAATTCCTTATAAGCAATCTGTGAAGCAAGCAACTCAATACCCGCATCATGCACCTGTTCCTGTATCTGCTCCAGATGCTCTGTTTCTTTTGCTACTTTATATTCTGTTACGGATAAATCATGATTTCTTCCAAGACTTTTTTCTGATAAATCTTCATGTGTATGATATCTGAAGCACATCCCAGCTTCCTCTCGTAATTTATCCTGTAAAATTACAGATAGCGTTTCAGGTGTGAATACATTCCTCTTTGAAACCTTCTTCCTAAGTCCTCTCTTAGCCCCTTCCCATACCGGAACTCCTACCACATGAACATGTGGACTGACTTCATCAAAGTGAATTACTGCATTTGCAATTTTAAATTCCGGCAACAGTTCCTCCAGCTTTCCAATCAGAAAACTATACACATAATACATTTTGTCCTTTACATCATCATGTGCCTGCCAAAACTCTTTATCTCCACATTGGAAAATGATTTCAACAGCCATATCCTGTTCAAGCCCTGCCACATGTTCAAAATAATCATCAATCTTTCGGTCTACTCTCTTTTGTTTTTCATTGTATTCTTTTATCACTTCATCAAATTCCTGATGATAAACATTCTTCACATCCTGAAGCAAATCATCTGTTCCTCGTAAAACTATAATATTATCTTTGCTATAATCATCTGATTTGTACTTTCTTAAATTATGTTTTGCCACTCCAAGCAATTTACTCTTACTTGTGATAGCACTTTTCTTATTGCTAATGTGTGCTGTATACGACGTATTTCCCATAAGCAAATCTCCTCTCTTATCTGTAAAAATTTCTCTCGGAGCACATGCTTATCATCTTGGCTCTACCACAGATGATAACCCCCTAGCAGTTTTGGCAAACCAAATCTGCGGTGGCTCTCCGAGGGGTTCAATATTAACTGTTACAACTACAAGGAGTTTAATAATGTGTTCTTTTAAGAAATACAGACTCTAAACTCTTATAAGAATTTAGAATCTGCTTTTCCAAACATTCGGATTGTTAAACTCTTTCATCTGGCATAATCCATGTCCAAAAACTTGTTCCATCATCTAACTTACTTTTTTCTGAAGTAATTCCCAGTTTCTTCTTAGCAGATAAAAGAGTATTTCTTTTAATTCCTCTTTTCGCTGCTTCCTGTAAAATATCATTAGATGCAATCTCCTTCGATAACCCAAAGAACTCTTTGATAAAGTTTTCTGCAATATCAAGTTTCTTTTTGCCTCGTCCTTCATTCCCCATCAGTAATTCATCAATTGTAATGTCATATGGACCAATACAAATCATTCCTCTGTCTCCGGTCATTTCAAAACCGATTCCATCTCCAGTTGGAGCTAAAGAAGATTTGTCATGTGCCATAATTCTAATATTAGGTTTATCTCGAAGTCTTGCTACCAATAACACACTTCTGGCTGTTGCCTGAATATCAATAGAACCTAACCCTCTATACGTTGATTTGCTACCAGCAGCCTTATTCATATGACCGATAAGAATAACTGCACAATTATATTTTTCTGCAATCATTCCCAGATGTTTTAACACCGGTCTTATTTCATTTGCTCTGTGCATGTCAACCTTAGCTCCGATATAAGCCTGTATTGGATCAAGAATAATCAATCTTGCTCCTGTTTCAACGATTGCTTTCTCAAGCCGGTCATCTGTCATACATAACTCTTTTTCCGTTTCGTCAATAACACGTATCATGGAGCAGTCTGCCCCTGCCTTTTCTAATCTAGGCTTTACAGTATCATCAATACCATCTTCTGCTGTCTGATAAATAATATGAATTGGCTCATATGCTTTATCATCATTACAGGGAAGTGGCAAGCCCTTACTAAGGGCTGCCGCCAACATCAATACAAGTGTTGTCTTTCCTTCTCCCGGATCTCCTTCAATTATGGTTATCTTTCCATAAGGTATATATGGATACCATAACCACTCCACTTCTTTTGAAACCACATCCTCCATATGGATAAGTTTCAATTCTACATTCTGCTGTTCATTCATAATCTTCCTCCCTGTTAAACTGCTTCTTCATTAAAGTAACCTGTTTCTTCCCAAACCCGTTTATCCGGACAATAATAGCTGAATTTATTTGAGCTCCCTACCTTTATTGCCGTTCCAAATTTGAGTAATCCTTGTTGTATTCCCAGCCTTACATACTGTGCGTCCTTCCCTATTGCACTTGCAATCTCTTTTATTGGTACATTTCTCCCTGTAAAAGCTGGTAAATCACCCTGATAGATAACTTCTGGCATCTCTACCACCTCCTCTTATTTATAGAGCATTTCTTGCTCTGTTATGTTTTGCATTATACAGACCTTTATTTGCTCTGTCAATAGTTTAAAATTTAATGTTGACTATTAAATATTAGTATGTTACATTTACAATCACAGGAGGTTGAAGCAATGAATACAGGTAAAAAGATTAAATTAATACGAACCTTTCGTGGTTTAACCCAGAAAGAACTAGGCGAAGCTTGTGGAATACATGAAGTTGCAATCCGTAAGTATGAGCTTGGAAAGAATCTTCCTAAGCCTGAACAGCTTAGAAAAATTGCAGATGCACTTGGTGTTAATGTTAATTCATTGATGGAATTTGATATCGAGGCTGATGGTGATGTACTACCATTACTATTTGCTATTGATGAAACATTTGACATTTCTATCAAGGATTTAGACGGAGAGCCCGGTATATTCTTTTCCAATAAGAATCTTGTTCAGTTTCTTAAAGACTGGCAGGCTATGAAAGAATTACTTGATAATGGCAGCCAGACACAGGATAATTACGAAATATGGAAGACTATCCGCCCAAGTGTGACAAAGGTAACCCACGAATAACAATCATTTTATCCGTTTGCTATCAGCTTTCTAGTAAATAGCGAAAGGATGGTGCTTATGAAGTTACCCAACGGATACGGAAGCGTTGTAAAACTTTCCGGCAAAAGAAGAAAACCTTATCAAGTGAGAAAAACTGTAGGCTGGCACTACGATGAGGCGAAAGACAAACAGGTTCAGGATATGATTACAATTGGATATGCAGCTACCAGAGCTGATGGCTTGCAAATGCTTGCTGATTACAATAATAATCCATTTGATACCAAGGCTGCTAAGATGACATTTTCAGATGTCTATGAAGAATGGTCAAAGCGTAAGTTTCCTACTATATCTGAATCTAATGTAAAAGGATACACAGCATCCTATAAATCCTGTGAACCCCTTTACAACAAAATTTTCAAGGATATTAAATTAGTTGATTTACAGACTGTTATTGATACCTGCGGTAAGAATTTTCCTACTCTCAAGAAAATCAAAGTCCTGTTTAACCAGCTATTTGATTATGCTTTGAAAAATGATATTTGCAACAAAGATTATTCAAGCTTCGTTGATATTGTTCAATACAAGGATCGTAACCCTAACAAATACGATAGAAACAAGTTTGAGAAAAATGAAATTGATATTATCTGGGAACAAAAGGAAGACAAATATTATCAGATAGTATTGATGCTCCTATATAGCGGAGTCCGTATCTCTGAAATGCTTGATTTGAAGAAAGAGAATGTTCATCTGGATGAACAGTATTTTGATGTTATCTGTAGTAAAACAGAAAATGGTATCAGAAAAGTTCCAATAGCAGACAAGGTTCTGCCATATTACAAAGCCTGGTATGAATCCTGCCCTGAATGTGAATATTTACTTCATACAGAAGATGGAAAACATTTTGAATACCGAAACTACTACGATAGCTATTTCAAGCCATTGATGGAACAGCTAGGTATTAATCGTACACCGCACTGCTGCAGACACACATGTATCTCAATGTTAGCAGAAGCCGGTATTAACCAGACGATTATCAAAAAGATTGTGGGGCACTCAGGTGCAATGACACTCACCGAAAAAGTGTATACCCACTTTGATATAAAGGAGCTTGTAGATGCGATTAATAGAATTTAAATTAAGAAAGGACATTCCCCAGTATTTCTACTGAAAAATGTCCTATACATATCAATATCTTTGTTGCATACCTGCTGCATATGTGTTGCATTCGATGTAAATTCCAGCACATCTGACAGCATTCCACAACCTCTGTAACCCTTGTAAAATGGGCTTTTCTTGATATTCTCGTTTCCGAAAGATTATCTCTTTGAGAACTGTGGTGCACGACGAGCTGCCTTTAAACCATACTTCTTTCTTTCCTTCATACGAGGATCTCTTGTTAAGAAGCCAGCCTTCTTTAATAATGGACGGTATTCTTCTGAATCAACTTCAAGAAGAGCTCTTGAGATACCGTGTCTGATAGCACCAGCCTGACCTGTGTATCCGCCACCGTGTACATTTACAAGAACATCAAACTTTTCAGTTGTTTCTGTTAATGCTAAAGGCTGCTTTACAACAACCTTGAGTGTTTCAAGACCGAAATACTCATCAAGTGATCTCTTATTGATTGTAATGTTACCGTTACCCGGTACTAAATATACTCTAGCAATACTGCTTTTTCTTCTACCTGTTCCGTAGAACTTTCCGTTTGCCTTCTTAGCCACTGTCATTTCCTCCTTATTTGTCCTTTAATTAAAACTTTAAAACTTCCGGCTTCTGAGCTGCCTGATCATGATCAGGTCCTGCATATACATGAAGCTTTGTATACATCTGTCTGCCTAAAGGTCCCTTTGGAAGCATTCCCTTAACAGCGAGTTCGATAACTCTCTCAGGCTTCTTTTCCATCATTTCCTTTAATGTTGTTTCCTTCATACCACCAACATAGTCTGAATGATGATAGTAAATCTTCTGATCTAACTTCTTACCTGTAACCTTAACCTTATCAGCGTTGATTACGATAACGTTGTCACCACAGTCGATGAACGGTGTGTAAGTAGGCTTGTTCTTTCCTCTTAAAACACTAGCAACCTGTGATGCTAAACGACCTAATGTATAATCTGCAGCATCAACTACATACCATTTTCTTTCAACTGTTGATGCACTAGCCATATAACTTTTCATTGGTTTTCCTCCTGAAATGATTGCTTTTATTGCATTCTATTAATTCTAATATGATTGATATTAAATGCTTCTCCGGGGCTTTGGTTAAGCACTTAACTCATAGTTTAAGGACACGCACTTATGCCATGTCACATTTAACAATTATATAACACACGTCCGAGTGTGTCAATCTATTTTTCATCTGAAAATAAAATTTTTCCGGACTTATCCACAAAATCTTATGAAATTGAAGGATTATCCACAGCTCTATACTCCGCATCATCGCCGTCCACATACTCAATGTTCATCAGTGTCAGTCCCTGTGGCGGGGCAGTCTGCCCCGCCGCGGTACGGTCTTTGGCTTCAAGCATCTGCGCCACATCGTCTGCGCTCAACTGTCCCTTACCGACCTGAACCAATGTTCCTGCGATAATCCGCACCATGTTGTATAAAAATCCGTTTCCGGTAATCCGTATCGTAAACATTTTTGCACCATAGGCGTCCTGCTCTGAAATTTCAAGTCCATAGACATGCCGCACGGTCGTTTCCGTCTGTGTCCTCACACAGCAGAAGCTTTTAAAATCGTGTTCCCCGACAAGCAGTGCCGCCGCTTCCCGCATACGGACAGTGTCCAGTTTTCCCGGTACGTGCCATGCGTAATTGCGCTGCTGCGGAATCGGAAACGGGGTATTTAAAATTTTGTATTCATACGTCTTTTTGGTATTGCAGTGGCGCGGGTGAAAGTCACATTTTACTTCACGGGATTCCAAAATGCTGATTTCTTCCGGCAGATACCGGTTTAACGCATAACAGAAACGGGAACTGGGAATTGTCGATTCCGTATCAAAGACAGCCACATTGCCAAGTCCGTGCACGCCTGCATCGGTTCTGCTTGCCCCTGTGACATGCAGTTTTTCGCCGGTCAGCGCATAAATCGCCGTATCCAGTTCTTTTTCGATTGTGGGCGCATTGGGCTGAATCTGCCAGCCGCTGTAATGCGTTCCGTCATATGCAACGGTCAGTTTAATTCTTTTCATACCTCTCTCCATTTAGATGACTCTGCCGCCCAGTGCCGTATTAATGCCAATCATCACTATCAGATACCCAGCCAGCACAAGATATGCGATTTTATCATTTTTGCCGTAGCGCAGTGGTTTCATTTTGGTTCGTCCCTCCGAACCGTGGTAACAGCGGGCTTCCATCGCCATTGCCAGTTCATTTGCACGGCGGAATGCCGAAATAAACAATGGAACCAGAATCGGAATCATTGCCTTTGCGCGCTTCATCAGATTGCCGCTTTCAAAATCGGCGCCGCGCGCCATTTGTGCTTTCATGATTTTATCAGTTTCTTCAATCAGAATCGGAATAAAGCGCAGGGCAATCGACATCATCATGGCGATTTCGTGAACCGGTACATGAAATACTTTTAAAAATCCAAGTCCTTTTTCCAGTCCGTCCGTCAAATGAGTCGGTGTCGTAGTCAGGGTCATCAGCGATGAACCCATAATCAGGAATATCAGGCGCACCATCATAAATGCTGCCAGATAGATACCTTCTTTAGTAACCGTCAGTTTCCAGATGTGAAAGACCGGCGTTCCTTCCGTTAAAAACAGATTGAAAATGACACTGAACAGAATCAGTATTACAACCGCCTTTAAGCCTTTTACAATAAATTTAACAGGCACTTTTGACAATTTAATGACTGCCGCCAGAAATACGGTAACACCCAGATACAGCCACACGCTTTTTCCCAAAAAAAGCGTGATAATAAAAATCAGCGTTCCCATGAGTTTTACACGCGGGTCTAACCGGTGAGTCACCGAATCTGTCTGATAATATTGTCCAATGGTAATATCTCTTAACATAAATTTGTGTTCCTATGCCTTTCCATGAATCCCTTGTAAATTCTTCAAAATGCTCTGTCTGGCTTCCTCTACGGTAATGGCATTGACATCAACGGCAAAGCCTGCATTTTTTAAATCATTCATAATATAAGTTACCTGTGGCGCCGCAAGGCCGATCTGCTCTAATTCCCTGTATCCTGCAAAAATATGCTTCGGTGTGTCATCATACATCAAAACACCGTCATTCATTACCATAATGCGGTTCACATATTTTGCCACATCTTCCATGCTGTGGGATACTAAAATCACCGTAATGCCGGTTTTTTCTTTTAAATCTTTAATGCTGTCTAAAATTTCATCTCTGCCCTTCGGGTCCAGACCTGCTGTCGGTTCGTCCAGTATCAGCACATCCGGGCGCATCGCAAGCACACCGGCAATCGCAACACGTCTTTTCTGTCCCCCCGATAAATCAAACGGCGACTGGTAATACAGATTTTCATCCAGCCCGACAAGACGCAGCGCTTCAAATGCACGCAGTTCCACTTCCATTTTCGGCAGTCCCAGATTCTTTGGTCCGAAGCAGACGTCTTTAAAAATGTCTGTTTCAAACAGCTGATGTTCCGGGTACTGGAATACCAGTCCGACTTTACTGCGCAGCATTTTCATATCAAAATCTTTATCATAAATATCCATGCCATTAAAATAAATCGTACCGCTGGTTGCTTTCACCAGTCCGTTCAAATGTTGGATAAAGGTTGATTTTCCCGACCCGGTATGACCAATCAGTCCGATAAAGTCCCCGTCGTTAATGACACATTTTACATTTTTTAATGCCTGTTTTTCAAATCCTGTACCGATTTCATAGGTATAACTGATGTTATCAACAATAATGGACATTTCTTCCTCATTTCCACTGTATTTATACAGCAATGTTCTTTACACATTTTATTTCAACTTCATAAGTTCGTCAATCAATTCCTGATTGGTCAGGATTCCGCTGCGTATCGGAACGCCGCTTCTGCTTAATTCATAAGCCAGCTCTGTCACCTGCGGAACATCAAGCCGTAGCTGCTTTAATTCTTCTACCCTTGAAAAAATCTGGCGCGGTGTGCCTTCCATCACAACTTTTCCTTCATCCATCACAAAAACACGGTCTGCATCAATGACTTCTTCCATATAATGTGTAATCAGAATAACCGTTACGCCCTCTTTCCGGTTTAATTCATGCAGTACCCGCATGACATCTGCCCTGCCGTGTGGGTCTAACATTGCGGTCGGCTCGTCCAATATGATACATTTCGGCTTCATTGCCACAATTCCCGCAATCGCTACACGCTGTTTCTGTCCGCCGGATAATTTATTCGGCGACGCTTTCCGGTACTGATACATACCGACTGCCTTTAAGCTTGCCGCAACACGTTCCCAGATTTCATCTGTCGGTACACCGATATTTTCCGGTCCGAAACCAACTTCTTCCTCCACCAGCGTACAGATAATCTGATTGTCCGGATTCTGAAAAACCATGCCGGCACGCTGACGGACATCCATGACGTTGTCTTCATCGGAAGTATCCAGTCCGTCTACTAAAATCGTCCCTTCTGTCGGAAAAAGAAGGGCATTGATATGTTTTGCAAATGTGGATTTTCCGGAGCCGTAGTAACCTAAAATGACAATAAATTCTCCCGGCTGGATATCCATGTTAACGTGGTCCACGGCAGTTGTAATACCTTCCACATTACCTTCTTCATCACGTCTGATATATTCAAATGTAAGGTCTTTTGCTTTTACGATTCCCATAATTCTCCTTATATTTCTGCAATATGTACAAAAAGGAAGCTATGCATCCGAAAACACATAGCTTCCCAATCATCTACAATAAAATTATACTAACTCAAGAAGTACTTCCATTGCAGCATCGCCTTTTCTTAAACCAATCTTAACGATTCTTGTATAACCACCCTGACGGTCAGCATACTTTGGAGCGATTTCATCAAATAATTTATTTGTAAGGTCAACTGTCTTTGTATTCTTCTTTCTTCCAGCAGCAGCTGTCGGAACTTCTGTTACCTTGTAGAGAACCTTATCCATCTGCTTTCTAGCATGAAGTCTTGAAGGTAAATCCTTCTTGATTTCCTTTTCTACAGTATCATAAACAGTAACTTTCTTACCGTCTACAACTTCCTTTACTCTCTTGCCTTCAGAATCCTTCTTCGGAACCTTTGCAGAAACTGTAACTGTTTCGTAGTTATCCTTTTCCTTTACAGCAAGTGTGATAAGCTTTTCAGCCATCTTGCGAACTTCCTTCGCTCTTGCTTCTGTTGTAACGATCTTACCGTTTTCGATTAATGCTGTAACCTGACTTCTTAATAAAGCCTTTCTCTGGCTTGAATTTCTACCAAGCTTTCTATACTTTGCCATTTTAAACCTCCATTTGTAACCCATATACATGCGCGTATGGACTTACTGTATATGCGTTTTCTCTACAAATATTCTACTATGAACGCGGATCTGCCGCATTACATACAACTACTTTACCGAACGTGTCTTTCACGCTCTGAATGGTCTGCCCTGTGGCAGTCTGCATTAGTCTTCGTTTGGACTAAGCTGTAAATTTAACTCTTTTAACTTTAAAAGTACTTCGTCTAATGACTTCTTACCAAGGTTTCTAACCTTCATCATGTCATCAGGTGTCTTATTGCAAAGCTGCTCAACCGTATTGATGCCGGCTCTCTTTAAGCAGTTGAAAGAACGAACTGATAATTCAAGGTCTTCGATACTCATAGACAGTACCTTGCTTGATTCATCTTCCTGCTGTTCTACCATAACTTCTGCCTTTGCAGCATTTTCTGAAAGATTAATAAACACCTTTAAATGCTCACTGAGAACCTTTGCGGCAAGGCTTAATGCCTCATCCGGTGCAATTGTTCCATTTGTGAAAATATCAAGTGTTAATTTATCAAAATCCGTATCCTGTCCAACACGTGTATTCTGTACAGACATATTTACACGTTCAACCGGTGTATAGATGGAGTCTACTGCGATAACACCGACAGGCTGGTCTTCTTTCTTATTCTTTTCTGAACTTACATAGCCTCTGCCGTTTGTAATTGTAAGTTCCATTGATAACTTGCAATCAGCACCGTTTAAGTGTGCAATTACAAGATCAGGATTAATAATTTCAATATCAGGGTCAACCTGAATATCAGATGCCTTAACGACACCTTCGCCTACGAAATCAATATGTGCTTCCTTCGGTTCTACTGAACTGCTGTTATTCTTAATTGCTAACTGCTTGATGTTCATGATGATTTCTGTCACATCTTCCTTTACTCCTGGAATTGAACTGAACTCATGAAGGACGCCTTCAATCTTGACACTGCTTACAGCAGTACCAACTAATGAGGAAAGCATAATTCTTCTAAGGGAATTACCAAGTGTTAAACCGTAACCTCTCTCAAGTGGTTCTACTACAAATCTACCGTACTTGCCATCTTCAGACACATCTGTCATCTCAATCTTTGGCATTTTGAAATTAAAATCTGCGTCAACCATGTATAGCCCCTCCTTTTGGGTTTTAAAAGTTTTATTCTTGCAATTGTCATTTTAGGATATTATCAGTATACTCCTAAACTTGCTGTATCAGCCACCGGAAAGTGATACCGAATCCTCTTTCCGACGACTGATAGCAACAATCTAAATTACTTAGAATATAACTCGACGATAAGCATTTCGTCTACAGGAACGTCAATAGCTTCTCTTGTAGGTAACTGTACAACAGTTCCCTTCAGAGCATCTCTGTCAGCTTCGAGCCATTCTGGAACGAGTCTGCCGTTTGTAGCTTCAAGAATTTCCTTATATCTTGTTAAAGACTTAGACTTTTCTCTGATTTCGATTACATCGCCAGCCTTTACTAAGTATGAAGGAATGTTAACGCTCTTACCGTTTACAAGTACATGCTTGTGATCTACGATCTGTCTTGCTTCTCTTCTTGTTCTTGCGAAACCTAATCTGAAAATAATGCTGTCAAGTCTTGATTCGAGCATAACCATAAGGTTTTCACCAGTCATACCCTTCATCTTTTCAGCCTTCTTATAGTAGTTTCTGAAAGGCTTTTCTAATACACCGTAGATGAACTTAGCTTTCTGCTTTTCGCGAAGCTGCATACCATACTCGCTGATCTTTCTTCCGGCATTCTTAGCCTTTCTTCTTGATTTCTTATCTATTCCTAAATATACAGGATCTAAGTCAAGAGAACGACATCTCTTGAGCACAGGTGTTCTATTCACTGCCATCTTAACATTTACCTCCTAATTAAACTCTTCTACGCTTTGGTGGACGACAACCATTATGTGGAACAGGAGTAACGTCCTTGATACTTGTAACTTCAAGACCGCAAGCAGAAAGTGCACGAATAGCAGCTTCTCTACCTGAACCAGGTCCCTTAACCATAACGTCTACAGACTTTAATCCGTGAACTAATGCAGCCTTTGTTGCTGTTTCAGCAGCCATCTGTGCAGCGTAAGGAGTAGATTTCTTAGAACCTCTGAATCCAAGTCCGCCGGCACTTGCCCATGATAAAGCATTACCTTCTGCATCTGTTAATGTAACAATTGTATTATTAAAAGAAGACTGAATATGTGCCTGTCCTCTTTCAACGTTCTTCTTAACACGCTTCTTTGTCACTTTTTTTGTAACCTTTTGAGCCATTTCTAACCTAACCTCCTATTAAAAGTCTTCCTTATTACTTCTTCTTGTTTGCAACTGTCTTCTTCGGACCCTTGCATGTTCTTGCATTAGTCTTAGTCTTCTGACCTCTGCATGGAAGTCCTTTTCTATGACGGATTCCTCTATAGCAACCGATTTCTTTTAATCTCTTAATATTCATGGCAACTTCACGTCTTAAGTCACCTTCTACTAAATGTTCAGGATCTGCATCAATCACCTTAGCGATTCTTGCAACTTCCTCATCTGTTAAATCCTTAACGCGAGTATCAGGATTTACCTGAGCTGCCTCAAGAATCTTTGTTGCTCTAACTCGGCCGATACCATATACATAAGTAAGACCGATTTCAATACGTTTTTCTCTTGGTAAGTCTACACCTGAAATACGAGCCATGTGTTCTTTAACCTCCGTTAATCAAAAAATGAATAGTTATTTTCTTAATTCTTTGTAATCCAGACCCCATACGCAGCTCGTCATTGCTGACGCCTGAAATGTGTGCGCAGTTTTCATGAAATTACTTATATAAAAGCTATAAACCTTACAACATAGCCGAGCGGTTCATAGCTGCAGCCGCATTATTACGAATAAATATACCGATACCTGTGTGTATACCTATTCTAAAATGCACAAACAAGCCGGGTAATTAACCCTGTCTCTGCTTATGCTTTGGGTTTTCACAGATAATTCTGATGCTACCCTTTCTTTTAATGACTTTGCACTTTTCACAAATTGGTTTTACTGATGATCTAACCTTCACTGCAAAAGCCTCCTTTCAGACAAGTTCGTTATATATTGTAACACAAGTATTTTAAAAATAGCAAGAAAATTTTAGCATAATTTTATATAAATTATGCCGATATTTCCATGCATTTTTTATATAGTTTTACCAACCGTTTCTATTTATCTCTCCAGATAATTCTGCCCTTACTTAAATCGTATGGTGAAAGTTCAATTGTTACCTTGTCACCCGGTAAGATTCGGATAAAGTTCATTCTTAACTTTCCGCTGATGTGTGCAAGCACCTGATGTCCGTTTTCTAATTCTACCTGAAACATCGCGTTTGGAAGTTTTTCAACAACGGTTCCTTCGATTTCAATTACATCTGCCTTTGACATTTGTCATTCCTCCTTATTGCTGGAAATATAAAGTTTAATTGCTTTTTTTATATCTTCATTTTGAATGCTGATATGATTGTTATGCTTTGACTCTAAATTGCTGTCCTTATTTTTGATAACCTGAATATGCTTTATTTTCTTTTTCTTCGGACTGTCTATAAGCTTATTCTTACCGTCCGTCAAATATGCATACTCAGAATCCATCTTTTTTATGATATATACAGTTTCTTTGTCATGTCCTGCAAGAGATTTTGCAAAACACCATTGTAATTCTTCATTCATAGAAAATCTCCTGTATTCAAGATTTTATGATATCAGGGTCAAAAGGTCTAAACCCACATGAGCTTGCTCATAGGTGGG
>ERZ831601.1852-NODE-1852-length-14028-cov-3.594790_pt1 | contig 14028 bp, 10 predicted proteins | sample MGYA00519578_ERZ831601 | MGnify/ENA primary metagenome ERZ831601 (study PRJEB31850, sample SAMEA3708717) | human gut metagenome | biome: human gut; feature: human-associated habitat; material: faeces | place: China | collected 2014 ... | reverse complement strand
GGACGCGGACAGCGTGGGCTGATCATTGGCGACCGTCAGACCGGTAAGACCTCGATCGCGGTGGATACGATGCTGAACCAAAAGGGAAAAGACGTGATCTGCATCTATGTGGCGATCGGTCAGAAGGCTTCAACGGTATCGAGACTGGTTCATACACTGGAAAAACACGGGGCGATGGAGTACAGCATCGTGCTGGCAGCGACGGCGAGTGATCCGGCGTCCTTACAGTATATCGCGCCGTATGCAGGAACGGCGCTGGCAGAATATTTCATGCATCAGGGAAAAGATGTCCTGATTGTCTATGACGATTTATCGAAACACGCGGTTGCGTACCGTGCACTGTCTCTTCTGATGGAACGTTCTCCGGGACGCGAGGCATATCCGGGCGATGTATTCTATCTGCATTCCCGTCTGCTGGAGCGCTCGGCGCGGCTTTCGGATGAGCTGGGCGGTGGTTCAATCACAGCGCTGCCGATTGTCGAGACACAGGCGGGCGATGTGTCGGCGTATATCCCGACCAACGTTATTTCCATCACAGATGGACAGATTTTCCTGGAAAGTTCGCTGTTCTTCGAGGGCATGCGCCCGGCGGTCAATGTAGGGCTTTCGGTATCGCGTGTCGGCGGCGCAGCGCAGACCAAGGCGATGAAGAAGGCAGCCGGAAGCGTACGTATCGACCTGGCACAGTACCGCGAGATGGAAGTATTTACACAGTTCAGTTCCGATCTGGATCCGGCAACTAAGGCACAGCTTACCTACGGCAGCGGTCTGATGGAGCTGTTAAAACAGCCGCTTGAGCATCCGCTCTCGATGGAAGAACAGGTTGTGATTCTGTATGCGGCGACGAGCCATCTGCTGGTAGATATTCCGAAAGAAAAGCTGAAGACATTCCAGGGCGGTCTTTACGAATATATGAGAAGCTCCTACCCGCAGGTGGGCGATGCACTCCGCACGACGAAGACACTCAGCGAGGATATCCAGCGCGAGATTGCGAAGGCGGTGGGCGAGTACAAGGCAAAATTCCTGAAAGCACAGGGAAATGCGCTGGAGGCAGCCACAGCGGATGCAAAACTGGATAAGCAGTAAGGCGGTGATGGAAGATGGCAGGACTCAGAGAGATCCAGAACCGGATCCGGAGTATTCAGGATACGCGCAAGATCACGAACGCGATGTACCTGATATCTTCGACGAAATTAAAGAAAGCCAGAAAAGAACTGGCAGAGACGGAGCCGTATTTCTATGCATTGCAAAATGTCATCCGGCGTATCCAGAGGCATCTGCCGAACATGGAAAGTCCCTATTTTGAAAAAGAAGGGCACCAGTCGAAGAAAACGGGGCTGCTGGTTATTTCCGGCGATAAAGGGCTGGCGGGTGCTTATAACCATAACATCATGAAGATGGCGGATACATTTTTAAAGGATCCTTCCCGCGAGGTACATCTGTTTGTCATCGGTGAGACGGGGCGGCAGTTTTTTGCCTCCCAGCACATCCCGATTGAAGAAAATTTCCAGTATACGGCGCAGGATCCGACGTTTAACCGGGCAAGGTGGATTGCTGGAATACTTCTGGAACGATATTTGTCGGGTGATTTGGATGAGATCCATGTCCTGTATACAAGAATGGAAAATGTGATGCAGAGTGTGGCGAAGGATAAAAGGGTGCTTCCGATTACCAAGCCGGATATGCACGGAATGGCGATTCCGGTCGATGTGCGGCTGGAGGAGTTTTCCCTCCGGCCAACGCCGGAGGAAGCGATGAATGCGATCGTTCCGAACTATGTAGCCGGATTTATCTACGGCGCGCTGGTTGAGTCGTTCTGCAGCGAGCAGAATGCCCGTATGATGGCGATGGATGCGGCGACGGATAATGCGGATGCACTTTTAAAAGATTTGAATACGATGTACAACCGGGCGCGGCAGGCGGCGATCACACAGGAGATCACCGAAGTATGCGGCGGCGCGGCTGCACAGAGACGAGAACGAGAAGAGGAGATGAGAGTGTGATGGGAGAACAGGCGGCAGAGACAAAAAAGACTGAAACCAGCCTGCCGGAAGGCAAGATTGTCCAGGTTTCCGGTCCGGTTGTCGATGTGAAATTTGAGAGCGGTCCCCTTCCGGAGATCCGGGACGCGCTCACAGTAGAAAATCAGGGAAAGACGTGTGTGATGGAAGCTGCCAAGCACATGGGAAATAATATCGTCCGCTGCATCATGCTGTCGGCAAGCGAGGGCTTGAGCCGTGACATGAAGGTAACACCGACGGGAGAAGGCATTTCCGTTCCGGTTGGCGAAAAGACGCTTGGACGTTTGTTTAATGTTTTAGGTGAGACGGTAGATGGAGGAGAAAAGCTGGATGGTGAGGAGCACTGGTGTATTCACCGGGATCCGCCGCCATTTGAGGATCAGAGCCCAGTCGCGGAGATTCTGGAGACGGGCATCAAGGTTATTGATCTTCTGGCGCCGTATTCCAAGGGCGGAAAAGTCGGTCTGTTTGGCGGCGCGGGCGTCGGAAAAACAGTCCTGATTCAGGAGCTGATCCGGAATATTGCGATGGAGCAGGGCGGTTATTCTATCTTTACGGGTGTCGGTGAGCGTTCCCGTGAGGGCAATGACCTCTGGAGTGAGATGAAGGCATCCGGTGTTCTGGAAAAGACAGCGCTCGTGTTTGGACAGATGAACGAGCCGCCGGGAGCTCGTATGAGAGTTGCAGAGACCGGGCTTACGATGGCAGAATATTTCCGTGACAAAATGCACCGGAATGTGTTACTATTTATCGATAATATTTTCCGTTATGTACAGGCAGGTTCGGAGGTTTCAGCGCTGCTTGGGCGTATGCCGTCGGCGGTTGGTTATCAGCCAACGTTAGCGAATGAGATGGGCGAGCTGCAGGAGCGGATTGCCTCGACGAAAGATGGTTCGGTCACTTCAATCCAGGCAGTCTATGTACCGGCGGATGATTTAACCGATCCGGCACCGGCGACTACCTTTACCCATCTGGATGCGACTACGGTTCTTTCCAGAAAGATCGTAGAACAGGGTATCTACCCGGCGGTCGATCCGCTGGAATCCTCGTCCCGTATTCTGGAACCGGATGTGGTCGGAGAAGAACACTATGAGACGGCCAGACGGGTGCAGGAGATTTTGCAGAAATACAAGGAATTGCAGGATATCATTGCAATTCTGGGTATGGACGAGTTGTCTGAGGAAGATAAGCTGACCGTCGGCCGCGCAAGAAAGATACAGCGTTTCTTATCCCAGCCGTTCCATGTGGCGGAGAACTTTACCGGTGTACCGGGCAAGTATGTGCCATTAAAGGATACCGTCAAGGGCTTTAAGGCAATTCTGGATGGTGAGATGGATGCGTACCCGGAGGCAGCATTCTTCAATGTCGGAACGATCGAGGATGTAGTGGCAAAGGCGAAGGCTTTAGAGAAACAGGAGGCGTAGGAACGGATGGCAGATTTTCATGTAAAAATCATATCCAGCAACCGGACATTCTATGAGGGAGTCTGCCACTGTCTGATCCTTCCGGCGGTGGACGGTGAGATGGCTGTCATGGCGCACCATGAGAGCGAGATCGTGGCAGTCAAAGCGGGAGAAATGCGTTTCCAGGCGACAGAGGACGGTCCGTGGGAGGCGGCAGTCGTCGGGCAGGGCTTCTGTGAGATCGCCAACAACCGTGTTATGTTGCTGGCAGATACGATCGAGAAACCGGAGGAGATCGACCGGATCCGGGCGCAGGAGGCATTAGAGCGTGCGAAAGAGCGGCTGCGCCAGAAACAGAGTATTTCCGAGTATTACAGCACCCGCGCGGCGATGGCGAGAGCGCTGGTTCGTCTGAAAGAGACGGAAAAATTTGTGGACTAGGTGCGTTAGAGGCGGATTTGAGTCTGATGTAATTCTGTGGCAGATGCGGTTCAGAAAGAAATGACAGAAAATCAGTAAGAATGGAGAACAGGGCATGACATTACTTCAGTTAAAATACGTGGTGGAGGTGGCGGCAGCCGGAACCATCAGCGGGGCGGCAAAAAAACTTTATATTGCACAGCCGAGCCTCACGGCGGCGATCAAGGAACTGGAGCATGAGATTGGATTTTCCCTGTTTACCCGCACGAACAAGGGCGTGGTGATTTCCCCGGACGGGGAAGAATTTCTGGGGTATGCGAGACAGGTGATCGAGCAGGCAAACCTGATCGAGGAGCGCTATTTTGGCGCTGTGCCGCAGAAACGCCAGTTCTGTGTTTCCACCCAGCACTATTCCTTTTCCGTTGAGGCGTTTGTCGATCTGATCCGCGAGTACGGCGGAGAAGAGTACGATTTCCGTATCCGCGAGACGCAGACGTATGAGCTGATTGAGGATGTGGCGAAGCTTAGGAGCGAGGTTGGCGTGCTGTATCTGAACCGTTTTAACGAGACGGTGATCCGCAAGACGCTGCGGGAACACGACCTCAAATTTACGCGGCTTTTTATGGCAAAACCGCATGTATTTATCGGTGCGGCCAATCCGCTTGCAAGCCGCAGTTCTATCACCCTGTCGGATTTGGAACCTTATCCGCGTCTGTCCTATGAGCAGGGCGAGCACAATTCCTTTTATTTCTCCGAGGAGATCCTCAGCACGCTGGACAGCCGCAAGGACATCCTGGTGTCCGACCGCGCGACCCTGTTTAATCTTCTGATTGGGCTGAATGGGTATACGATCTGCAGCGGTGTCATCAATGAGGAACTGAACGGACCGAATATTGTAGCGATTCCACTTGATGTGGACGATTATATGGAGATCGGTTACATTACCCACAATCGCGTGACACCGGGACGGTTTGCGGGACTGTATATTGAGGCGTTGAAGCGGAGAGTGGGAGTGCCGGTTCCCAAAGTGTCTACCCGTGAACCAATAACCAGAATTCCTGTTTCCGACAGGTGATTTTTTGGTTTGACTTTTTTTAAAACAGGAAATATAATAATACCGAAACGAGTAGCAAACGAGTGTAAATCCAGCTTTTGCTGCTCTTTTTTTATTATTTCATAAAGAATGTGCCAAGGTGCATTTTTTATGAAATTTCATAAAAATGCCATTAAAAAGTGTGTTGCAAAATAAATGCTTTTGAAATAAAGTCTTCCGGAACGGGAAAACATGAGTCAATCTGAGAGTTTTACAGAAAATATTCAAGGAATGTGCATAACCTATATTTGCTGTCACAGAAAGATGTGGGGAAAGAGGAAAATTTATTGTTGAAACCGTTTTATTTGCTGCCATTTTTAACGTGACAAATCGAAATCTTTTGCCGAAGATAGATTTGTATGGAAATAGGAACGGAATCGGAAAGAGGATGATAGAATGCGGCAGAATAGAGAAATGATTTCATGTCAGCGTCCATAATCAGCACTTCCTTTTTGTAAGAAATGTGGTATACTCGATAGAACATGAAAACCATATTAAAAAAGGTGAAAAGCAGAATGAATCATATTTCAATTACAACCCTGGAAGCGCCGGAGCTGGATATCTACGCCCGGCTGAGCGAGGGGCAGTTATTTCATTATAATGAACCAAAGGAAGGTCTTTTCATTGCGGAAAGCCCTAAGGTCATCGGGCGGGCGCTCGACGCGGGATATGAGCCGGTTTCTTTTCTGATGGAAGAATGCCATATCGAGACAGAAGGGCGGGAGATTCTGGAACGCCCGGTGTGTGCGGGAGTGCCTGTGTTTACGGCACCATTTGATGTGCTGACGCGCCTGACCGGCTTTAAACTGACGCGCGGGATGCTGTGTGCGGTGAAACGGAAGAAAATGCCGGGGATCGAGGAAATCTGTGCAGGTGCCAGACGGATCGCGATTCTTGAGAATGTAGAAAATCCTACGAATGTGGGGGCGATTTTCCGGTCAGCGGCGGCGCTCTTTATGGATGCGGTGCTTCTGACACCGGGATGCAGTGACCCGCTGTACCGCCGCGCAAGCCGTGTCAGTATGGGAACAGTGTTTCAGGTGCCGTGGACGTACATTCCGAAGGGCGACTGGGCGGAGAACAGTATGGAAACGCTTAAGAAGCTGGGATTTCTCACGGCGGCGATGGCGCTCAGTGACCGTTCCGTGAGTATCGCGGATCCGGCGCTTTCGCAGGAAGAAAAATTAGCAATCATTCTCGGAACCGAGGGTGACGGGTTGGCGGCATCGACGATCGCGGCGTGCGATTACACCGTGAAAATCCCGATGTCACACGGCGTGGATTCGCTCAACGTGGCAGCAGCGAGTGCAGTGGCGTTCTGGCAGCTGGGCATGGGAAATAGGAAATAAAGTTCTGGCTGTGTAAAAAAAATGTACATTGGTTAAATGCGTTTCAAATGCCAGAAATGAGTGCGGAAATGGATGGAAAGAATCGTTTGGAGGAAGGAGAAAATAGAATGAAGTGTCCAAAATGCGGACAGGAAGCAGTTGGAAATTTTTGCAGTAACTGCGGAACTCCGCTTGTAAATGATACAGTACGCCGAGAACAGGAAACGGTGGGAAGAAAGCCGGAAAATAGCTATGACGACGGTGATTCAGAACAGCGGAATCCAGCTCGGATGGAATCGGATGAGAAAAAGGCGGAATCCGGCTCTGGATCGAAACGAAACAGTCAGGAAAAGCGGAGTCAGGACGCACAGAAGCGTGAGGAAGAGCGCCGCGACAATGAACGCTGCCAATCCCAGGCACAGGAGGATGCCCGCCGCGACCGTGAAGCGGCATCGCGCAGACGACAGGACGCGAGACGTTCTTCTTCCAGCGCGAAAGAGGATAAGCGGGATGCAAAACAGCAGAAGCAGATGGAAAAACGCCTTCATGCTCTGGAGTCGGAGCGGGAGCGCTCAGAGCGTCAGAAAAATCGGATGGAGCGCAGCCACCAGCGGGAACTGGAACGCCAGTCCCGGGAGGCAGAGCGCACCAGACGGGCGGCGGAGCGCAGTGAGGCACATACGCAGAGTGACTCAAATGACGGTCCGTCCGTGCTGGATGTGACGGCAGCCGGAGTAACCGGCGTGGTTGTGCTGATGGCGCGCGTGATGCAGGCAGCCAGTTTTCTTCTGATGGCGGGAATCACCTGGGCGAATGCGAAGGCATTTCGGTATGGCGGCGACGATCTGGGCTATATCGGAACTATGATTACCGAGGAAAATTATGGTCTGGGGCTGTATGTAGGGATTGGCGTATTTCTGGTATTGATGGGCGCGATCTGGTGCCTGTGGATTCTGTCAGGCAAGCACGCGGGTGGTAAAGTACGGCTGCAAAAATACGATACGGGGCGCGGATTTATCCCGTTTATAATCATCCTTGTTCTGGTATTAGTAGCCGGTCCGGCAGCGTACCTGATGCCGAAGAATGCGGGCAGCTTACAGCCGATTGTAGACGGCGGCTATGCGGCACTGGAGGCGATCAATGCGAACCACGGATTTCTGCTGTTCTGCAGCATCGGAGGCGCGATCCTTTCGTTTATCCGGAAAATGCTGCTGGTATAATTTTATAATTCATCTAATCGCCCGAACTGATACCCCATTTCCTCCCATTTTGCCAGAAGTTCATCGAGAATCTGAGCGTTGGTCTGCGAAGTGCTGTGCAGAAGGACGATCGCGCCGGGGTGGATGCGCGTCAGAAGCTTGGAAAATGCTTCTTCTTTGGATGGCTGCTGATCCTGCATCCAGTCCACATAGGCGAGACTCCAGAAAAAGGTCTTGTAGCCGAGCTCCTTTGCCATCTGCAGGTTCGATTCACTGTATTTGCCCTGCGGCGGACGGTAATATTTTTTCATTGTCTGCCCGGTGACGGACTGGTAGAGTGTTTCCAGGGCAGTCAGCTCCTTTTCAAATGCTGCTTTGTCGGAAATGCGGGACATATCGGGATGGTGATACGTGTGGTTGGCGACGGTGTGACCCTCTGCGATCATCTGTTTTACCAGTTCAGGACTGGTTTCGAGATAGTTGCCGACGACGAAAAAGGTTGCCGGGACATGGTGTTTTTTCAGTGCTTCCAGAATGGCAGGTGTGCAGCCGTTTTCATATCCAGCGTCGAAGGTCAGATAGATGACGGGCTTGGAGGTATCGCCTACATAGAAAGCATCAAAATTTTTTAAAGTGTCGGCGGAGGCATTGCCGACCGGTGTCTGCCCTGGACTGGGAAATCCAAGTCCCCAGTTTCCATCTGCGGAAACCGGAATCGAACCGGAATCAAAGGCAGGCGGGAGCGAGCCACAGGCGATAACAGGCGCTGAAACCGTGTGCCCGGATGGACGGCGCAGGAAATGTGCGGCAGTCTGCCCGGCGAAGAAAGCGATGGCAAACAGGGCGGGAACCAGCAGCGGGGAAATGATGTGCCGGAAACGTGATGGAACAAAATGCATGGGAAAATGAATGAACATGATGTGACCTGAAAGATATATTTTCATAAATATATGAAAGAAGGGGGAACATCATGTTTTTATTATAATTTGCTGTCCGTGAAATGCACCGAATCGGAAAAACCAAGCGGTACCATATAACAAATTTTATGTGCTGACATAACAAATTAATGCTTGTCATGCCCTTTGTACCTATGTTATTATTATAACGATGCTTAGATGAGATGCTCCGAACCCTTGAACAAGGGGAGCTGGATGAAAAGCAGACCATGAAATTATGATGAAATAAATAAGAGAAACAAGGAGGATGTTGAAGGATGAAGCCTTATAGCGAGATGACGAAAGAAGAACTTCTGGAACTTAAGCGTGATCTGAGCGATCAGTACCGGGAGTTTCAGGGCAAGAATCTGACGCTGGATATGTCACGCGGTAAGCCAAGTGCAGAGCAGCTTGATTTATCGATGGGAATGATGGACGTACTGAGCAGCGACAGTGATCTGACCTGCGAAGATGGGACAGACTGCCGCAATTACGGCGGTCTGGACGGTATCAGCGAGGCGAAGGAGCTGTTAGCGGATATGATCGAGGTTCCGGCTGACAATATCATTATCTATGGAAACTCCAGCCTGAACGTAATGTACGACACCATCTCCCGTTCTGTGACTCATGGCGTTATGGGAAATACCCCGTGGTGCAAGCTTGACAAGGTTAAATTCCTGTGTCCGGTACCGGGATATGACAGACATTTCTCCATTACTGAATATTTTGGCATCGAGATGATCAACATTCCGATGACCGCAGATGGTCCGGATATGGATCTGGTAGAGCAGTATGTGACAACCGACCCGACCGTAAAGGGAATCTGGTGCGTTCCGAAGTACTCTAACCCGACCGGCAATTCCTACTCCGATCAGACGGTACGCCGTCTGGCACGCATGCATCCGGCTGCTCCGGATTTCCGTATTTACTGGGACAATGCTTATGGCATCCACCATTTATACGATGATGAGCAGGATCATGTGCTGGAGATTCTGGCAGAATGTAAGAAAGCCGGCAACCCGGATATGGTTTACAAATTCTCTTCAACCTCCAAGATTACGTTCCCGGGTTCCGGCATTGCGGCAATCGCAACCTCCCACAATAACCTGGATGATATCAAGAAACAGTTAAAGATTCAGACTATCGGTCATGATAAAGTGAATCAGCTCCGCCACGTGCGTTTCTTCAAGGATATCCATGGCATGGTAGAGCACATGAGAAAGCACGCCAACATCCTGCGCCCGAAATTCGAGGCAGTTGAGAATATTCTCGACCGCGAGTTAGGCGGACTGGAGATCGGTACCTGGACAAAACCGCACGGCGGCTACTTCATTTCCTTTGATTCACTGAACGGCTGTGCGAAGGAGATCGTTGCGAAGTGCAAGAAAGCAGGCGTTGTCATGACCGGAGCCGGTGCAACTTATCCATATGGCAAGGATCCGGAGGATCGCAACATCCGTATTGCTCCATCTTATCCGCCGCTGCAGGATCTGATCACGGCAACCGAGCTGTTTGCACTCTGCGTTAAGCTGGTCAGTGTCAACAAGCTGTTAGAGGAAATGTAATATTAAACCAAGAAGTACAGGAATTGTATGGGTATGTCGAAGGACCGCTGCCCATACAATTCTTTTTTCGGAGAAAAAGTGATGATAAAGGAAAAGTTATCCCTGATCTGGGGGAAGTTTGTAAACAGGGAGACGATATCGTATCTGATATTCGGCGTTCTGACGACGCTGGTGGACTGGATTTCCTATGCGGTTTTCCGCCACAACGGCATGAACTACCGTATGGCGACGATCTGCTGTCAGGCGGCGGCGATCCTGTTTGCATATGTGACAAACAAGATCTGGGTATTCCGAAGCTACAATTTCCGCCCTGTATATCTTCTTAAGGAAATGGCTTCGTTTTTCTCCTGCCGTATTCTCACATCGGTGTTCACGTATGTGGCGATGATCGTGATGGTAGACGGCATGGGAATCAAACAGGATATGATCTGTAAGATTGTGGTATCAGCGATCTCGCTGGTGCTGAATTATATTTGCAGTAAATTATTTATTTTCAAAAAGAAAGAATCCTCGAAATAGGGCTGTGTGGGGAAATGACAGCGGAAATGGATGCTGAAGACAGACCGGAAAGAGTAGAGAAAACGCCGCCTGAACAGGATTCTGGATGGAGGGAAGATGGAGCAAAGAGAACGAGACGAAAGTTCCAGTAAACTGGAAGAAGCACTCAGGGAGCTTACGGGAGCGGAAACAACGGGGAAAATAGAGGAGTATGAGAACGAGCGGGAAGGTGCGGACGTGGATTCGGAGACCGCCTGTACAGATATGAGACACGCTGAACGAATGCCGGCCTGGAGACAGGAAGAAGATGCCAGAAAATCTAAACTTTCAGAGTCCAGAGCAGATGTCGTTAATGAGTTGAATGACGATGACTGGGAGCAGGAAGAATTAGATGAGTGGGATGAATCAGAGAAATCACCCCGCGGAATGGGCCGCCTGGCTGCGGTTTTCCGTCCGTCGGATGATCTCCTGGCGGCATTTTTCCTGCCGGTGGTGATTTTGATCCTGATTTTTGCATACCGCGGTATTTTCCCCTTTGGGCAGGAAAGCTTCCTGCGGACGGATATGTACCACCAGTATGCGCCGTTTTTCTCGGAATTCCGGCATAAGCTTTTAAGTGGCGAGAGCCTGCTTTACAGCTGGGATGTCGGCATGGGCGTAAACTTTGCCGCGCTCTATGCGTACTATCTGGCGAGCCCGTTCAACTGGCTGCTGCTGTTATGCCCGTCGTCCCTGATTATCGAATTTATGACCTACATGATCGTGTTCAAGAGCGGTCTGGCGGGTCTTTCGATGGCGTGGTACCTGAAAAAGCACACGGGTTCACAGAAGTTTGGAGCGTGCTATTTCGGCGTATTCTATGCACTGTCCGGCTATATGGCGGCGTATAGCTGGAATATCATGTGGCTGGACTGCATCGTGCTGCTGCCGCTGATCCTGCACGGCCTGGAGCGGCTGGTGCGCGAAAAAAAAGGGCTTTTTTACTGCCTGATGCTGGGACTTTCAATCCTGTCCAACTACTATATATCAATTATGATATGTCTCTTCATGGTGATTTACTATGTGGCGCTCCTGTTTCTGGAGAAACGGCCGGGATGGAAAGATTGTCTGCACAGCTTTTTCCTGTTTGGTGTGTATTCGCTTCTGGCGGGTGCGCTGGCGGCTGCGGTGCTTCTTCCGGAGATTGCGGCGCTGCAGAGTACGGCGTCTGGCGATTTTAATTTTCCGACCACACTGGAAATCTACTTCCCGATCTTTGACATGATCGCGCGGCACATCGGAAATGTACAGGTGGAGACGGGACTCGACCATTGGCCGAACCTCTACTGCGGCGTGGCAGTCTACATTTTCATGGGGTTGTATTTTCTGAACCGCCGGATTGCGATCCGGGAAAAGGTTGTGTACGGTGTGCTGCTGCTCTTTTTCTATGCCAGCTTTTCGTTCAACGTGCTGAATTTTATCTGGCATGGCTTCCATTACCCGAACAGCCTGCCGTGCCGCCAGTCGTTTATCTATATCGCGCTGGTGCTGACGATGTGTTTCCGGGCGTATCTATATCTGGATGAAATATCCAAACGGCAGTTTGCCGGGGTGACATCCGCCGCGATTGGCTACGTGATTCTGGCAGAAAAGCTGGTGACGGACGATGCGTTTGAGCCAGTTGTCTGGTATGTGGCAGTGGTGCTTCTGCTGTTGTATCTGGGCGTCTTTTATTTCTATCAAAATAAAGAACATTTCGCGTTCACGGCGGCGCTTCTGGCGATGGCGCTGGTAAGTGTGGAGGCGCTTGCCAATATGGCGGCAACGAGCATTCCGACGACGAGCCGGACTGATTATGTGGCAGACAATCAGGATGTTGCAGCGGTGACAGAGCCGCTCAAAAAGACGGAATTTTACCGGATTGATAAAACGAATGCACGCACGAAAAATGATGGCGCGTGGATGCATTTTCCATCCGTATCTCTGTTTTCATCGGTGGCAAATGCCGGGGTGACGGATTTCTTCAAACAGATGGGCTGCGAAGGTTCGACGAACGCATACAGCATCGTGGGAAGTACGCCGCTGGTGGATTCGTTATTTTCAATCAAATATGCACTCTATGAGGGTAAGCAGGACAATCCGCGCCTGTCGCTCTATGCATTTTCAGGTGACACGTACCTCTATGAGAATCCGTGGACGCTGCCGCTCGGCTTTATCCTGCCGGACATAGTGGAAACGGGCTGGAAGCGCGATCTTTCTTCGCCGGCGGATGTCCAGAACGATTTATCGGATGTGCTGGGCGTGCCGGAGTGCCTGATTTTCACGGACGGGGAGGAGCAGGGGAATCGTTTTTCCTTTACAGCACCGGAGGATGGGGAGTATTATATAAGTGTCGCAAACCGTCAGATTGATTCGGTTAAGCTGGATGTCGGCGGGGAGAGCCGCAGCATTGATACGTTGAAACGCGGGTATCTGGTGGAAACTGGATATGTGAAGGCAGGCACATTGATTCTGCTGGAGAGCAATGACAGTGCCGGAAGCATGGACGCGAGCGCGTACCGCTTTGACGAAGCCGGGCTGCGTGCGCTCTATGAGCGCCTCAACCAGCATCCATTTGAACTGGAAACATTGGGCGAGGAGGCGATGAAGGGCACGATCGACGCGGGCGAGGGCGGAACGCTGTTCCTCACGATCCCGTATGACGAGGGCTGGACGGTCACGGTGGATGGAAAAGAAGCTATCACGCGTCCGGTCTGGAAGGCATTTACCGGCGTGGAACTGACGGCGGGAACCCATACGGTGGAACTCAGGTATTATCCGCAGGGACTGCATGAGGGACTGCTGATCAGCGGAGGTGCGCTGTTTGTGCTGGCGGTGATTGTGGCTTCTATGTATATAAGGAAGAAGAAGCAGGGGAAAACTTCTGCAAAAATGAGAAGAACGGTGGAAAAAGAGCCGGATGGCGATTTAAAACTGAGAAATTGAGATACAAAATTTATAGAAAAGAGGTTAAAATCATGAAAAAGCTGGAAGAATATGTAAGAAGCATTCCGGACTTCCCGGAGCCGGGTATCATTTTCCGCGATATTACTACGATTTTACAGGATGCAGACGGACTGCAGCTTGCGATCGACGGAATCCAGAAATCCTTAGAGGGTGTGGATTATGATATCGTGGTTGGTCCGGAGTCCCGCGGGTTTATTTTTGGCGTGCCGGTTGCATATGCGATGCACAAGGGATTCGTGCCAATCCGCAAGAAAGGCAAACTGCCGTGCAAGACGGTATCTGTAAGCTACGATCTGGAGTATGGCAGCGCGGTTCTGGAGATGCATGAGGATGCCATTAAACCGGGACAGAAGGTAGTTATCGTTGACGACCTGATCGCAACCGGCGGAACGACCGAGGCGATTGTCAAGCTCATCGAGAAGATGGGCGGCGAGGTTGTAAAAATCTGCTGCGTGATGGAGCTGGCAGGCTTAAAGGGACGCGAAAAACTGAACGGATATGCGGTAGATGCCCTGATTACCTATGAGGGAAAATAGGTAACGGTTCACGGGCAGGCACTTTTGGAACCGAAAGTGCCGTAA
>ERZ831601.1788-NODE-1788-length-14436-cov-7.327029_pt1 | contig 14436 bp, 10 predicted proteins | sample MGYA00519578_ERZ831601 | MGnify/ENA primary metagenome ERZ831601 (study PRJEB31850, sample SAMEA3708717) | human gut metagenome | biome: human gut; feature: human-associated habitat; material: faeces | place: China | collected 2014 ... | reverse complement strand
CTTATCGGTTCGTTGAATTCTGATTTTTAAAGAACAGCGCTCCTAAGAGCACAGAATTGAGAGTTTACCAACTCATCAACTCTTTGTCAAATTTATTCGCTGATGACTTGGCGTCGTCAGCGAAGGATTGGAATTAAGCACGACTCCGGCACGTTTGTCAAATATTTGCGTCAAAATCCGTATTACTACCTAGAAAACCTCCTCAGGCCATCATTCCCCGTCACCCGATCTTTCGCCGCGCATGGACTTCGACCGCATTTGGAGGTATCTTCTTCTGGACCATTCCGGAGGCGCCCGCGCGCCTCTTCAACAACCACCACCTTCATGACTCATCTCAAGCCCATTGCAGTGCTCGCCCTGATTCTTGCCGCCACGCTCGAGATGCGCGGTCCGATCACGGCCGTAGGCCCGCTCGCAGGGCGCCTTACCTCCGAGCTCGGCCTCTCCGCCTCCGAATACGGCCTTGCGGCCGCCCTTCCGGTTGCGGCCTTCGGGCTCTTCTCGTTCGCCGCCCCGGACGCAGCCCGCCGCTTCGGACTCTACGGCGCCGTCATCGTCTTTCTCGGCGTGCTTGCCGCCGGCGGATTCGTGCGCACGGCGCCGAGCTATCCCGCGCTCCTTCTCGGCACGCTTCTCATCGGCGTGGGCATCGCCGCCCTCAACGTCCTCATGCCCGTCGTGGTCAAGACGCAGAACGAGGCGAAGACAGGTGCGCTCCTCGGGATCTACACGGGCGTCGTCGGCCTTTCGGGCTCGATCGGCGCACTCACCTCGCATCCGCTTGCGGCCCTCACGGACTTCACCCAGTCGGCCTTCCTCGCGTGGGCCGCCTTCGGCGCCGTCGTCCTCGCCCTCTGGCTCGCAGCCTTCGGCCGCTCGTCGGGCCCCTCCGCCATGCTCCTTCGCGCCCCATCCCTCAGGCGCCATCCCGGCGCATGGGCCGTCACGGCCGTCATGGGGCTGCAGTCGCTCCTCATATATACAGTCGCCGCGTGGCTCCCGCCCTATCTCCAGACACAGGGCGTCAGCGCCGACGCCGCAGGCGCTGCCCTCGCCCTCTATCTCGTCTCGGGCCTCCCCGCCTCCATCCTCACCGACCGCTTCATGAAGCACTGCGGTTCCGAATGGGCCTCAGAAGCCCTCATGTCCCTCTCCTATCTCGCAGGCCTCTGGTTCTGGACGCTTGGCGGCCCCTGGATCTTCCTCGGCAGCATCCTTGCGGGCGCCCCTCAGGGCTCCATGCTCTCCGTCGCCTTCATCCTGATGGCAAGGAAGACGCGCTCCTCGGCCCACATGCTCGGACTCTCGGCGCTCAGCCAAGGCGTGGGCTACCTCGGCGCGGGCTTCGGTCCCCTCGTCTTCGCCGCGCTCCTCCCCGCAGGCTGGGGCGCCTCGCTCTCCTTCGTCGGATTCATCATCGTCCTCTGGGCCCTCGCAGGCCTTGCGGCTTCCCGCTTTTCGGAAATCCATCCATAAGGATGATCCGTCCGCCCTAAGCCTGCGTTTTCTGTACACTGTCAGCGCCCGGGCGAATCCTCCTGATCCGTCCCGAATCCATTCATCTTCAATACGGTCCGCCTCATCATGTCCCCAATCGAGAAGCTCAGCAGCACCCCGAACCCCGCCGTGCTTCTGTTTGACTTCGAATCCGCTCCAGCCGGACTCGAGGAGTCGCTCGCCGCGACGCTTCCCGAGGCGACCCGCAGCCGCATCACGGCCTTCTGCCACCCCGTGCGCCGCCGCCAGACCCGCTGGGGCCGCATTCTCGCAAGCGCCGCCGCGCGCATTCTCGACGCCGAACTCGTCGAGGAGCCGCCCTACGCTCCCTATCTTCTCAAGGACGGACGCCGCACCGCGCTCTGCATCGCCCACACGGGCACGAGCATTGCGCTCGGCATCGCCTCCGTCAAGGATCCCGTCATGGGACTCGACCTTGAGACGATGCGCCCCGTGCGCAGCATCGAGGGCATGTCCCGCATGAGCTTCGGCGAGGCCGCCTCCGCCATCGTGCGCCAGTGCGCCGAGAGCGGCGACTCGGAACCCTTCTTCCGCGCCTGGGGCATGAAGGAGTCCGAAATCAAGCTCAACCGCGGCGGCTCGGGCTGGCGCCTCACGCTCGACGAAGAAAGCCGTCCCGTCGTCCTCGATCCCGAGGGGCGCCCCGTCCTCGCCACGCACGCCGGCTTCGGCAGCCTGCGCCTCACCGTCCTCACAGGCGCATGCGCGCCCGTCATCGGACGCGTCACCCCCGCCGACATCTCCCGCACGCTGCTCTGAAAGCCTCCGTCGCCGCCTGCGCCCCATTCGATTTCAGGCAAATGGTTTGAGGTTGCAACTGATGCCTTGCGGGCGCGCCACATGGGCTACACTCATGAATTGGCCGGGCCCTGCGTCCGGCACGTGTTCATCACTCCGAAGGATATACGCCGTGCGCCGTTCATTGACCGCCGTTCTGGCGCTTTCACTCTGCTCCGCCTCCGCGCTCGCCGCCGACACGCTCAGGATCGACATCAAGGGACTTGACGGTGATCTGGCGGCCAACGCCCGCGCCTGGGTCGAACCACTCGAGAAGGCAGGCTACACCGATACGCCCGCCGCCCGCATGAACGTCGACAAGGCCGTCAGGCTCTCCCTGCGCGCACTCGGCTACTACCAGCCCGCGGTCTCCATGACGGTCAAGGACAAGCGTAGTCTCGAGATCACGGTCGTTCCGGGCGAGCCCGTTCTCATTTCCGACGTCGACGTGCACGTCACGGGCCCGGGCGCCGACGAGCGTGTCTTCAAGTTTCTTCAGAAGCGCCGCGTCCCCAAGAAGGGCGACGTGCTCAACCACGCCAAGTACGAGGAGTTCAAGAGCTCCCTCACGAACGCGGCCCTGCAGCTCGGCTACTTCGACGCAGAATTCGTCAAGAGCCAGCTCGGCGTCTCCATTCCTCTTCGCGAGGCCGTCTGGTCCATCGACTACGAGACCGGCGAGCGCTGGCGTTTCGGCGACGTGACCTTCTCGGGCTCGCAGATCGACGAGGAGCTTCTTCGCAACATAACGCCCTTCAAGAAGGGCGACTACTACAACGCCGACGTGCTCGGCGACTTCAACCAGAAGCTCGCCTCCGTGGGATGGTTCAAGTCCGCAGTCGTCGCGCCCGACTTCCAGGCCGCGCGCGATGCGGGCACGACCGAGCTGCCGATGAACTGCGACGTCACGCCCCGCGCGGCCAATATCTTCGAAGTCGGTCTCGGCTACGCCACCGACACGGGCCCGCGCGCCAAGTTCGGCTGGAAGAAGCCATGGATCAACAGCCGCGGCCACAGCCTCTCGTCCTCGACCGAGGTCTCCTCGGACGAGCAACTCGTCGACCTCTCCTACAAGATTCCCGTCGTCGCCAATCCGCTTGAGGAATACTGGCTCGCCCAAGGCGCCATGAAGCGAGACGTCGTCAACGACACGGACTCCAACAACATGACGCTCGCGCTCTCGCGCAACTGGGAGTTCTCCACGGGCTGGCAACGCTCGATCGGCGTCCACTGGATGTTCGACTCGTTCACGCAGGCAGGCGTCTCGAGCAACACCATGCTCGTCTATCCCAGCATCAGCTTCTCGCGCACCCGCAGCAGGGGCGGCATGATGCCCTACTGGGGCGACACCCAGCGCTACAGCATCGACACGGGCACCCATTATCTCGGCAGCGACGTCGACTTCATCATCATGCAGGCCCACGGCACGCTCATCCGCACGCCCTGGCGCGGACACCGCTTCGTCGTGCGCGGCAGCGCGGGCAAGATCAAGACGAACGACTTCGACGAAGTCCCGCCCGACCTGCGATTCTTCGCGGGCGGCGACCGCTCCGTGCGCGGCTACAAGTACGAGTCCATCTCGCCGCGCGACAGCGAGGGACGCCTCACGGGCGCATCCTGCATGGTGACGGGCAGCATCGAATATCAGTACAACCTCACGGGCAAGTGGTGGACGGCCGTCTTCTTCGACGTGGGCGAAGCCAGCAACAGCTTCGCGAGCTTCGACTGGAAGCGTGGCGCCGGCGTCGGCATCCGCTGGAACTCCCCCGTGGGTCCCGTCAAGCTTGACGTCGCCAAACCCGTCGCCGCAGACGCCGGCGAGGACGACGGTCTCCAGTTCTACATCGGTCTCGGAGCTGAACTATGAGACGTTCGGCCAAAGTTCTTCTCAGCGCCGGCGGCGTTCTCGTGCTGACGGCCGCGGGCCTCGCATGGCTCGTCGCCACGCCGTCGGGCCAGCAGATGCTGCTTCGCACGGCCCTTCCCCTCGTGCCCGGCCTCAAGGCGGGCTCGATCGAGGGCGGCTTCTTCGACCTCACGATCACAGACCTCTCCTACGAGATGCCGGGCCTCACTGCAGGCGCCGACCGCATCACGCTGAGGCTCGACCGGGACGCGCTCCTCTCCGAGCGCCGCATCGCCGTTACGAAGCTCGAGATCCTGCACCCGCACGGCGTACTCGACTCCGCATCGCTGCCGCCCTCCGACCCGTCCGCCCCCTCCGCCGATACGGGCCCCGTCACCATGCCGTGGCCCGTATCGCTCGACAACGCCGAAATCACGAGCCTCGACTTCACCGCCGACGGCACGAAGGTGACGCTCGCCTACTTCGGCGCCTCCGCCTCCTGGATCGGAGAGGCGCTCTCCGTCAACCCCCTTCGCATCCGCTCGCTTGCGGTCGCGCTGCCCGGCTCCGAGAAGACAGCCGAGGAAAGGGCCGAAGAGGACAGGAAGGTTGCCGAGCGTCGCGCAGCCGAGATCAAGGCCAAGTTCGAGGCCCGAAAGCCCGTGATCACGTTCGACGCGACCGAGCTCAACAAAATGTTCGCCGACCTCTTCTCGAAGCCGCTCCTCACAGAGCTGCCCGAGGTGAGTCTTCCCTTCTCGCTCGACGTCTCCGAATTCGAGGCCACCAACCTCAAGCTTGCGGGCGCCTCGCCCGTCGTCATCGACGAACTCAGGCTCGACGCCTCCATGAAGGCGAGCGAAGTCGAGATCCGCCGCCTCGACCTGAAGATGCCCGAAGCCACGGGCTCCCTCAAGGGGCGCGCACGTCTCTCGGGCAAGTGGCCGCTCGACCTGCGTGCGAACACCAGGCTCTCCGTCGCGCCCGTGCGCGGCGAGAAGGCCGACGTGACGCTCGTGGGCGAGGTCATGGGCAAGGTTTCGCTTGCGGCCGTGGCCGAAGGTCCCGTGCCCGCCAAGTTCCTGCTTGCGGCCGATCCCGCCACTGCGGGCCTCCCGTTCTCCGTGACGCTCGTCTCCCCCAGCCTCAAGCTGCCGCTCGAAGGTGCAAACCCTGCCGACCTGACCTCGCTCTCCGCCTTCAGCCTGCGCATGTCGGGCGACGTCCGCAACTGGAAGCTCGATGCAGGACTTGGCGTCAAGGCGCCGGGCACTCCGTCCGCCACCGCCGGCCTCAAGGGCCGCGGCACCCTCACCTCGCTCACGCTCGACGAGCTCACCGCGAAGACTGCGGGCGGTACGGGCCGCGTCACTGGCGAGATCACATGGGTCGACGCGCTCCGCTGGCGCGGCGACATGAAGCTCGCAAACCTCGACGTCTCCCACTTTGCGCCCTCCGTCAAGGCCGTCCTCTCGGGCAGCTCCCGCACGTCGGGCCGCATCGACAAGAAGGGCTGGTCGGTCGAGCTTCCCGAATTCGACGTCAAGGGCAGGATCGATAACGCCGCCCTCGACGTTCATGGCTCCGCCATCGCGCAGAGCCCCATGAAGGTCTACGTCCCCGACGTGAGCGTCTCGCTCGACGCCAATAAACTCACGGGCCGCGCCATGCTCGACGGCAAGAACATCAAGGCCGACATCAAGGTGGACGCGCCCGATCTGGGCAGAAACATGAAGGAGCTCGCAGGCAGCGCCTCGGGCTTCGTGACGATCGGCGGCACGCTCTCCGAGCCCGTCGCCAAGGCCGACCTCACGGCCACGGGCCTTCGCTACGGCGACGACGTCAGGCTCGAGGCCCTGATGCTTCGCGGCGACATCTCCGCAAAGCCCTCTGGCGAAGTCGGCGGCTCGATGATGCTGCACGCCTCGAACGGCGCCCTCTCCGAGAGCCTCGTCCTTCATGACATCGTCGCTAGGCTCGAGGGCACCGACCGAAAGCACGAGCTCACGGTGAATCTCTCAGGCGAGCCCGTCAACGCCGAACTCAAGCTTGCGGGCGCCTTCGACACGAAGTCCCTCGTCTGGAAGGGCACGCTCTCAAACGGCACCGTCTCGACGCCGATCGGCAGCTGGCATCAGGACAAGGCCGCGGGCCTCGTCTACAAGGCCTCAAGCTCCGAGGCGGTGCTCGAACCTCACTGCTGGGTCGGCAAGCCGGGCGACGTCTGCATCGACGACAAGCTGCGCGCAGGCGAAAAGGGCTCGGCCACCCTCAGACTGCGCAAGTGGGAACTTGACGTCCTCAAGCCCTGGCTGCCGCCGCTCACCACGGTGGCAGGCACCGTCAACGGTACCGCCAAGGCGAAGTGGGACCTCTCCTCGGGCAGCCTGCCTGAAATCGATGCGCTCGTCGACGCGGGCGGCATGACCGTCACGCAGACGACGGGCGAGGAGCCCCTCGTCGTGCATCTCGACACCGTCAGCCTCAAGGCGCGCACCGACAAGTCGCGCGCCTCGGCCGAGCTCGACGTAAAGATCCGCGACAACGCCGACCTCAAGGCAACGGTCGCCGTGATCGATCCCGCCAAAACCCGCAGGCTAGACGGCCGCATCCTCTTCAACGGCGGCGACCTGTCGATCGTCAACACCCTGATCGGTTCGGACGAAAAGGTCGAGGGCAGGCTCAACGTCGACGTGGCGCTCTCGGGCACGCTGCTCAAGCCGCTCCTCAACGGCGGCATCGCGCTCACGGACGCAAGGGTCTCCGAAGGCGCCGTGCCCCTCGTCATGAAGCCCTCGAACATCCGGATCGACTTCGCGGGCGACACGTCCACGCTTGAAGGCCGCCTCGAGACGAGCCAGGGCGCGCTCGACCTTGCGGGCGACGCGCAGTGGCGCGACATGGCGCACCCGACGGCGAACGTGCATGCCTCAGGCAGCGACATCCTCATCACGGTTCCCCCGTACGCCAAGGTCACCGTCTCGCCCGACGTCTCGCTTGCGGCCTCGTCCGAGCGCGTGACGCTCAACGGCAGGATCGAGGTGCCCGCCGCGCAGATCACGGTGGCGGACCTTCCCGCCACAGCCACGGGCGTCTCGTCTGACGAAGTGCTCCTTGACCGCCACATGAAGCCCAAGGTCTCGAAGACCACCACGATTCCGATCGACAGCAACATCGTGGTGCACATGGGCGATCAGATCTTCATCGACGCCTTTGGCCTCAAGGCGAAACTCTCGGGCGACCTCAAGGTGACGCAGGACGCCAGGCGCGGCCTCGGCCTCAACGGCCAGGTCAACGTCGACGACGGGCGTTTCCACGCCTACGGCCAGGACCTCATCGTGCGCACGGGTCACGTGATCTTCGCGGGCCCGCCCAGCCGTCCGCAGCTCAACATCGAGGCCATCCGCAATCCCGAGGCGATCGAGGACGACGTGACGGCGGGCATCCGCGTCACGGGCAACGCCATGCGCCCGAAGGTGACGGTATTCTCCGAACCCGCGCTCTCTCAGCAGCAGACCCTCTCCTATCTGCTTCGTGGACAGGGGCTCGACACGTCGAGCGACGACAACTCGATGATCACTTCGGCGCTTGTGGGGCTGGGCGTCTCGCAGACGGGCAGGATCATCGGAGAAATCGGCGACGCGGTGGGCATCAAGGATCTCGGCGTCGACACGGCAGGCGTGGGCGAAAGTTCGCAGGTCGTCGTGTCGGGCTACATCCTCCCCGGCCTTCAGCTCAAGTACGGCGTGGGCATCTTCGACTCGCTCGCGACCATCACGCTGCGCTACCGCCTGATGCCGCGCCTTTACCTCGAAGCCGCCTCGGGCGTCAATCAGGCGTTCGACGTACTCTACAGCTTCGAGTACTGACGACTGAACGCATCGAGGGCGCCTTCCTTTCGAAAGACGCCCTCGATTGTTCTTGAGCTTATGGACTCGACCGCAGGTTCCGGTTCCTCACCGGGAGGCCTGCGGGCAGGATTCACGACTTAGAGGTCGGCGTTCTGCGTGCGCTTGGCGGGACCCTTGTAGCCTTCGGTTTCGATGAAGGCGGTGTCCATGGCGGCGACGCGCTTGCCGTCGACGTAGGTGTGGAGCCAGATGTCATAGTTCGCGCCGGCGAGCATGTTCTGGGCGAGGCCCTTCTGCGTGAACGTGAAGACCATGTCCTTCAGACCGTCGCCGTCAACGTCGCGGGCTTCCGCCTTGACCGGCTGGGCGAGCTTCTGACTCATCGTGATCTTGTTGCCAATGGAGGCGCGGCCCACACCGCCCCAGGTCTGCTTCGGATCGGCCTTCGTGGCGTCGAGCTTGCCGCTCGAGAAGAGAACCACTTCAACCTTTTCGTCGCTCTTCGGATTGATGCTGTCGGCCATGACGGCGAGCGTCCACGGAGCCTTTTCCTCAAGCTTTTCAGCAACGGCGGCCTGGGCTTCGTTCAGCATGCGGACGTTGTAGGCATGCAGATATTCGACGGCCTTTTCCTTGGAGACCTTGAGAAGAGTCTTGGCATGAGCGGTGACGGCAGGAACATCCTTTTCCCAGCCGGCTTCAAGCTTCTCGACGAAGGCGCGAACATCCTTCTGGTCCTGACGCTGGAAGTCGTACGTATTGGCGGCGGCGACAAACGTCGTGACCGGCCATTCAGAGCGCCAGCCGAAGTATTCCGGCGTGCCCTTGAAGTGTTCGGCCGTGGCCTTGTCCCAGCTCATGAAGGCCGTGCCTTCGGCCGGACGAGCGAGCGGATAGAACGGGATGTACGGGGATTCGCACGGACGAGCAAGTGCGCGATAGCCGGTGATGAGGAGCGGATTGGCGTTCATTTCGAACACTTCGGACTCATGCGTCGTGGCGCGGCAGATGCCGAGGCTGTTCGTATGCGTCCACTGGGCATCCTGTTCCTGGATGTCGTGTTCGTGCGTGCGCAGCAGGTCCTTCACGTCGTCAACCGTCCACTTCTTCGTGGCGACGGCGGAGTACGGGAACTGTTCCGGATCCGTGATGTTCTTGCCGATGATCTTGTTCCAGGCGAGGTTGTTGCGGCTGGAGTTGTAGTCGGCGGAGCGGCGTTCGGCCGGAGCGACGGCAACGCGGTAGTTGAAGTCGCTGTAGACGCCTTCCTTGGCGGGCTTGTAGCGACCGTTCTTGATGGCGCGCTCGATCATGCCCGGAGCAACGATGACGTTCTTGGTGTCAGTTGCGTCAACCTTGTCCATCATGAAGTTGTTCGGAATGTAGATAATTTCATTGTCCTGCACGCGCCTTGCGACCCACGTATTGCCCTGATGAATGGCCAGCTGCCAGGCTTCGTTCGGGTCAGCGATCGTATAAGTGCGGCCTTCCGAGAAGTAGCCGTACTTGCCGAGAAGCTCGATGGCGATGTCGACGGCGTGACGGGCGCTCGTGGCGCGCTCGGCCATCAGGCGGCGGATGCCGTAGCCGATGCCGCCATCCTTGGTCGGCATGATGTCGTCCTTGTAAATGCCCGTGCAGGCATTCGTGACGATCGTGACGCCGTTTTCATTGACGAAGCCGTCGGAGAAGGAGGCGCCGGTCGGATCGAAGGTCTGCGACCAGAAGAAGCCGAAGGTCTTTTCAACCTGCGGAATGGAGGCGGCAGCCTCTTCGAACTTGATCATTTCGCCGGCCTTGTGAGTGGCAGCCGGGACCCAGTGCTGAGCAGTCAGAATGCGGCCGCCGTTGTCCTCATTGTGGCCCACGAGAATGTTGCCCGTGGCGCTGGCGTCCTTGCCGACGATGACCGTCGAGCAGGCGGAGGCGTTGAAGGCCATGGAGCCCATGGCGGCACCGATCGCGAGAACGGCAAGCTTGGTCTTGAAGTTCATTTGATTCTCCTCAAAAGATTCAACTGCCGCGACGAAGTGGTCCTGTGTCGCTTAAAAGCAGTTGAGCAGCAAGTTTACGCATGGTCCTCATTCCTTACCAGAGAGTTTTCCCTTAGCGAGCAACCCCTAGAACTTTCGTTCTAAGGGGAAACCCTATTGTCGCTCGAACCCTGGTGCAGCAAATGACGCTCCCCGTTCCGAAATCTTCAGAGCTTCCTGACCCGGACAGCGAAGCAGCGGAGCGCCGCCCCGATCTTGATGGCCTTCTTCTCCTGCTTGAAGTTGCCAATCCCGGTTTCCTTCACGGAATGGAGGACGCACTCGAGGCAGCTCATCCGGACGGCCCGCAGGCATATGGACGTCCCCTATCAGGTCGTCGACCTCGGAAAGGCGGCTTGTGGACATGGACGCCAGAAAATGGCTCTCAGGAACGCCGTGAACAGAAAGCGCGTACCTTAATCATCGGCTCCATTAATTTATTTCTGCAACAACCTTTGAGTAAGTTGAGCGAAATATTTATTTCATGAGATTGAGTTTTCAGCCCCTCTTTTCCGAGCCAAAAAAAGGGAAAGCCCCGGAAAAAGGCTTTCCCAAAATGACGCGGCTCTTTGTTTGGGGACCAGAGCCGCGATCCCACTAGACTGCGTTTGAATTGCTGATGCGGCCTCAGGCAGCCTTCGCACCTCTTGCGAGCGCATCGATCTGCTCCTCGAGGAGCGAGGCGATCTCGTAATGGTTGACGAGTTCGCGGAGCACCAGGAGGTAGGAGAGATGGAACTCGCAGCAGCGGATGGTCATCGAACCGCGGGGCTGGGCCTCCATCAGGCGGCGCTGAAGATCCTCGATGCGGGTGATGACGTCAGCCGCCCTGTTGCGAAGCGCCGTAACGTCGGCATGATCCTCACGGGCGTTGACGAGCGTGCGGATGTCCGCGACGAGCGTGCCGATGTCGTTCGTGATCTCGTTGCTGCCAACGCGGTGGCGGTTGGCCACGTGGTCGCGGGCAAGCTTGGCGAGGTTCTGCAGAGAGCGGCTCACCTCTCAGGTATTGGTGCAGGCGCGCAGATAGAGGTAGCGGGCATCGAAGTCGGCCTTGGAAGGCGCGGCCTCGGCGGCGACCATGCGGTAGTAGACGCTGCGGGCCTCGATGGCGTCCTCGAAGACGTCGGTGGCGCTCGCCTTGACCTTCGTAAGCTCGCGCTCACAGTCGGCCGTGAAGTTCTCATGAATGCGCGAGAGCACCCGGAGCGTTTCGGAGAGGCTCTTCTGCACGTGCTTCGAGAGAAGCTGGCCCACGTAGGCGGCGTCGTAGACGGATCGGCTTTCGTCGGAGAGCGTCACGTCGTCCTCGCGGGTCTTGAGGTTGGAGCGCACGAGGAGGAAGATCGCGCCGAAGCCGAGGATGATGGCGGCGGCCTCACCGCCCCAGAAGACGAGCACGGCGACGACGGCGGCGAGCGAGCTCGCGGAGAGCGCGGTCAGGAACCAGCCCGAAATCACGGTGAGCACGCCCGAGATGCGGTAAACGGCGGACTCTCGGTCCCAGGCGCCGTCGGCGAAGCTCGAGCCCATGGCGACCATGAAGGTCACGTAGGTGGTCGAGAGCGGCAGCTTGAGGCTCGTGGCGGAGGCGATCAGGATGGCGGAGACGATCAGGTTGATCGAGGCGCGCACGTAGTCGAAGGGCAGCGGAATCTCGCCCTTGACGACGGGGAGCGGCTCGAAGCGGGAGGCGATGCCCCTCTGCATCGGCATCGGGATGATCTGGCTGATCACCTTGCCGAGCCCCATGGCGCCGCGCACGATCATGCGGCCGGGCGCGGAGGCGCCGAACTGTTCCTGCGTGCCGGAGCGGCTCGAAGAAAGGTTGATGGAGGTCTGGATGACGCGGTGGGCCTTCTTGGAGAACCAGAGCGTGAGAACCATCACGAAGCCCGAAAGGAGCAGGAAGGCGGTCGGAGCCGTGGAAGGCTTCAAAAGGCCGCCCATCATGAAGGCGTTGTCGGCGGCACCCGAGGCCTGCCATTCCTTCCAGCTGTCCCAGGCGGCGAGCGGCACGCCCACGAAGTTCACGAGGTCGTTGCCCGCAAAGGCGAACGCGAGGGAGAACGTACCCGCCAGAATGATGATCTTGAAGATGTTGACGCGGAAGACCGTGATGAGCACCTGGAAGAGCACCGTCAGGCCCGTGAAGAGCGAGAAGAGGATGACGGCCGTGTTGGCGTTGATCCACTGGATCCACTCGGGACGCATGAAGCTCGCGCCCTTGGCGCCCTTCATCACGAGGAAGTAGATGATGGCCGTGAGCGCGATGCCGCCGTAGATGGCGCCGATGCGTCGGTAGGCCTTCTCGAACTTGAAGGTGAAGACGAGGCGGGCGAGGTACTGCACGACGGCGCCCGAAATGAAGGCGACGACGACGGAGATCAGAATGCCCGAGACGATGCCGAGCGACTTGCTCGAATTGATGTAGTCGGCGACGTCGGAGAGCGGAGCGCCCGCGTCGATGAGCTTGAAGAGCGCGGCGGCAAAGGCGGCGCCCATGAGCTCGAACACGATCGAGACCGTGGTCGACGTCGGGAGACCGAGCGAATTGAAGGCGTCAAGCAGGATGACGTCCGCTACCATGACAGCGAAAAACACGATCATCAGCTCGGAGAAGGTGAAGAGCTGAGGATGGAAGACGCCGGAGCGGGCGATCTCCATCATGCCCGAGGAGAACGTCGCGCCCGCGAGCACGCCGATCGAGGCGACCCAGAGCGTCGTGCGGAAGGAGGAGATGCGGCAGCCGAGGGCCGAATTCAGAAAGTTGACGGCGTCGTTCGAGACGCCGACGAAAAGGTCAATGACTGCGATGACCCCGAGGAAGGCCAGCAACACCAGATAGTATTGTTCCATGTCAGATGTAAGCGTTGGTAAGACAACGCCCGCATTCTGACCGCTCCGCGTGACGGCTTCGTGACGGAATTATGACAATTTGATGACAGACGTCATATTCGACACCTTTCCCTGCGCCGCGGACGTCCTCAGGCGGCGTCCTTCTGCCCGGGACCGTCTCTCGCACTGTCGTTTCAGCCCGTTCATCTCATTTGTGTGACACGACGGCATTCACGGTTCCCGAACGCAGAATCGCCCGCCTTTCGTTTGAAAGGCGGGCGAACTGCATCCTCAGCACGACCGTTTGAGGGCGGTCACCCCTTGACTTGTTTTGACCTGTTCTTTTTAGAGAAGGGGCAGGAAGCGCGAGAGCATGCGCACGCGGTTTTCGATCGTGTCGACGCGGAGGTATTCGCGTTCGGAGTGGAAGCAGCCACCGGCAGGGGCAACACCGTCAACGACGGGAGTGCCGGCTTGGGCGATGCGATTGGCGTCGGAACCGCCGCCGGCGTCGACCCAGCCCGCTTCAAAGCCTTCGAGGCGGGCGGCTTCGTTGATGAGTTTGACGAGTTCGCGCGTCTTTTCCGTGCAGGGCATGGCCGGGGAGACGGCGGCGCGGCGGGCGTCGACGGTGATGCCGTCGCCCCAGTTCATGGCGGCGAGCTTGATCGGGTAGGAGGCGTGAGGGTACTCACGCCGCCCTACCACACCACCCACCGTACGGATCCGTAGTGGGCGGTTACCTATGGTTGCACTAGCCGCTGTCTTGCACGATAGACAGCAGTCAGGCTCACCCATCCTCTCGAGAGTAGAAAGTCGTTCGTTAGGGATTGTGCGAGGACTCGGCTATTGGAAATATGCCAACTCGCTTTACGCGTGTTGGCCCATTGCCATGCCAATTCTTCCTCGATGCCCAGTATGCGGAGAGCCTTATATCGCGTCGAGATCCTTTTCCACTGCTTCCAGTAGATCTTTCTGATGCGACGTCTCAGCCATTCGTCTGTTTTCAAGGCGAATTTCGCCATCGACGAACGTCCAAAGTACCCAATCCACCCATATATGTATGCCTTGAGCTTTCTTCGAAAGGCGTCGAGGCCTTGCCCCCTACTCCTCGAAGTCAGTTCCTTGAGCTTACTCAAGCATTTGTCACGGAACTTCTTGTGCGGCCGATCTCGCACGATCGACTCCCCGTTTCCCTTTCGCTGAATCCAGAATCCAAAACCAAGGGATTTGACGTCGGGGGAGCTGATTGGGCGAACCTTCGTCTTGTCCCCGTTGATCTTCAGGAACAGCTTTCAGCCTTGCGTTTGAGATGCTCCACAAACTCACCCATTCCCCTCCGTTTTGTCGACCGTCCGAAGCAGCGTTGAAAAGATCGGTAATTGTTTTTCTCAATTTTGATCGTGCCCCTGATCTTTCTGGACGACTGCGGTCATGACGGCGGGAGCAGTGCTAAAGGCGGCCGCTGCGGCGGCGGATCCGAGGAACTGACGACGATTGAGTTGCATGGTTTTTCTCCTGTTTGTGTCTTGAGGGCCGGGAGCGCCTGGTCCGTGCTCCTCATCCCTGACAT
>ERZ831601.1784-NODE-1784-length-14473-cov-4.621931_pt1 | contig 14473 bp, 7 predicted proteins | sample MGYA00519578_ERZ831601 | MGnify/ENA primary metagenome ERZ831601 (study PRJEB31850, sample SAMEA3708717) | human gut metagenome | biome: human gut; feature: human-associated habitat; material: faeces | place: China | collected 2014 ... | reverse complement strand
CATTATCCTGATACTTTTCACCGAAATACATACCTCCGGTCAACTCACGGATACATAAGAAATCCGCGCCATCCACCAATTCGGCACGCAACGGCGATTTATGCAATAGGCATTTGAAGGTCTGCACCGGACGGATATTAGCGAACAGGCCCAACTTCTTACGCATCGCCAAAAGACCTTGCTCCGGACGTACTTTCGCTGTCGGATCATTATCAAACTTAGGATCGCCCACGGCCGAGAAAAGAACAGCGTCGGCATCCTTACAAATCCGATAGGTCTCCTCCGGGAAAGGATCGCCTACCTTATCGATCGCGTCAGCGCCACAAAGGGCATACTCATAGTGAACCTCATGTCCGAATTTCTCACAAACGGCACTCATTACTTCCACGCCTTGCACGGAAATCTCTGGTCCGATCCCGTCTCCGGGAAGTACTGCTATATTCAGTTTCATCGTAAATGTTTGTTATTATTCTCTGTTAAAATGTACATACTTAGGCTCCGTGGGGAAATACGTGTCATCATCCCACAGGGTACTTGTAATCATCAAGTCGGCGCTATAACGGTTACAAGCGATAGGTACGTTATGAACACGGCACTGGCGAAGCAACATCTGGATGTCGGCCTCGTGCGGTTGCGGATTCAAGTCGTCTATCAAAAAGACCGCCAAATCGATCTCCTTACGGACAACCATAGCGGCAATCTCAGCATCGCCTCCCATCGGACCGGAATGCATGCAAGCAATATCCGCGTTCACCCCTTTTTCCTCGAGAGCTTTACGAACCAAATTTCCGGTCGTACCCGTACAAACAATATGGTGGTGAGACAAGAACTCAGCGTTATGTACCGCCCATTCTACCATTTCCGCCTTACGATTGTCGTGCGCTACAAGCGCGATAGTCAACTTTTTCATACCCTTTACCTTTTTAATTATTAATCCTCTATCTTGTTCAGCATCTTCAATGTCGCCTTGATCGCCGCCTCAGTCTGATCAGCGTCCAGACCACGAGTCTTGAAATCGACCCCGGCATAATTCCAGCTGATGACCGTCTGCACGAACGCATCCGTACGTCCTCCCGGCGGGATGGATACCGAATAGTTCGTCAACATCGGGAACGGGCGGTTCAAACGGGAATAAATCCGGCGTAGGGCACGAACGAAAGCGTCGTATTGGCCATCACCGGAAGCCGATTCCTCGTAAGCCTCGCCATTGATCTCGATCTTCAAGGTAGCCACCGGTTTCAGCCCTTGGGCCAAGGATAAGGAATAGTTCAAGATCCGTATTTTCTGATCCTCCAGCGCATTATCATGATGAAGCACATCGCTGATAATATAAGGAAGATCCTCCGGGGTAACCATTTCTTTCTTATCCCCTAACTCAATGATCCGTTCCGTAACCTTACGCATCGAGCCCTCATCCATGTCGATACCGAGCGCTTCCAGATTCTTGCGGATATTCGCTTTTCCGGAGGTCTTGCCCAAGGCGTACTCGCGAACCCGTCCGAAACGCTCAGGAAGCAGGTCGTTGCAATACAGGTTGTTCTTGCTATCACCGTCCGCATGGACACCGGCGCATTGCGTAAACACATGCTCTCCGATAATCGGCTTATTGGGCGGGATATGCACCCCCGAATAGGTCTCGACCAAACGACTGGCCTTGTTTATCTTTTCCTCCCTCAAGTTCGTCTCCTCTCCCAACTGATCCTTGATGACGGCAAGGACGCTGCTCAATGGAGCATTACCCGCACGCTCTCCCAAACCGTTCACGGTCGTATGGATTCCCTTGATACCCGCACGGATGGCGGAATATACATTCGCTACGGCAAGATCATAGTCGTTATGCGCATGGAAGTCAAACCGTAAATCAGGGTAACGGTCCACCATCATCTTGCAATACTCGTAGGTATTTCCGGGATTCAAGACTCCCAAGGTATCCGGGAGCATGAAACGGCAGATCGGAAGTCCTTTCAACGCATCGATTACCAAGAATACGTAATCCGGGGAATGCTTGATACCGTTCGACCAGTCCTCCAAATAGATATTCACGTCGATCTTCCGTTTCGCCGCTTCCAATACGACCGTACGAATATCGTCAACGTGTTGCTCGGGAGTCTTTCGAAGCTGTTCGGTGACATGCTTATAAGAGCCCTTGCAAAGCAAGTTCACGACACGGCAACCTGCGGATTCAATCCAGTCGAGAGAGACCGTACCATCCACGAAACCCAAGACCTCCAATTTGTCTAGGTTTCCGGAACGGGCGGCCCAAGCGGCTACACGCTTCACGGCCTCAAACTCTCCGTCCGACACACGGGCGGAGGCGATCTCCACCCGGTTCACGCCTAAGTCGTTCAGCAGCACTTGCGCTATGCTAAGCTTCTCGTGAGCGGCGAAGGAGACGCCCGAAGTTTGCTCCCCATCTCTGAGGGTTGTATCCATTATTTCTATCATAATCAGCGTGCTGCCTCGAAGGCTTCTATCTTTGATTTATTTGCCAGTAAATAGTCGATATCGTCCAATCCGTTGATCAGGCAATCCTTTTTATAGGCGTTGATCTCGAAATGCTCGCTTTTGCCCGTAGCCTTGTTCGTGATCGTTTGCTCCGGTAGATTTACCTCGACCTCAGTTTTCGGGTCCTTGTAAATCGAATCGAACAATTCAGCGAGGAACTCTTCAGTCACAACAACCGGCAGCACGAAGTTGTTCAACTCGTTGTTTTTATGGATATCGGCGAAGAAACTGGAGACCACGACACGGAAACCGTAATCGGCGATCGCCCAAGCCGCATGCTCACGGCTGGAACCGGAACCGAAGTTCTTTCCCGCTACCAATATCTTTCCGCTATACGTAGGATCGTTCAAGACGAATGATTCGATCTTATTACCTTCCTTATCATATCGCCAATCCCGGAATAAGTTCTCGCCGAACCCTTCTTTGGTAGTCGCTTTCAGAAAGCGGGCTGGGATAATCTGGTCGGTATCCACGTTCTCTAAAGGAAGAGGTACGCAAGTGCTTGTGATTATATTGAATTTTGTTTTCATCTTATGCTACTTTATTAGATTAGTCTTTACATCAGTTCTCTCGGGTCCGTGATCTTACCTGTCACAGCGGCGGCGGCGGCCACAAGCGGCCCCGCTAAGATGGTGCGTGCACCCGGTCCTTGGCGGCCCTCGAAATTACGGTTGGAAGTGGAGACCGCATATTTACCCGCCGGAACCTTATCCTCATTCATCGCCAGACAAGCGGAACATCCCGGTTGACGAAGGACGAAGCCGGCCTCGGCCAAAACCTTGTCGATCCCCTCGGCACGAATCTCCCGCTCTACCTGCCAACTGCCGGGAACCAGCCAAACCGTTACATCATCCGCTTTCTTCTTTCCTTTCACCAAAGAGGCGAAAGCACGGAAATCCTCGATACGGCCATTCGTACAGCTACCTAAAAAGACATAATCCACTTTCTTACCCAACATAGACTCGCCTGCCTTGAAGCCCATATAATCCAAAGACTTCTTATAAGAGATACGGCCTGCCTCGGGCACGCTTTCTAAGGAGGGGATATCTTTGCTGATACTCATACCCATGCCCGGGTTCGTACCGTACGTAACCATCGGGTCGATATCCTCGGCGTGAAAAACGATCTCCTTATCGAACTTAGCGTCCGGATCACTATATAGCTGACGCCACTCGCTCACCTTCCGCTCCCATTCCTCGCCTCTTGGGGCAAACTCACGGTCTTTCAAATAATCGAAAGTAACATCATCCGGAGCGATCATACCGCCACGGGCACCCATCTCGATAGAAAGGTTACAGATCGTCAGACGTTCCTCCATGGTCGTATTACGAATCGCCTCGCCAGCGTACTCTACGAAATAGCCCGTAGCACCGCTGGTACTCATCTTACTAATAATGTATAAAGCAAAGTCCTTCGCCGTAACGCCCGGTTTGCGTACACCATCGATCGTGATACGCATCGTTTTCGGCTTACGCTGCATGATACATTGGGTAGCCAAGGTCATCTCCACCTCGCTCGTACCGATACCGAAGGCGATAGCGCCCATGGCACCGTGCGTAGAAGTATGGGAGTCGCCACAAACGATCGTCATACCCGGCTGCGTCAAGCCTGTCTCCGGACCTACCACATGGATGATACCATTCTTCGGATGTTGAAGACCGTAATACGTCAAGCCGAAATACTTCGCGTTCTCTTCCAAGGTATCCACTTGATTCTTGGATATAGGGTCCTCGATAGGCTTATCTTGGTTCAATGTCGGGATATTGTGGTCCGGCATACAAGTGATTTGCGCGGGACGGAAGGGCTTCAATCCACGTACACGTAATCCGGCGAAAGCCTGCGGGCTAGTCACCTCATGACAATACAGACGGTCGATATACAATTGTATGGTTCCGTCGGGCAACGTGTCCACCACGTGTTTGTCCCAGATTTTCTCAAATAATGTCTTGCTCATTGTCTTGTCTATTTTTAGTCTACTATAAACTTATTGATGGCGTCCACGAAAGCCTCCACGGAAGCAGCGATAATATCGGTATTCGCAGAGAACCCATAATAGGTAGCCCCGTTATACTCTACCTGCATATGCACCTTGCCCGTATCATCGCTACCTTTATTAATGGCTTGGATCAAGAATTCCTGAATCGTCATGTCACTATTACTAATGGCTTTTTTCACCGCCTTGATACCCGCGTCAACCGGACCGTTACCAGCTGCGGCCTCATATCTTCTTACTCCCGACAAATTTAAACAAATACTTGCGACTGATTGTACTCCAACACCACTAGTTACCTGTAAATATTCCAATTTAATACGGTGGGTGGCCGTACGATCCTTCCCGACCAACATCAAAACATCATCATCATTAATATCTTTCTTACGATCGGCCAGTTTCAAGAACTCATCGTACACCTTGTCCAATTTCTCCTGCTCCAGATCCACACCTAAAACATGCAGGCGATGCTTCAACGCCGCACGACCGCTACGAGCAGTCAATACGATCGCATTATCATCAATACCCACATCCTTCGGATCGATGATCTCGTAGGTTTGCGCATTCTTCAAAACGCCATCTTGATGGATACCGGAGGAGTGAGCGAACGCATTACGTCCGACAATAGCCTTATTCGGTTGTACCGGCATATTCATCAAGCTAGAAACCATACGGCTCGTACTATAGATCTTATTCGTCGTGATATTGGTGATGATATCACGTTCTTTATGGCTCTTGAAAACCATGGCGACTTCTTCCAATGACGTGTTACCCGCACGCTCACCGATGCCGTTTATGGTTACCTCCACCTGACGGGCTCCGTTCAACACGCCTTGTACGGTATTCGCGGTAGCCATGCCCAAGTCATTATGGCAATGGGTGGACAAGATCGCGTTATGTACGCCATCCACATGTTCCATCAGATACTTAATCTTCGCCCCGTACTCATCCGGCAAGCAATATCCTGTCGTATCCGGGATATTCACTACGGTAGCCCCGGCCTTGATCACGGCCTCCACGACACGGGCTAGATATTCATTATCCGTACGCCCGGCATCCTCACAGTAGAATTCTACGTCCTCCACGTACTTTTTAGCGTATTTCGTGGCGGCGATCGCACGCTCTATAATCTCCTCTCTCGTGGAGTTAAACTTGTATTTGATATGAGAATCAGAAGTACCGATACCCGTATGAATACGTCCTCGCTTAGCGAATTTCAACGCCTCAGCTGCCACGTCGATATCTTTCTCCACCGCACGGGTCAAGGCACAGATGGTCGGCCAAGTCACGGCCTTTGAGATCTCAACCACACTCTTAAAATCCCCAGGACTGGAGACAGGGAAACCAGCCTCGATCACATCAACACCTAGCTGTTCCAACGCCTTAGCTACTTGAATCTTTTCCACTGTATTCAACTGGCATCCCGGAACCTGTTCACCATCACGTAAGGTGGTGTCGAAAATAAATAATCTGTCTGACATAATCTTATATTCTTAATTTACTAATATCCTATACTAACTAAAAAAGCCTCTCTCACAAGGAAGTGAGAAAGGCTCTTTCATATATCGTAATGCTCGCAAAGCATACAGTCTCACTTCCTATCCCGTTCCCAGAGTAGAATAATGTTTAGAGAAATAATGAGACTATTTTGCAAGTTGCGTGTCATTGTTCTTGTCTTTATTGTTTTTGTTTCAACGTTGCAAAGATACGGCCTTTTTCGAGACCAGCAAATATAATCCGAAGTTTTTTACTTATTATTTATTATAAACCGTAAGCCAAACGATCGTATACCTTACGAAATAACACTACCCATCGTAAGGTTGTTACGATGGGCAGTATAAGGTGTTTACACTGCCCATCATAAGCACCTTACGATGGGCAGTGGCAGAATCAGCGAACCACGACTTTCCGTACAAACGAATCGCCGAAGGCCTCGCAGCGGACGAAGTAGACTCCGGCATGCCCTACCGGGATCTCAGCCTTGCCAAGAATCGAACCTTCGTAAAGAACGATGCCGGACACATCGACTACCTTCAAGGCTACCTGCTGAGGCATATTCACGAAGATAGATTGATTGGCTGTATACAGGCTCATGCCTTCCTCGATGGACTCGATGCCGGTTGGCGTATCCGGTTGGTCCGGCTTGTCTGGATTCTCCGGATCTACGGGGTCTACAGGAGGAGTAACCGGATCCAAGAAAGTAGCGGAAACAACCTTCACCTCTATCTTGCTACTAACCGGCTTGTAATTCGGATCGGTCGGCGTAAAGGTAACCTCTTGCTGACCGGTGGCCGTAGGCGCTGTTTCCGGCTTGCTCCAAGCGAATGTTCCGGCTACGATACCGGGATTTCCACCTTGTAGAATTGATTCGGCCAGTGTATGACCGAGCAAGATATCGGAAGCATCCGGCCACTTCGTAATCGCAGGTTCGGCTTGTTCTATCGCATAGGGGAATACTTCAGTATATTCTTTATACTTCGCATCAGCTGAACGATAAACACGTACATAATACTTATCGACATTCTTCAAGACAGCCGGTTGCGTACAGGCCTCGTCAAAGAAGAACGTGATCTGGCAAGCCTCGTTGCCCGTACCTGTCACGGATACGAGTTGAGCCGCACCGTTATATACGGAGGAGGTTTGAGCTAACTTGAACTCTAGTTTATCCTTGCCGACAAATTCAGGAGTAACCCCCGTAGAGCCTTCCGCTACCACATATTCCCGAGGGTTCTTCTTTGCGTCAACAGGGTTAGACTCAATATCAGACCAATGAGAGAACTTAGCGCCTTCCGCAGGCACAGCTTCCAGCGTCACCGTTATACCGGCGGGGATAGAAACCTTACCATCCGTTGCGTCGTATGGCATACCGCCATTAGTGACACGTACGTAGCCCATCGGTGATACCGGTTCCCCTCCCGCACGTAGGATAGACTCACCAAAGGATAAGTTTACCGGATCTTTCGTAGAATGATAGTAAACCGTGCCTTCGTAATTCTTTTTAGCCGCATCGCTGTTAGGCTCAATCACGTATTTTGTCACGCCATTGGTAGTTGTGCTTGTGATGTCCACCTCTGCCGGGCGAGTCTTCGGATTACCTCCGTTCGTAGGCGCTTCCGTTACCGAGACCTTGGACTTATGGATCACTAAGCCATCCTTATACTCCCCTTTGAACTCATTATACAAACCATCCTCTTCGCGATGCAACAAGACCGTATAATTGTCCGCATCGATTGCCTTAGCAGTCTTCTCACCCTTAGTGTTCTTATATAAGACCTCAAAAGAGAAACCAGCGTAAGTCTGCGAAGCGAAAGGCACGAAGTTGCGGGATACGCCACTGTAGTAGTATTCTTGATACGGCCAAAGGATGTATGTCTTCTCGATATTTACCCGAGGATCGAATACAGCTGTCACCGTCAGGTCGCCGGTTACGGTCAAGACATCATTTTGAGATATTTCCTTACCGTTCGCCAAGATGGTAAGCAGTCTCGCTCCGTTCTGTCCCTCGGCACTCGCTATACGAACCTCCGTACCATAAGGTTGTTCTCCGGATGGCTCCAACGTGATCGTACCGGAAGCGGTCTGAGTCGGGTTGCTGCTTACGGCAGAGGCCTTCACCATGTATTTCTTCGCACCGAAAGCAGCTTTTGCCGTAACATCGCCTGTCACGGTCCACAGGTCGTTCGTAGGGCCGGTCACGCCCGATAAGGTGACACTGCCATCCAAGCTATACCCGGCATCCGGAAGCGCAACCGCACGTAGCTTCGTACCAACAGGAACGGAAGAACCGTAAGCGATCAAACTGCCGTCTTCCTTATATAATAAGATAGAGCCGTTCGCCACATCTTTATCGATGGAGACAAGTGCCCCCTCTTTTGGCTTGAATGCGGCATTGACCTCCAAATCCGCTGTAAGCGTCACCTTGTTACCCTCTAGAGGCTTCTTGTTTATAGTCAATGATTCCAACTGGGAGTTCACGTCCGGTGTAACCACGATTTGCAAGATCGTACCTTGTCGCAAGAAAGCTCCAGACGCAACCTTCGCACCTTCGGCCGTAACCGAGAGACTGCCGTTGCCTACATGATTGATCGTTACCGCACGCATGATCGGGGAGAAGTTCGCCGTATAGGTCTTATTATTATCCGCCTTAACAAAGATGGAATCATTCGCCGGCAAGGTCTCGCTCGCGCCCGTTACCGACCAACTCTCGAACTTATAATTGGGCAGAGACAGGGCTACCAAGGAGATCTCTTGACCCTTCACGTACACGTCATCCTCGGTCTTGCCCAATACGTTTACGGTACCTCCTGTTGTCCCTGTAGCGGTGACTAGATACGTAGGGGTTACCTCAACCTCCACAGACACCTCCGCTGTATTGTAATAAGAGGAGTTATCCGGATAGAAAGTGACGGAACAGCTTTGCTTCCCGGCCGGCATCACCGCATTCCCGTTCGTCCAAACGAAGGTACCGGCAATCGTATATCCATCTTCATCCTTTACGCTACCACCGGACAGTAAAGAAGTTGAAAGCAATTGCCCCTCCTTGATACCTGTCGTTTGCGGCTTCGTGATTTTACTTGCGTCAATAGCGATCTTGCTCGTCAGACTCATGACATAGACCTCCTCGAACTCAGCGTAGTCAGTGTCACCCGCATAGGATAGCTTGACATACAGGATACCCTCTTCCTTGCGGTCATTGTCGGTAGCCGCTATTTTACAAGAATCATCCTTAAAATAAGCGACCGTAAGCGTCTTATCCTCCGGGATGGTCGTATAGCTCAATCCTGCGGCTATAGCCGGGTTGACCACTTGCTCTTGGCCCGATACGTTCACCACCAGATGGGCTCTTTCCTTATACGCTGTAAGGGTCGCTCCACTCAAGTCCTTCACCGACTGCCCATTGGAGGCCTTGTTAGACAAGAGTCCGTTTTTCGCCGTGAACTTTCCTCCCTCAAAAGAGGCCGCCAGCACTACCGGGATACGGAGCACAGGGCCTTCCGGGGCTTTCATATCCTTGTTTCCTGCACTGTATACCACGCAACGGAAGCTGCCGTCACTTTGCTTACTCCACGTAAGAGCATGATCATTTGCCAACTCGCCGAGGATCGGGGTTCCATCTAGCAAGATACCCTCGGACAAGGTGAAATCCACCTGGAAGGAGGAAAAACTAAAGGAATTGCCGGATACCTCCAGCGTGAGCGTATCCTTACTGCCAGCGGCGTTCAGGTTCGTCTTCGCCAATTTCCACTGGGCGGCAGTAGCCGTTCCCGCCGATAACAGCAGGGAGAGGGCTACGAATAATTGTTTTATATGATTCACTTTCATAATTTACTTACAGATAAAGATGTTAGTATTACTTGCCTTCACACCATGGCCTGTCTTTGCCGTCAAGCGGTAATAGTAAACGCCCGCCGGTAAGGTAAGAGCCGCCGAATATTGGTTATCGCCCACTTCGCCGGGCAGACCGTTCAATACCACGGCCAAAGCGCCATTCGCAGAGAATACGTGGATCGTCACGGATTTGGCCGCCTCCGTCAACTGATAACGGAAGGTCGTGCTGCCACGGAACGGGTTCGGATAATTGGACACGGCTGCCAATTGGCTGATCGCCTCGATCGGGGCGTTGGAAGTCACGATCGCATCGCCACCAGACCTCAAGCTGTTGGCCTTCGCATCGGAGAAGGAGGCTCCTACCAAGGTAACGCCCGCCGGCATACGCAGGATACGGCTCTTGCCCGAAGGAATCGTGCGGCCATCCAAGCTATAACCGATCACCCGCAAGGTATCCCCGTTCAAGCTGGAAGCCTGCAGGAACTTAGCAGCGTCGCCCAGTAACGGGATCTCGTCGATGACTCCCACCAACTCCAGATAGATACCGGCTACCGGTACTTGGCTATTCATCGTCAAGAAGTTGTCAGCGTCGAGCTCCATTTGTACGGGAACCTCGGACTCAGAACGCAGTGCACCGGCCTTGGTAACCGGCTTGCCGTGGATGAGGTTGACGATACCAATTACGTCAGCGATCTCTACATTATTATTATAGTTCACATCCGCCTCGGCAAAACCGAAGTTGGGGATCATGTTATCCTTGTCCTCCAAGATGTAGCTTACCGTAGCGGTCACGTCTTGCACGTTCACGGACTTGTCGAGGTTCGCGTCGCCGTCGCAGGTGTAGACGGTCGTTACATATCTTATTCTCCAGCCCGGGAATAAAGGATTCGTCACGGAAACCACCACTAGGTCATTCGGCATCAATTCCTCCGCTATCGTATATTGGTTATCCTTGAAATCTATCGTATCGTTATTCACGGCCCAGATATAATCAGAGACAGTACCCGCTACCGTGGCTTGAGCCGACAGGTCGATCTTCTCACCATAAAGGCTGAAACCACCTAGACGAGCCTTGCCTACCGCAAGCAACACATCACCTTCAGCGGATTCCAACTGTCTCGGGTTCTGTACGCCGCTGAACTCCAGAGCCGATCCGGAGGTATGCAATGCCTTCAAAGCCGGGAACCTATCCAAATCAATCGAGGTAGTAGTCTTGGGAACACCATATGTCTGCAATAAGGCGGCGATCTCCGGGCAAGTCTCCTCTATCGGCTTTATCTCCGTCCAGCTCAAGAACAACCCCCTCAAATTCTTATTATTGGAAACATCGCAAGCCTTCAAGCCGGTATTGGATACATCCAGATACTCCAACGCGGGATACATGGAGACGATCAAGGTAGAAAGCGGCGTATTGCCGGCAAGCATCAAGGAGCTCAATACCGTGCTATTCTTCGGCAAGGTTAGTTTCTCTACCCGGTTGCCGTAAAGCGATAGCTCTTGCAGCTTATCCAAGGCGGACAGATCTACTTCCTTCGTGAAGCTATTGCCCATCTGATACATATATAATTTCACTAAACGTCGAGGGTTCTCGTCGTTCCAGATCACTTGCGCATACTGTGAGTTCTCGTTCGTCTGCCATGCGCCGCTGCTCCACCACTCGCTCAGCTCCTTGTTGTTGGAAGCGTCTACGATACGTGCCAAGGTAGCCACATCGCTCTCGGCGAATACTTGGGGGACGGTGGTTTCCACATGGATGCGTGAGGTCTCGATCTGCCAGCCGTCACGTACATTGATCTCCGTGATTCTACAGAACTTCGGGTTCATCAGCTTACAATAGTAGTCTCCATACTTTTCCTCCTTGCTGTCCAGCACGAATACGCCCGGACGGTTTGGTACCGGCTTCAATGCCTCTTTCTCCTCTATCCCATATTTGGCGTTTACCCATAGGAATACGGTCTCTATGCCATCGATCACAGCCTCCGAGGAGAGGTCGATCGTATCGCCGTTCTCGAACCATTCTATACTCTCCGGATGCGAGGGGGAAGTAAGCGTTATGTGCCCCCAACCGTTATAATTTATCTGCCGATAATTCTTTACCGTAGAATATCTCAAAAGAGATCCATCCGCATTCAAGTTACTCAAGTTCGGGTACTGAGCCAGATCGAGACTCTTCACATATCCCGGCAATCCCAACGACTCCAGATTCTTTCCCACATGCGCGGAAGGAAGCTCATACTCCGTATCTTGCAAATATAGATGACGGATAAACGCCGGTAGGTTCTTTATCAGATCGGCGAACTGCTTCGTATGCGGCAAGGCCAAATAGGTCAAGCTCGTAGCCTTATCGAAACCTTGTACCTTTAAGTCTGGGCAATACTCGATGGTCAGCCTATTTAATCGCTTAAAGGAAGAGATATCCAACGAAGTCAAAGATAAATGCTCTAGGTAAAGCTCCGTCAACTTCGAGCAACCAGTCAAGTTCAGTCTCGCCAACCTCGTTTTTTGGTAAGATCCCTCGCCCCTGTATCGCGTGCCAAATCCGAAATATTGCAGTTCCGGACATTTAGATAGGTCAAGAGACTCCAGATTCTTACTATATACATGCAGGTGCTCCAGCTTCGTATTCTTCGATAGATCCAGCTTCTCTATATTCATGAAACGCTCGCACTCGAGATACTTCAACTCGGTGAAGGCGCTTAGGTTCAGTTGGGAGATCGTATCCTTCGAGTTCCAATCAAACTCAATAGCTAGATGTGTCAACCGACCGACCTCGTCCGTGCTCCAGTCCGTACGAATCACGTCTTGATACGAGTTCCAATTCTCGCGTTCCCAGCCCTTGCTGTCCACGAACTCCTTTAATTGGGTGATATTCGGGTTATCGGCAGCCAACTTCTTCAATCCGGCGATGTCCGCAGGGGAGTAGCTGTCCGAGTTACGGGCTACCTTGATCTGCACCGTATTCATCCTCCAATTTCCGTAATTCGGATTGGTAATCTCGCACATATAATATTCACCCGGCTTCCCGGTAAATACGAAAGCCCCTTCCTTGCCGGATACCGCCAGCATGGTTGCTTCCGTCTGTTCACCAGTAGCCCGATCAATAAGGTACCATTGATATACCGATTTCACGCCACCCACCGAAGCGTAAGCGGATAGATCGATCTCCTCGCCCTTCGCGGCATAAGCGTTATAATCGTCTACCGGTGTACCGGCCATAATCGTGGTGTTACCACCAATCCAGAAATTCTCCGGTAACGGGCTTGGGAGCTTCACCGTAAACCAAGCAAGCGAATCATTACCATACAAACTCAAGCTCCGAAGTTTTGTCAAAGTGGACAAATCCAAGGATTTCAACCGGGTATTCTGCAAGTCCAACTGCTCTAACCCGGACAACGCCGATACATCCATGGAAGTGATCGTACGGGTTCTTCCATCATTAATGAAGAAACTTTTCACCCGGCTCGTGGACTCGGTGTTCCATGTCACGCCCACGTTGTAACCATCGTTCGATCCCCTGTCTTTCAAGTAATCCTTGTTGGAGATGAAGTTCCGCAAGTCCGAGTTCAGCGGATTGGCCTCGGCGATCGCTTTCAAAGCGGCGATATCGTCCTGTGAGTTATTGGCCGGAAAAACGAACGGTGCTTGGCCGCCATATACTATCCTATTGTCGTCCGCATCACAAATATCCACTTGAACCGTTCCGTTCCATTCCTCCGTGGCGTGAGCCATCAACGTGAATTGCGTAGCGGAGAAGGAAGGGATATCTAATACGTATCTGGACTCATTATATGGACTAGTCTCTTTACTTAGGTTCTGCCCGGAAAGAGTCAAGCCTTCAGAAGGACCATACAGATAAATTTTCATCCTAGCGTGTTGCCCCTGCAGGAAACCCGCCTTCGTCACGTTGATCGCAAAAGGGATATCCTCGTTCAGATCGCCGGATGTACGCGACAGACTTTCCATGCGAGGGCTCTTATCTTCCATCAGATATCGCACCTCATGCGTAGAGGAGGCCAAAGGATTCGCAGTCAAGTCTTGCGACGGGTATACGCTTACGGTATACTTCACCGTACACTCCTCCGAGCTGTACATTCTAAAATGAAGATGGGCATCATCTCCATTTTTAGACAAATTCTCATCCGGCACCCAAAAACCGCCATTGTCTAACGCCTGCGCAGGTTCGGACTCTTCCCCGAAACGGAACACTACCCCGTCCGGATTCGCCGTGTTCGCCAATTGCACGCGCATGACCATGCCTTCCGTGAAATGTTCGGCACTAAAATCTATGTACTCAGCAGCTACCGGATTCCATTTACTGATAAAACCATAAGATACAGGATACGGATGAGCGTAAAACCGTACCTCCCCTTCTGCCGGATCCGCCGACCCGACCATACCCCAAGCCAGTCCATGCCCCGGCCATGCGGCGCATAAACATAAGACCATCGCAATGAGCGACAACCTCATACTAATTCCTCGTAAAATTGTTTTCATAAGCAATAAATTTATAAATAGGTGTTTTGTATTCATAATACGTATCGGTATCTCTCACCATTCCCGACTTAGCGTGTCGTATTCGTAGGATGGCCTTTTTCCCATGCGCCGAGCGCAAACACGCCGGGCCGGTATGCGGAGGAAATCCTCCGCATA
>ERZ831601.1783-NODE-1783-length-14481-cov-7.507140_pt1 | contig 14481 bp, 15 predicted proteins | sample MGYA00519578_ERZ831601 | MGnify/ENA primary metagenome ERZ831601 (study PRJEB31850, sample SAMEA3708717) | human gut metagenome | biome: human gut; feature: human-associated habitat; material: faeces | place: China | collected 2014 ... | reverse complement strand
CGTAGCCACCGCTACGCCTCATTCCTCCGCCTTGCAGCTGAAGAAATCATCCTGCATCAATATAGCAGAAACTTAATTTTCGCTGTACTAGATCTTAACGAAGAGGAGAAATAGATAACTTCCATTTTGTATGTATGATAAATCTAAACAGTATTTTAGCAACATTTCCTGAGGGGCTGTCGGGAAATAGATAGTTCTAAAGCAGGGAGGATATGACTCACAACGAGTCATACCCTCTCTGAATTTATCTGAAAAAAGAAAAAAAGATGGCTAACGACAACCATCTTTCTCTCCGTTACATGTTATAATGTAACTATGCTAACAACTAATTATTATAACGATTTTTTGAGTTTGGGCAACAGAAAATTAACTTTAGTTTCTTCGAATTGAGTTTACCTGACGACGATCCAGTCTATACCCTGAAAAAAGTGATGGAGGAATTAGGTTTTTCTGGCTTGTTAGCCAATTGTTCAGATAAGGGAAGAACCGGGTACAACCCAATTATGATGTATGCTGTAGTTACCTATGCAAATATGCGGGGAATACGTTCTGTTGACCGTATTGTTGATCTGTGTGAAAGAGACCTTGCTTTTATCTGGCTGACGCGCGGACAAAAACTGAAACGTGATGTTTTTTATGACTTTAAAAACAGGAAGCTGACATCTGATGTCCTGGATGACCTGAATTACCAGTTGATGCGGCGGCTACAGAAAGAAGGGCTGGTCACATTAAAAGAACTTTTTATTGACGGTACAAAGATAGAGGCAAATGCGAACCGTTATACTTTTGTATGGCGCGGAAGCATCAATTACCATCTGGCAGGACTTCTGGACTCTATCGACCAGCTTTTTGAAAAATATAATTCTTTTTTGCAGGAGAATGATTATGGGACAAAGTACGAGCAGGGAAATGCACAGATGTTTGTGATCGAAGGGATGGATAAAGTCCGGGAAGTGATCGAAAAGAACAGAAAACGAAAGCTTGTAAAACATAACCTGTGTCCCCGGCCTGAACTGCTATTCCTGCCCGGGTGCAGTGGGCGCCTGTCCTATCGGCTCTATTCAGGCAGTAGTAGGAAGCTGGAATTTCAAAATGGCATACTATGTGATCGGATTCCTTATTTTCATCGGTGCCCTGCTTGGCCGACTGGTCTGCGGTTTCTTATGCCCTTTCGGTCTGATCCAGGATCTGCTGAATAAGATTCCTTTCCCAAATAAAATCCGCACATTTAAAGGGGACAAACTGCTCCGCAGACTGAAATACGTGATCTTTCTCGTATTCGTTATCCTGCTCCCCATGTTCGTAGTAGATATCATGGGTCAGGGTGCTCCGTATTTCTGCAAACTGATCTGTCCTGCAGGCACACTGGAAGGCGGCATTCCTCTGGTCCTGTTGAATAAATCCATGCGCAGTGCGGTGGGATGACTTTATATATGGAAGAATGGAATTCTGATCATTACGATTATTCTTGCTATCATTATTTATCGTCCATTTTGCAGATATATCTGTCCGCTTGGGGCCTTTTATTCGGCCTTTAATTCTGTTTCCGTATTCCGGTACAGCGTGGATAAAGATAAATGCATTCACTGTGGAAAATGTGCAAAAGCCTGCCAGATGGAGGCGATTCAATGCGGTATCCGAAGAAAACCACAGACAACTGCAACAGCTTCTGAAGCTCGGTCTGTTGATTAAGATAGGGGGCGGACAGTGGAATTTAAAAATTCATTTTAGGGACGGAAAATACAACATAGTTATTGGTTGACATATTGCATTTACGGGTGATAGAATAAAATTGAACTATGAAACATAGTGAATAAGCCGGATCACCGGATATCATGAATACAGTAATCATGCAGTAAAGAGCAACGAAGGAGATACACATATGGCAACACTCAAGGACGTGGCGAAGGCATCGGGACTGACAGTAGGGACTGTTTCCAGAGTTTTGAATAATAGAGGATATATCAGCGATAAGACACGGGAAAAAGTATATCGGGTAATGAAAGAACTGGATTATCAGCCGAACGAGATGGCCAGATCCCTGTCGAAGCAGAAGAATAATATCATCGGTGTGATTCTGCCGCAAATTGAACATCCTTATTTCGCCAAAGTTCTGAGCAGACTGGAACGGGAAGCTGCGAAACAGGGATATCGTATCATGCTGTTTGTTTCCAGAAATAAAGAAAAACGGGAAGAACAGTGTATCGAGATGTGTAAAAGCGGCAGAGTGGCCGGCGTAGTGCTTTGTAGCGGAAGCTTCGAAACTGAGAAGTTCAGAGGACTGGATTTCCCCCTGATCACACTGGAACGATCTATGGATGAAGGTACTTTGAGTATAGAATGTGATAACTATCAGGGTGGAACAATGGCAACTCAGCATCTGATTGATAAAGAATGTCATAAACTGATGTATATCGGCGGAATGAGTGCAGGTGAAGACGTCCGTATGCCGGCAGATTTCCGTGAAGTGGCGTTTCGTGACACCTGTGCGAAGACGAAGACAGAGAATGTTGTCATCGTGACAGAGAAGCAGATGTTTGATTCTATGGAATATTACGAATTTGTCAGGGAGAAACTGATCGAGCATCCAGATGTGGATGGTGTTTTCGCCAGCTCAGATGTGATTGGTGCCTATGTACTGCAGGCCTGTTATGATCTGAATATCGAAGTCCCGGGCAGACTGAAGATCGTAGGATTCGATGATGTGAACATTGCACAGTTTACCAGTCCCGGACTGACTACCATTCATCAGCCCGTAGAACAGATGGCGGAGCAGGCGATCTCGGCAATCGTACAGATCGACGCAGGTAAGGTAGTTCCAACCAAGACAGTATTTCCGGTTACGCTGGTGGAACGTGGAACAACCTGATAAGCTATGCATTGTGAATATCCGTTGGACATAATATAATAAATAATCGGCAGGTATCGAGAAAGATACCTGCTTTTTTATTGCATAAAATGAAACTCCAATGATACCACCGAAGTGCTTTGCATCCCTTCAAGCAGACAGGATAACATCATAATCGGTCATTCAGAAATGTGGGATGTATTTGAAATGAATATAACATACGGTTACTATAAAAATAAGCGAAGTTTTATAGAAAACCAACTCAAATATGTGATAATCCAGTGAAAAAACAAAAACTGAATGTAAAAATGCACAAAAACAGACGATAAAAATAGTGCTATTATAACAAAATGCCTTCGGAACGCAAAAAATATATGACAACCGATTGACATATACAAATCATAATGATAGAATAACACTATCAAGAAAATACGTCGGGGACGTAAAGACAAGCTAAAAAAGCAGGAGGAAAAAAGAAAATGAAAAAACGTATTTCAATGGCACTTGCAATGGCAACTGCAGCAACAATGGCAACTGTATCCGTACCGGCTATGGCGGCGGATGACGTAAACATCACAATCTTCAACTCCAAGATGGAAGTTCAGAGCCAATTCGAAGAAAAAGCTGCTGAATATTCTGAAGAAACAGGTGTTGGCGTAGAAGTTTACTATTCCAGTGATACAGTAGCAGCTCACCTGGCTACCAAATATTCTGCAAACGACCCATACACACTGGCCATGGTAGATGCGAAAGATATCTACTCCCTCGCGAAAGATCACGCGATCGACTTAAGTGATCAGGACTGGGTAAAAGAAACAGATTATGCAATTGGAATTGATGACCAGATCAATGGTTTTCCGACATGTGTAGAGGCTCGTGGACTTATCTACAATGCAGATGCCATTGAAGCTATCACTGGTGAGAAATTTAATCCGGAAGATTACAAAACATTAGATGCATTTAAAGAACTCCTTGAAACTCTGAAAAAAGGAGGAATGGAAACACCTACCGGAATCATGAAAGAAGACTGGTCACTGGCGGCTCACTTCCTTACACAGGTATATGAAGAGCAGCCAGATGTAGAAGAATTCATCAGCGAACTTCACGAAGGAAAAGCAGACCTGATCAACAACGAGAAATTCAATTCCCTTATGGACTTCTTCGATGTAATGATGGAGAACAACTACGCAAAAGATTCTGCAATCGCTGCAGAGCGTGAGACAACAGAAATGATGCTTGCAGAAGGACAGATCGCATTCATGTTCGGCGGTAACTGGGACTGGTCAGTGCTTAATGCATATGACTACTCCGAAAACATGGGTATGATGCCTATACCACAGAACACAGATGACGGTTCCAACGAGAAACTTGTAGGCGGCGGTTCCAAATTCTTCATGATCGACTCCTCTGATGCAACAAGCGATGAACAGCGTCAGGCAGCAAAAGACTTCCTTACATGGCTTGCTGATTCTGAAGAAGGACAGTCCTTCATCGTAAATGACTGTGCACTGATCCCGGCATTCTCCAATAATAAACTGGAAGTAGCTGATCCGCTTGGAAAATCTGTAAAAGAATATGCAGATGCCGGCCAGTTGATCGGTAACTATAACTACATGCCAGATGACAGTATTTCCGTGTGTGGTGCTATCTGCCAGAAATACCTTGCAGGACAGATCGACCGTGCAGAATTCGCATCTGAGATTGAAGATTACTGGAAAAATACAGCTCCTGTAGAGCACTAACATTAAATAAAAGGCATATGCCACCCCGAGAGGCTGCACGCCAGTGTCATGCGGCGTGCAGCCTCTTTCCCTTAAAAGGGAGAAACGGGGATAATAAAAGGGAAAGGGGATCGTTAATATGGAAAGAAACACGATGAAGTATAAAGTAAAACAGTACTTGATGTTCGCCGGTGTTTCCACAGTTCTGTTCTGTGCGGTAGTGATTGTTCCATTTATTTATGGATTATATCTTACATTCACGAGCTGGGACGGTGTCTCAAAAGAAAAGCCTTTCGTAGGGCTTGCAAACTATATATCTACATTTCAGGATGCAGCATACTGGCAGGCACTTGGCCGTACACTTGTTTACTCCGTTATCGCTGTAATTCTGGTAAATGTAGTAGCATTTTTCCTGGCATATCTTCTGACCAGTGGTATTAAAGGTCAGAACTTCTTCCGTGCAGGTTTCTTCATTCCGAACCTGATCGGTGGTATTGTACTTGGTTATGTATGGAAATTCGTATTTAACCGTGCTTTCGTAGCACTTGGCAAATCTTTATCTATCGGAGCACTTTCAACTTCCTGGCTGGCAACCACCAATGGTGCAATGGCCTGCCTGATCATCGTATCTGTATGGCAGTACGCCGGATACATGATGCTGATCTATGTAGCCGGATTCATGAGCGTATCCAAGAGCCTTATGGAAGCTGCACAGATTGATGGATGTACAAAGACTCAGGCAACGATCAACGTAACGATCCCGCTTATGAGATCTTCTTTCGTACAGTGTCTGTTCCTTACAATTACAAGATGCTTCATGGTATACGATGTGAACCTTTCCTTAACAAAGGGCGAGCCGTTCAACTCCTCCGTAATGGCAGCCATGCACGTATACAATCAGGCATTCTCTTATAAGAACTACGGTGTTGGACAGGCAGAGGCCCTTGTTCTGTTCATTGTCTGCGCGATCGTAGGTGTTACTCAGGTTTATATTGGTAAGAAAGGAGAGGTGGCAGCATAATGGATGAAAATAAAAAAGCAGCTCAGAAAAAGAAAATAAGCCATTTTATTACAATAGCAGTGCTGGTCATCTTATTCCTGGCGTTTATCTTCCCGTTTATCATGGTTATTATCAATGCCTTTAAGACCAAAGGTGACATTACAGCAGATCCGCTGGCACTGGTTGGATCTCATGGATTTATCCTTACCAACTTCACAGATGCAATGAAGAAAATGAACTTCGCGACTTCCTTTACGAACTCACTGATCATCACAACTACCTCCACAATTTTGACGATCGTGCTTGCAGCAATGACTGCATTTGTAATTGTGCGTAACAAATGGAAAGCATGTGGACTTCTGTTTTCTGCAATGATCGCTTCCATGGTTATTCCTTTCCAGGTTCTGATGATTCCGCTTGTATCTCTTTACGGTGGTATCTTCGGTATTCTGAACAGTCGTGTGACACTGATCTTTATGCATGTTGGTTTCTCTCTTTCTATGGCAACTTTCATGTTCCACGGAGCTATTCATACAAGTATTCCGCTGGAACTGGAAGAAGCCGCATATATTGATGGATGCAACAGATGGCAGACATACTGGAAAATCGTATTTCCGCTTCTGAAACCAACCATCGCAACTGTAGCAATTATTGATGCCATGGCATTCTGGAATGACTACCTTCTTCCAAGTCTTGTGCTTGCACGTAAAGAGCTGTATACACTTCCGATCGCCACACAGGCATTCTATGGTACATATTCTACAGACCTGGGACTGGTAATGGCCGCCCTCCTTCTGGCTATGCTTCCAATCCTGGTATTATATCTGTTCCTGCAGAGATATATTGTGGAAGGTGTTACTTCCGGAGCTGTAAAAGGCTAATAAATAAAGTTACATGGGGCCCAAAGGCAATTTATGTTTTTGGACCCCTTAACTACTATATTGAGGAAATGGCGAAAAGAGGAATTTTCGCCTGATATTAAGGAGATAGATTATGACAAGTCAGACATTACGCGATGCCAGAAGATATGAAGAGGCAATGGCACAGAACATTACAGACCAGGAGAGACCGGAATTTCATTTATCTCCAAGAGTGGGCTGGATGAATGATCCCAATGGTTTTTCCTATTATAAAGATAAATTCCATCTGTATTATCAGTATTATCCATATGACAGTCAGTGGGGACCTATGCACTGGGGACATGTGGTAAGCGATGATCTCCTTCATTGGGAGTACCTGCCTTCAGCTATTGCACCGGACATGCCGTACGATTATGTGGGATGTTTCTCCGGAAGTGCTATAGAGCTTCCGGACGGTAAACAGCTCTTTATGTACACAGGTGTGCGCAAAGAAGTTCAGCCGGGCGGCGGTGTCCGTGACATCCAGACTCAGTGTCTTGCTACGGGTGATGGAACGGATTATGAAAAAGATCCGAGAAATCCGATCCTTACAGTAGAAGATATGCCGGAGAACAGCAGCCCATTTGATTTCCGTGATCCGAAGATGTGGAAATGTGAGGATGGATCTTACCGCTGTGTAACTGTAAATGACAGAGCAGATGGAACAGGCGGACGTATTCTGCTGTACAGAAGTGAGGATGGATATGACTGGAAGTTTGAATCCATCATGCTTTCCAATGATGGAAGATTCGGAAAGATGTGGGAGTGCCCGGACTTCTTTACTCTGGATGGAAAGGATGTTGTGCTGGTAAGCCCGCAGGATATGCTTCCGAAAGACTTTGAATATCATAACGGAGATGGAACACTTTGTCTGATCGGTAAATTCGATGAGACTACGAAAACTTTCATTCCGGAGAGTGATCAGGCTGTAGATTACGGAATTGATTTCTATGCAATGCAGACTGTAGAAGCGCCGGACGGAAGAAGGATCATGATCGGCTGGATGCAGAACTGGGATACCTGCAGCAATAACCGGATTCCGAAGGGAAAATGGTTCGGACAGATGAGTATTCCGCGAGAACTTTCGATTAAAGATGGCCGTCTGATCCAGAAGCCGGTCAGAGAGATCGAGAACCTTCGTACAGATAAAGTAGAATATAAAAATGTAACATTTGAAAATGATCTGAAACTGGATGGTGTATCCGGAAGATGTGTAGATTTGGAACTTACACTTCGTCCGGGAGATACAGAGGATATTTATAAGAAATTTGCAGTACGTTTTGCCCAGAATGAGCAGTATCATACGGCAGTAAGTTTCCGTCCCTATGAATCTGTGCTGAAGATCGACCGTAAATTCTCCGGTTCCAGAAGAGCGATCATTCATCAGAGAAGAAGCAAGGTGAACAGCCGGAACGGAGAAATCAAACTCCGCCTGATCCTGGACCGTTACAGCGCAGAGATTTTTGTCAATGACGGAGAGCATGTACTGACAGCTACGATCTATACAGATATTGAAGCAGATGGCATTTCTTTCTTTGCAGATGGAAAAGTAGAGATGGATGTTACCAGATATGAACTGAAGAAATAAAACTGACAATAACCGATACAGCAGATGTCACAGGAGAGTTGATATGTTAAAAAAAGACTGGTGGAAAAGTGCCGTAATTTATCAGATATATCCAAGAAGTTTTCAGGACACCAATGGAGATGGATTTGGAGATTTCCAGGGAATTATTAAGAGGCTGCCTTATCTGGAGAAACTGGGGATAGACTGTATCTGGCTCTGTCCGGTGTACCGTTCTCCTCAGGATGATAATGGGTATGATATTTCTGATTACTGTGATGTGGATCCCATGTTCGGAACCATGGCAGATATGGAAGAACTTATCGGGAAAGCCAGGGAACATGGCATTTATATTGTAATGGATTTAGTACTGAATCATTCTTCCGATGAACATAAATGGTTTATAGAAGCGAAAAAGAGCAGGGAAAATCCTTATCATGATTACTATGTATGGCGTGATGGAAAAGAGGGAGTACTTCCCAATGATATGAAAGCTGCTTTCGGCGGTTCTGCATGGGAGTGGGTACCGGAAGTAGAACAATATTATTTCCATCAGTTTTCTGTGAAACAGCCGGATCTGAACTGGGAGAATCCGAAGCTGAGACAGGAGCTGTGGGATATCATTAATTTCTGGATCGATAAAGGGGTAGGCGGTTTCCGTCTGGATGTTATCGATCTGGTGGGAAAAGTGCCGGATGAGAAGATCACATCCAATGGTCCGAAGCTTCATGAATACATAAAAGAAATGACGGCACATACATTTGTGAGAGATAATCTGATTTCTGTAGGTGAAACCTGGAGTGCTACTCCGGAGATCGCCAAACTTTACAGCAATCCGGACGGCAGTGAACTTTCCATGGTGTTCCAGTTCGAACATATCTGTCTGGATCAGCAGGAGGGCAAGGAGAAATGGGATCTGGCTCCTCTTCCATTCCATAAGTTCAAGGAAGTGTGGAATAAGTGGCAGACAGAGCTCTATGGATGTGGATGGAACAGCCTGTTTTGGGATAATCATGATCTTCCGAGAATCGTTTCACGATGGGGAGATGAGGGTCAGTACAGAGAGGAATCTGCGAAAATGCTGGCAACACTTCTTCACGGAATGCAGGGAACTCCGTACATTTACCAGGGGGAAGAACTGGGTATGACCAATGTGAAATATGAGCTTGAGGAATATCGTGATATTGAACTTTTCGGCATGTATAAGGAGCGCAGGGCACAGGGATATACCCATGAAGAGCTGATGGAATCTATCTATGCGAAAACCCGTGACAATGCCCGCACACCGATGCAGTGGGATACTACAGAGCAGGCTGGATTTACAACCGGAAAACCGTGGATGAAGGTAAATCCCAATTATACAGAGATTAATGCTGCAGAGCAGGTAGACTGTGAGGATTCTATATTTAATTATTACCGCAAACTGATCCAGCTGAGAAAAGAGCTTCCGGTTCTGACAGATGGCAAGTTCACCATGCTGGATATGGATCACAACCAGATCTTCGCATATCTGAGAGATAACGGCGAAGATAAGCTTCTGGTAGTCTGCAACTTCTATGGAAACACAGTTGATTATGCTGTTTCTGAGAAAGCAGAGGATCTGGAGCTTCTGATCGGAAATTATACAGAAGAAAATATGCAGACAGATGTACTGCGTCCTTATGAAGCAAGAATCTATCGGATTCGATAATAGATGGATACGAGGAGAAAAGAAAGTGAATCAGAGGGAAAGAAAGAAAAGAACAGCGAAGACGGAAAGCGCTGTTAAGACAGTTGAAAAAGCAGAGACAGTAAAGGTTGAACAGACGAAGAAAGCTGTTGTTAAGGCTGCAAAAGCAGAAAAAGTTTATAACACACGATTCGAGAAGAAACTGGACGAGCTGCGCTGGCTGTACATGGAACTTTATGGAAACAGCTCCATGTTCGCAGAATTATGTGACCAGATGCACCGCTTCTATGAAGAACGTACAGATGTCCTGAAAAAGCTGGACAGCAAGCGTGAAGCAGATCCTGACTGGTATAAGAAAAACGACATGCTGGGCATGATGTTCTATATCGATAATTTTGCCGGAAATATGAAAGGTGTGGAAAGCAAGATTGACTATCTGGAAAAGAACAATGTTAATTATATTCATCTCATGCCGTTTCTGGATACTCCGAAAGGTCGTTCTGACGGCGGATATGCAGTAGCAGATTTCAGGAAAGTTCAGGAAAATCTGGGAACTATGGATGAACTGGAAGAGCTTACAGGTGCCTGCCATGAGAAAGGCATTAGCGTGTGCATGGATTTCGTTATGAATCATACTTCCGAGGATCATGAGTGGGCGAAAAAAGCCCGCCAGGGAGATGGTGAATATATGAGCCGTTATTTCTTCTATGATAATTCATATATTCCGTCTCTGTATGAGAAAACAGTACCTCAGGTATTCCCGACCACAGCTCCTGGAAATTTCACATGGCTGCCTGAGATCGGACATTATGTAATGACTACATTCTATCCGTATCAGTGGGATTTAAACTACAGAAATCCACGTGTGTTCAATGAGATGATGTATAATTTCCTGTTCCTTGCCAATAAAGGAATTGACATTATCCGAATCGATGCAGTGCCGTATATCTGGAAGGAACTGAATACTTCCTGCAGAAACCTGCCACAGGTACATACCATTGTACGTATGATGCGTCTGATCAGTGAGATCGTTTGCCCGGGTATTCTTCTTCTGGGCGAGGTTGTTATGGAGCCGGAGAAGGTAGTTCCTTATTTCGGAACAGTAGAGAAACCGGAATGCCATATGCTTTATAACGTAACGACTATGGCAACAACCTGGCATACAGTTGCCACCAGGGATGTAAGTCTGCTGAAGAAACAGCTGGATATTGTCAATGGTTTACCGAAGGATTATGTATTCCTGAATTATCTGCGCTGCCATGATGATATTGGCTGGGGTCTGGATTATGCCACTCTGAAACAGGAGGGTATTGAGGAGCGTTCCCATAAGAAATATCTGAACGATTATTTTCAGGGTTATACAGGGGAAAGCAACAGCCGCGGAGTCCTTTATAATGAGGATCCTGTAACAGGAGATGCCAGATTCTGCGGAACTACAGCTTCTATGTGCGGAATCGAGAAAGCCGGATTTGAGAAGGACAAAGCTGCCATGAAGAGCGCAATCCAGATGGATGTAATGCTTCATGCATATATGTTCATGCAGTCCGGAATCCCGGTTCTTTACAGCGGAGATGAGATCGGACAGGTCAATGATTACTCTTATAAAAATGACCCGGATAAAGTGCAGGATTCCCGCTATATCCACAGAGGCGCAATGCACTGGGATCTGGCTGCCAGAGCAGATGATCCGAAAACAGTAGAGGGACAGCTCTTCGGACAGCTGGATAAACTGGAAAAGATCCGCAAGAAAGAGAAAGCATTTATGACCAATGCTGATACCTGGACAGTAGAAACCTGGGATAACAGCATTCTCTGCATCGGCCGTTACTACGATGGAGACAAGATCTATGGCCTGTTCAATTTCAGCGAATATGACAAGACTGCATGGATCAACGAAAGAGATGGCCTGTACAAAGACCTCATCACCGGACAGGAGATGGAAGCTGCAGGAGTAAATATCCCGGCATACGGATTCTACTGGCTGAAGAAAAAATAAGATGAAAAATTATGAAGGGATGCCGGAAAATTTCCGGTGTCTCTTTTTTGACTCTTTGTGTCTGTAATTTTAACAAACAATTGTATTTGTTAAGGAAAGAGTAAATGTCTGTCAAACATAAGAAAACTGTATTGTTTTTTGGAAATTTGGGTGCTATGCAGATGCAGCAGCTGAAACATCTGAGAATTAAAAACAGGGTCTGAGAAATCAACTCTATGAAAAGCACAAAATTTACCGGGCTGCTTACGAAAAAGAAGACAGTCCGGTATCTTGTTTATCTTTTACTTGTCTGTATGTTCGCTGTTTTTGTCATTAAATTGAATCAGATGGAAAAAACAGAGCTGGTGGTCCGGACAGGACAGAGAAGGCATTATTTATATCTTTGCGATTATCTATCTGCTGGCTCTCTGCCTGATTGGTGGGAAACAGGGAATTAAGGGATGCCTTGGGTTGATTTTTACATTCTTCTGCGTGATCTTTGTTTATCTGCCGTTGGTATATCTGAAATTTTCACCGTTCTGGACGGCGATGTTTGTATGCTGTAGTTACCGGGGAATACGTTCTGTTGACCGTATTGTTGATCTGTGTGAAAGAGACCTTGCTTTTATCTGGCTGACGCGCGGACAAAAACTGAAACGTGATGTTTTTTATGACTTTAAAAACAGGAAGCTGACATCTGATGTCCTGGATGACCTGAATTACCAGTTGATGCGGCGGCTACAGAAAGAAGGGCTGGTCACATTAAAAGAACTTTTTATTGACGGTACAAAGATAGAGGCAAATGCGAACCGTTATACTTTTGTATGGCGCGGAAGCATCAATTACCATCTGGCAGGACTTCTGGACTCTATCGACCAGCTTTTTGAAAAATATAATTCTTTTTTGCAGGAGAATGATTATGGGACAAAGTACGAGCAGGGAAATGCACAGATGTTTGTGATCGAAGGGATGGATAAAGTCCGGGAAGTGATCGAAAAGAACAGAAAACGAAAGCTTGTAAAACATAAAACGCTTTCAAATAACCGTATTATAGAGATCGATAACTGTTCACCGCTTGAAATACGGAAACTCCAGACATGTTCCATTCAGACGGAAGGACATTTTGGAGATATCAAGGAAAATGAGAACTTCCGGCGTTTTAATTACCGTTCGGCAGATAAGGTATATAAAGAATTCATGCTGTATGCTATTGGAAGAAATATAAATAAATATCATCGTTTTTTATACGAAAAACTGAGAAAATTTGAAGGAAAAACTGCCTAGAAAAAAATGCGGCTGAAAAAATCCAAACAAGGATTTTTTGCGGCCAAAAACAGAAAGTATTTATCAAAATAAAAATATCCTGAACAAGTTGCAGAGCCAGAAAGCCTTGTAACTGTCAGGATATTTTTGTTTGGTGCTGTCAGCTTTAAAAAACGTTATTTACCGACAGCTCCTTTCACTATTTGGGGGCGAAAAGCGCCACCATATATCATAAATGATGGGTTCAAGGGAAAAATCCCTTGCTAGAGCGTGTCTGAAAAATAAAAATTGCACAAAACGCATGTTTTATTTCCCTTTTTCATGATAAAATAAAGAAAAAGGGGTGTTCACTATGTTGAGACGATATGAGTTGACTAATGAAGAATGGCTTCGCATTGAACCTTTATTACCTCCTGAAAATACTGGAAAACAAGGACGTCCGAGGAAGATGGACAGATTATATCACGAGAAATGATTGAGCAGTCCATTGACGATGGTGAAGCTTACCGCATTGTACTTGATGGCAAAAAAGTAGGCGGTGTTGTGATTAAAGTCGAGGGTGAAAAAGGCGACCTTGATCTTCTTTTCGTTGCGCCATCAGTTCATAGCAAAGGCATCGGGTATGCTGCATGGTGCGAAGTTGAGAAGTTACATCCAGAAGTGAAAGTTTGGGAAACTGTAACGCCCTATTTCGAGCAGCGGAATATCCATTTTTATGTGAACAGATGTGGTTTTCACATCGTAGAGTTCTTTAACAAATATCACCAAGACCCCAATGATCCGGAAATGAATGCTGAAAAGCAGGACGAGCAGTTTCCGGACGGAATGTTTCGGTTTGAAAAGGTTATTCGGTAAATTTATATTTGATAAAGGAGATGGCAAATATGTGGTGGTCTATTGGTGGTGGAATCATAATCTTTGCGTTAGGTATGTTTATCTTCTTAAAGCCGGGCTTAATATGGAAATTAACAGAAGAATGGAAATCTTATCGTGCAGATGAACCATCTGAGTTCTATTTGAAAGCCACAAAAATCGGTGGTGCTTTATTTGCCCTATTTGGAATTATTATGATTATGCTTCCATTTATTTTGGAGTGACAATTCCGGTTTGCAGAATACTACTTGTAGGACTTGGTTTCCACTGCTTTTTTATTAAAGTGTAAAGAAAAACTGCGCCATAGCCTTGACAGGCCATCGCGCAGCGATTTTGTTCAATTGGAAGTTATGACTTTGACTTTTTCCAAATAATCAGCTTTAGGATAATACATACGACCACCACAACAGCCACCAAGGCACCATCCAACAGCAGCTCTGTGTACCACGGTGCAGACTGTATGGCATATAAATTTGGGTAGGTTTTAAAGTGCCAGAACTTATAAATTCCGAATCCAATGAAAACTCCTATTGATGAACCATTGATGAACCAATAACGATGTTTAAAAAACAATTCAACTTTCTCAGCATGGCAGTGCATCCCTTTCCAAATTCCCGATTTGTACTTATTTCTTAAACAGCTCAGAATGTGAACCAAGGCGATAAAGCA
>ERZ831601.1766-NODE-1766-length-14620-cov-3.819705_pt1 | contig 14620 bp, 7 predicted proteins | sample MGYA00519578_ERZ831601 | MGnify/ENA primary metagenome ERZ831601 (study PRJEB31850, sample SAMEA3708717) | human gut metagenome | biome: human gut; feature: human-associated habitat; material: faeces | place: China | collected 2014 ... | reverse complement strand
CAGTTCGAACACCAAAGTCTGAAGGCCCGAAGCTGTTGCCTTAGGATCCAACTCACGATGTTCATCTCGGAAAGATTCCAAAGCCTTTTGAGCTTTGGTCACGCGCTGTTGAGCAACCTTCACCTCATTCGATGCCAACTTTATCGAATCGTTACGAGAACGCTCATTCATCTCGTTGACGAGGGCTTCACTAGCCTTCAGCGCAACCTGTGCAATGCTCTGAGCCATTTTCGGGTCATAAGCACGAACATTGAAAGTCACAATTCCACTGTCAACGTCAAGCTTCGGTTGAGAAACTCGAGACCAAAAAACCTCCTTATCCCAAACAGTCGGCTCTTTTGACAATCGAGAAATCATGTCATGGGAGCTTGAATTATAATGCTCGACTACCTTTAGTTCACGATCCAAAGCATTGAAGAGATCCGGGGACTGAAGATATGCCTCCACAATTCGAGCATTCTGAACAGATGAAGAGGAAGTCTTGAAAATTTGTGACGCAATATCAATGCCGGCGCCTTGTTCAACGACATCCTTGACTGCAAACTGTGTTTCCGAAACATACATCGGAGAGGCAATCAGGGCGAAGTATCCGAACGTCAGCAACGTCGGTAGCGCAACAAAACTGCAGAATTCCTTCTCGAAAACGCTACGCCGATGCCACCAATTCTTAAGTATGGAAAGTTTCCGATCACCAACTGCGGAAGGGCCGGCAGTCTCAGGCATTTGATTAGCTTCAGGGACTGAAGTCACCGTTGCCACTTCTTTTTTATCATCGTTTTGCATTGCAAATATCCGTATATTCCTTAATAGCCTGGTTGACATCAGGGTAATACACCAACTGACCGGCATTGAGCACCGCACCGCATACACAGTTCTGTTTCACGGCCGCCATGCTGTGAGAAACAAAAATCAGAGTGGAAGTAGCAGCTTTTTCCTTTAACGCTTGATCCGCCTTTTTCTTGAAGGCAGCATCTCCAACTGAATACGCTTCGTCAATTAAATAGAAGTCGAATCCGATCGCCATGGACAAACCGAAAGCTAACTTGCTACGCATGCCGGAAGAATAAGTATTGATCGGCATGTCCATGTAATCGCCGAGCTCTGCAAAATCTTCGACGTAATCCGTAACCTTTCGAATATCTGCGCCGTAAACGCGGGATACGAAGCGTAGATTTTCACGCCCAGTCAGGGATCCGTGAAAGCAACCACTGAACCCAATCGGCCATGACACACGCGATGTTCGGATAATGCGTCCGGAATCCGGCAGTTCTGCACCGCCAATAATCCGAATCAGCGTAGATTTACCGGCCCCGTTTACCCCGAGTATGCCTATGCTTTTGCCTTCCTCAAATCTTAGATTAACGTTATCAAGCACCGTATGCCAACAGTTCTTGACACGATAACGTTTGCAGACATTTTGTAATTCGATCATCAATTATTCCTACGGCTACGAACATAGCGTTCAAGGAATCCACCTAGAGCGCATACCGTCAAAGTAGTTAAGCCAAGATAAGTCAAACTGACGCCAGAAACTGCATAGGGTGCATGCAAGGCCTCTCTACAAAGCTCAACAGCATGCATAACTGGATTCCACAATAAATAGTCGGCTACTGACTGACTGAATACCGAAATCGAGAAAAAGACACCGGAAACAAAAAAGAGGATTCGCAAAACCATCGGCACCATCTTTTCTATGGCAGGAACAAAGACAGCGAGAGACGATAGAACCATGCCAAACCCCAATGACATAAGCGGCACCAAAACTACCATCTGCAGCAGCAAAGGAAGACTCCCCAACATAAATGGCTCACCAAGAACCAAGGTTCCCGCACAAATAATCAAAGCGGTCACCAAAATCTGAGTCGCTGAAGTCACCAGAGTTCTGGCAATCATGACATCCAATTCAGTCACGTGAGCAAATGTCAACAATCCTTTGTTGCCGCTTACAGCCGTCATACAACGACTGATAGTATTTGAAAAAATATTCCAGATGCCAAAGCCGATTGCGAGAAACATCGCTATCCCCATGCCATGGGGGGCCTGACTTGCTCCCATAAAATGTCGAACAGTCCAAAAAGCGCCAATACCGAAAATGCTCTGAATCAACACCCAGAGATAACCAAGCTTGCTGTTGCCATTGATTGTATGAATTTCGCGCAACATCAGTGCTGAAATGACACGGGCCTCGACGATTGCACCGCGACGCAACTCATTCCAGAGCGCTGGAGCTTCAGTGCACCAACTCGACATAACGCCACTGCTGATCTTTACCGCGGCAAACGGCTACATAATGACGATCGCTTTCACCCGAAATAGTAAAGCGATAACACTGTTCACCAAGACCATTCGCATACTCTCGATCCTTGGATACTTGCGTTGGTCCATAAGGCGTCTTTTCAACAATTTGAACAGTCCCCATAGGGAGCTGCGCGAGAATTAGAGCAAACTCCTTCACTGCCTCCGGCTGTTGTTTATCAACAACAACTTGAGGTGCAGAGACTTCATGTTGCAAACCGCGCGGTGCCTGGCAAGCACTCACCAACAATACCGAGATTGCGGCACAAAGGATTTTTTGGACTCTTTTCATCTATATCTCAACTTGTTCAAAAGAATGAATCTAACTGTTACAGAAGATTCAATCTTATCAATATCCACTCTACAGTTCGGCAGCACCTAACCCAATACCTAACTTCAGGTTGCTGACGATTCAAAATTCTATGACAGACATCTTCAGGACAACAAGCATGCCTTGTCTGCCAATCCCAATATTTTGGATAGAGTATCATAACGCCTGCGACCAACTCCTTAAGGGTTAACGCCATATACTCTTGCTTTGGAAACTCTTCAAAATCCCGCTTTAATTTCGGCTCACAAGGACCTCTACCTGTTACGCAGGACAAATGGCCGTTCTCCTCCTTGTTAAAGGGTACTTTTGAAGAGCTTCCCTTTATCATTATATCCTCAGTTAGTCCCCATTCAGCATAGAACGGCTTCCCATACGTCACTACATGCTTCCCTTGCAGCAAAGCCTCAAATCCTGACAGGCTGGTTAGTGTATGGACTTCATCCACATACGGCCAATAATCATTAAGCCTTCCCGAACTCAGAATCATATCCGTACACGTTTTCTGAGTTTCTTTGGTAATTTGCCCTCTCTTCATGCCCCTTGCCACATCCGGATGTACCTTATAGACGACAAAAGCATTCGGGCACTTTTGACGCACGACCTTCAACAACTGTTCATTAGATTGAATCGCTCCCCCACCTCGCTTCACAGATGCATCCCCATCCACCTGCCCAGGAACCAAGACTATTCTCCTGTTTCGCGGTAATGAATGAAGCTTTTGTACAACTTTAGGATCAGATGGCGTGTTGTACTTGCTGAGTCCATTCTCAACTATCATCTGAATCAACCTGTTGCTTCTATCCAACAAACGAGGCAAATCCGGATGATTTTTAATGTTCATCAGAATTTTTGACAGTTTCGATGGCCTGGCTGGATCATAGTAAATTCCAGTATCGTCCAGTACCAGAGAAAAGGGATCGTGGTACTCAACGCCTAAGCCAACAGAACGCAAGAAGCCGTCTTCCATACGTATGAGCGGAACACTTAGTCTTTCGCATTGTTCGACCACATCATCCGTTGCCTTTCCTGCCCAAATAAGAACAGCCTTTCCTTCCTGAGCAGCCTTTTGGATTCCCGACTCGACATTACTGACGAACTCAAGCGTTCCTCCAGTAGACGAAGCAAACGCCTTGACATGCGGCCACTTCCAGCGACGAAATCCTACGGCAATGTAGTTTCGACGGTTTTCTTCATTGGCCAGACGTCTTGCGGCCATAATGTCAATCGCCTCGGTCAAGGAAATTCGGGTCTTAGTCACCGGATTCACATATCGGCAAAGCTTGATATAGGCCGCCGCGAATATTTGTTCGCGCGACGGACGACCTCTACGACGCGCCGGCACATCCCCGTGATCAACCGTGAGCCCCCATCCCGCGTAGAAAGGGACGCCAAAAGTATGCACAACCTTCCCCATCAGCAGAGCCTCAAAGCCCATCTGGGATGTTGCAACATAAACCTCGTCAAATGCCTTTATAAATGAAGGGGAAGCATAACTTTCGGATATGACGCAAACATCGGGTGGCAACGTCCCAAAACAACTTCGCTTTTTACCGCTCACGACATCAGGATGTGTCTTGACAACAACGACCGCATTGGGTTCGGCCAATGCCGCCGCCAACATAGCCTGAAAAGATTCCTCGCTAGCCTTGCCTAGAACAATACTGGCATCGCCCTCTGTTTGATCTACAACCAGGATCAGTTTTTGTCCCGGCTTCACGCTTGCCTTGTTGTAAAGCTTGACCTTGTCTTCCGCTGTAAAGGAAGGAGCATTGTTGTACTTGGATAGATCATAGATCCTGAAACGCTCTATGGCCGCACGAGCTTCATTTTGGATATCCCACGTCCACCAGCCCGTATTGTTTAGCATGTCCTCCAAGTCTGAGGGCTCACACGCATCGTAATACACACCGGTGCGGTCTACAGACAGTGACAGAGGCTGGTCACCTTCGACGCCTAGCCTAAGCGAACGAAGGAAGCCATCTTCGAGTGCCAAATATGGCAATGAATGCTTTTTTGCAAATGCGCGAGCTTTATCGGCTGTTTTCTTGTGCCCCCAACCGATGACAAGATCACCAGCCGATGCCTTCGGATTCTCCCACACGCTGTGAAACTTCAGCTCACCATGCTTCCGAATCTCGTCCTCTAAGAAGACTTCAAGATTCTGAATTTTTGTGATTCCGGAGGAAAAAACATGAATCATTATGGTTACACCGAAGATCTTTGGTTAACGTCATTCACTCGATTCTGGCCCATCGGCTCAAATCTCAGCCAACTGAATACCATCGTTCAGCTCAACAAAGAACCGTTTGAGAATTAAATCATTATTCTTAAACAAAACCGATTGACGATGTCCATCTAAGTTGCATGTAACTAAGAAATAGGATTGATCCTCCCCGCAATAACTTTCAGCGCCATGAATCACTCCATACTCAACGACATACTCTTTCGCCTTCATGCCACAGAAGCTTTCACTTTTCGGCTTTACAAAAATGCATGACAGGGTCGTAAACGAACGAAGACGATTCGCAATTGGTTTCTCATCATAGGAAAACCAAATCCGATCATTCTGTAAAAATTGACGTTGAATCAATGAAGGAATGAATTTCTCATGGCTCACTTCGAGCATTACCTACTCTCCTTGAACACAATAACAGATCTAAATTGGGGCTTCCGAATTGAGCTGTTAAGGAAGCTCTTCAAAAGTACCCTTTAACAAAGTGGTTACGGCTATTTGTCCTGTGTGACAGTTAGAAGTCATTGCGAGCCGAAATTGAAGCGGGGTTTTGAAGAGCTTCCTTAACCTCGAGTCGTCATCAAAGCAACTTCTTCACGTGCCTTGGGCAGTTCTTCACAAACAATATCAATCGCACGGTGGACATGTTCAACATCAAGTGCAGCTGAGAGGAAGAAGCGAAGGCGAGCCGCCCCCTCCTCCACCACCGGATAAATGATCGGCATGACGTTAACCTTGCGAGCGAACATTCGCGAGTCCAGCTTTCCCGCGAGCAATGAACTCCCCAACATGAGAGGCACGACCGCATACCCCTCAGCCGATCCGGTATCCAAGCCCTTGCTCTTGGCATAACGAACGAACTCGTGACTTACCATCTGCAACTTTGCTACTCGTTCGGGTTCTGCAAGCATGATTTGGATGGCTCGTTCAGAAGCTGCAGCCAAGACCGGCGACATACCCACGCTGTAAACAAAGCCAGGGGACGTAAATTTGAGAAGCTCCACCACCTCGCGACAACCTGCTATGTAGCCGCCGCAGCCGCAGCAGGTCTTGGAGAGGGTGCCCATCCAAAGATCCACTTCCTTGGGATCAATTCCAAAGTGTTCAGCAGTGCCGCGTCCCGTCTTGCCGAGCACGCCTAGGGCGTGTGCTTCATCAAGCATGAGAAAACATCCCCATGCCTTCTTCATACGGACGAGCTCGGGCAGATTCGCCACATTGCCGTCCATGGAAAAAACGCCTTCCGTCACGATAAGCGCTCGCTGCGCCTTAGGACGGTGCTCTCGAAGCAAACGTTCCAATGCCTCCATATCGTTGTGCGGAAAGCTTATCCGCTTTGCACCGGACGCCTGAGCCCCCATGACGATGGAGTTGTGCGACAGAGAATCGTGGAAGATCACATCCTGAGCGCCGAAGAGCTTGCCAATGGTCGATACATTGGTTGCATGACCACTGACATAAGCAATGCAGTCCTCAGCATCGTAAATACTCGCCAATGTTTTCTCGAGCTTGCGATGTGGCGGACGTTCGCCGGAGACGAGACGAGATGCTGAGGCACTCGTGCCCCAGCGCTTAAGAGCATCAACGGCAGCTTCTTCAAGGGCAGGATGACCGTTCAGGTCCAAATAGTCATACGTGGAGAAGTTGAGGAACGTTTCGCCGTTGATCCGGGTTTCCGCCTTGGCAATGCCGTCATGACACTGAAAGAAGGGATTAAGAATGCCGGCACGTTCAGCAACGCTTCTCTCCATCTTGATCTGCTTGTACGCCGGGAACTCCTCAAACTTCGTCATTTTGGGATCGGCGCGCCACTGCACTGCATCAAGCGTACGACCGCTCTTTGCCTCTACCGAAGCACTTCCCGCTCGCTTGAGGCGGGAAAGAAGTGCCGAACGATCGCCCTGAGAAAGGCCAAAGATATTCTTATTCCCCTGATTGCTGTCCTCTACTGTCATTTACTTTCTTCCCAACTTGATTGTTTAGCGTTTATACCAGATACCTTATGAGGCGTCCTTCAAAATTTCCTTCTTCATGTCACCGGACAATTCGACGCCGTGCTTGCTTGCAAGGGTATCGATAGTCTGCTCTTCTTCACTGGACTTGTTAAGCATCTGCATGAAGCGTTCGGCCATGGTCTGAATGGTGGCGCCGCCGGACAACGAGACAGCCGGAATCTTCAAGCCGATTCGTTCTTCGAGGGCCACAGCCAGTTCAACTACCATCAGAGAATCCATGCCGATATCGGAAATGGGCTGATGAATATTAAGCTCCTTCACGCTGATGCCCATGAGCTTTGCCACCTCCTGCGCAATAAGATCCGCGAGCAAGGCTACTGCTTCATCATTCGACTTGCCCGACAGAAGCTCGGCCATGGACACAGACTGTACGGCATGATTTCCCATGCGTTTCCAAATTCCCTCAAAGCGGGCTTCGCGGACAACAGGAAGCTTCTGTACTCGCGACCAGTCGATGGCGAGGAAATGAGAACCGGGTTCGCGAGTGGAAATAACGGTTTCCATCGCATCGAGAACATCATCAGACGCCAAAGCAGGCGTACCCAGCGTGTTTTCGAGGAGACGGCGAGCCTGCGGATTAGCGAGCAGCATGCCGACGTCGCCCACGGGACCCCAGCCTATGACAAATGCCGGCATTCCCTTGGAACGGAGATTGTCGGCAAGCGCTTCAAGCGCCATGTTGGCCGCCACATAGTTGGCCTGGCCGGGATTGCCCAAGAGCACGGTAGCAGACGAGAACATCACAAAGAATTCCGGCTGCAGTCCGCGCAGCGACAAATAATCGGCCAGACGTTCGGCACCTGTCACCTTCGGACGCCACACCTTGTCACACGATTCGTTCGTGAGGTTTACAAAGGCAGCGTCAGCCAGGACGCCCGCAGCGTGAACAACACCGCACACCGGCGGGAGATCCGCCAAAACATCATCCATAGCCTTGAGATAGGCTGCGGATTCGCCAGCCGTAATGTCAAGGGCCGGCGTCTTGACCGTGACGCCCTTCTCTTCAAGACGCTGCACGAAGGCCTTGACATCATCCGTGGCAGCACCGGAGCGCGAAATGAGAACCAGCGCCTTTGCGCCGCGATTCACCATGCGTTCGGCCACTCGTCGGCCAAGACCGCCAAGGCCGCCGGTCACAATCACCGTGCCGTCAAGAGACACCTGATCCATCACGCTTGCGTCAGTCTCTTCGGCATGGTCTTCGTACGTCACGACGAGCTTGCCGATGTGCAGCGACTGCTGCATCATCTGGAAGGCTTGCTGCACGCGATCATGAGCGAAGAGCGTCATGGGAAGCGGGCGGAATTCACCGTTTTCAAAATGGTGGAGAACCTCAACGAAGAGCTCGCCGGCAAGCTTCGGACAGTCGACCAGCATTTGGTCGACGTCGATGCCGAAATAGGAAAGGTTGCGGCGGAACGGACGCAGGAACATCGGCGAGTCTGCATAGAAGTCTCGCTTGCCCAATTCCAGGAATCGACCGAAGGGCGCGAGAAGTCCGAGAGACTTTTCAGCTGCTGCTCCTGCCAAGGAATTGAGTACCAAGTCAACACCGCGGCCGTTCGTGTCACGACGAATTTCGTCAGCAAACGCGAGCGTGCGCGAGTTGTAGATGTGCTTCACGCCCAAGCGTCGGAGGAGGGCACGCTTCGTTTCCGAACCGGCCGTTGCATACACTTCAAGACCGAGAAGATTGGCAATCTGAATGGCAGCCAAACCTGCACCGCCAGTAGCGCCGTGGATCAGGATCGATTCGCCGCGACGCGCACGGCCGAGATACGAAATCGCGTACCACGAAGTAAAAAAGACAACCGGAACCGAAGCCGCTTCGGCGAACGTCAGACCGGCAGGCATCCTGGCCACGGCTTCAGCCTTCGTTGTAATGACGGTGCCGAAACATGCCGGTGCGAAACCCACGACGGCATCACCGGGCGCCACATGCGTCACATTGGTGCCGACTGCCGTCACGACACCGGATGCTTCCAAACCCATGGTAGGACCGGAGAAGCCGTTCTCGAGCGCTTCTTCAGGCAGAAGCCCCATCGCCCACATGACGTCGCGGAAGTTAAGACCGGTCGCCTTGACGGAGATCCGGACTTCATCAGGACCAAGCTGTGCATCGTCAGCCAGCGGCACATCCTTCCAATACAAGTTGTCGAGCCTGCCCGGCATGTCGAATGCCAAAACCTTGGCCGTACGTGCGGATGAGTTACCGGAGCCCTGCATTTCCTGCGGCATACTCTGAGACACAAAGCGACGATAGCGCACACCGCGAGCAATCAGACCTTCAACATCATCGGGCTTCACATTGAGAAGCATATCCGCCGCTCGCTCAAGTGTTGCAGCCGTTTCATCCTGAAGACTCAGCGTACCGGCATGAACAGCCTGGCACTCGTTGGCGAAAACACGCGTCATGCCAACGAGCGCCGCCCCCTTGATCGAAGAGGCTTCGTTGAATTCAGGCAAAGCTACGGTCAGCGAAACCAACTCAATGCCCTCTGCAAGAACGCCCTTGGCGACAGCAGTCTGCAGGCCCTGCATCAGAGCAAAGGTGTCATGCGGGAAGGTTGAGCCCTCATGCACGCGAAGTTCGTCATCCAAGTCAAGAAGCGACACAACACGTTCACCCTGACCAAGCTTTTCACTCAGACCGGTCCAGTAATCTGCATCTCGGGCACGATCATCGGGAACCACCGTCACCACGAACGGAATCTCCGAAGAATCATCCGTGCGCAGTCGAGCGGCCACAGTCGTTTCGAGTGCATTGACCATCATCGCCGATGCACTGTCCGCTTCATAATGCTTGGCCACTACATGAACCGGGATCGCAACACGTTCTTCCGCCTTTTGAACGGCATCAGTGGTCTTGACACCCGCGATCAGCATGCGCGGGGCAAGCGCCAGAGCGTCCTCGTCGACACGACCGGCCCTGAAGCCCGCGTGTTCAAGTGCCTTGAGCCAGGCTTCGTCAGAAGCCAAACGACAGACGCCGCCTAACTCGCCATCAAGCCACCAGTTCTCATCTGCCCCTTCGAGCAGATTGATGCTCGCATGAGGCATCGTTTCAAGCAACGCGACAACACCATTCTTCAGGAGAGAATCGGAAACATTCTTGAGAACTTCAGGGACATTTTCATTAAATGCAAGACCGTCAGGCAGAAGAGCAACGTCGTAGGACGCAAACTTTTCCAGACGAAGCCAATCCTGAAGCGTCAGTACATCAACGCCGACTTCATTTTCGAACACGGCCTTGACACGATCGGCAGCAACTTCGTTTCCGATCACGAACGTGCACTGAGCTGCTTCACACAGACTTGCACGGAGTTCCGTATAGAAGCTGCCGCCGGTTTCGCCGACCACGAGCACGCGCATACGTGCCTTGGGCTCGCGGACCTTGGCCAGACCGTCAAGACCTTCCATCCAGCGACGGAGCGCAGAGGTCAGAAGCGCTCGCTGAGGCATATGCGAGAAAAGCGTCTTCAAAGCCCCCTTGCGCTCGGGCAACAGCTCGTCAAGCTTCACTGTTCCCGTGAGCAAATCCGGAATACGGCGGCCGACCGTATCAAGCGCAGTCAAAAGCGGCCAGCGCGTCGGTTCAGACGAAAGCAAGGTGCGATAGATCACATCGGAAGACGGGCAATCGCTCGTGCCAGGCACCAAGATCATGCCGTCATTATTCTGTGCCAGACCGTTTGAGACGAGCAGATCCATCATGAAGGCGCGCCAATTCTCGAGCGTCTCCAGTGCGAAGCCTTCGGAGAAGAGGAATTCTTCCGGAAGCCACGTGTCATATTCACGAACGGCTTCACGGACATAGGCAAGCACGAGCCAGTGGAGCAGTTCCTCGGTTTCAGCCGCCTTGTCGGCCGACCATTCATAGCCGAGAGCTGCTTCCATCACCATGCCGGAGAGCGTCTTAACATCGTCGTCGCCGGCTAGGGCCTTGCGATCAGAGGGATACTTGTACCAATGCTCGGCATAGAAGGCCGGATCGATGTGCTTCGACTTGTGATGAACGCGCAGGAAACGAACGTCCTCAAAGCGTGCAAGCGGCTCGCCATCTGCATTGCGAAGAAGAATCTCGGTCTTGGCGGAACGCTCCGTAACCTGGATGAGATGAATTTCAGCCCATGCCGGGGTGCCCTGAGACCAAACCACCGTACGGCCGAACCAACTCGGCAGATAGGACGACTTGGCATCGTTGAATTGATGGCGAAGACGTTCGGCTAGAACAAAGAAAAGGCCCTGAAGCGCGCCGTCAACCAAGGCGGGCGAAAGAATCATGCCTCGGTCAGCTGCACCGTCGCGAGAGGCAAGCTCAACGAGAACGTTGGAAGCAATGCCGTCTTCACCTGCAAAGGTCCAGGCGGACTGAATGGGCTTGAAGGCACCCTTGTACGTAAGGCCAATCTCAGACAGCGCTTCATAGAAAGCTTCAACATCGCATGCACAGCCTTCCTTTTCCACACGAGCCGTCCACGGCTCGTCCTGGGGCTTGGCAGCGTCGGACGCGATGCAGCGTCCTGCCAGATGCAGGAGCGGCTCCTCAGCCGAAAGCTGATCGCGCGAGGTAAGCGTCAGCAAGCCGGCAGGAGACACGCGAGTCTGAACAATCTTTGCAGATTCTGCGGACAGAGCCATCGGACGCAAGATAGTGAAATTATCAAGTTCAACCGTCTGAGATGACTTCATGGAAAGACGAGCTGCCTCTACCGCCATTTCTAGATAACCGGCCGCAGGGAACAACACCGTTTCGTCGATTTCATGACCGGCAAGCCACGGCGTGAGCTGCAGATCAACCGTCTGCTCCCACAAATGTTCGGCATGCGGAACGGGATAGCCAAGAAGAGGATGCACGGGCTTGTTGTCAAAGAGCTTCCACGATTCCGTCGTAGAAGTTGCCCAAACCGTCTTCTTGTTCCAGGAATAACGCGGAAGCGTGCGATCGCGCGCAACTGCCGGCCATGCATCCGAAGAAATCACCAGAGCCAGCACATTCGCGAACTGACGGCGAACGCCGGCCCAGTTTCCGGATCGATGCATCAAACGACCGATCTTGACATCGGCCTGATGCTTTTGCGCAGTGGCGTGGATGTAGCCACCCAAAATGGCATGCGGCCCCACCTCAATGAAGCACGTGAAGCCTTCGGCAAGCAGCGTATCAATGGCCGCTTCAAAGTGGACCGGCATGCGCACATTGCGCCACCAATAGTCGGCCTTGAGCGTTTCACCCGGCGTCACCTCGCCGGTAATGCTCGAAACAAAGCGAATGGCTTCGCTGGGAATCGGATGCAAATCGGCGAGCGTATCGCGAACTTCATTTTCCAGCGGTTCCATGCGAGAACTGTGGAAGGCATAAGCAAGCGGAAGACGCTTGAAGAGACCGCCTGCCTCCTTGACGAGGGGCTTCAAAGCGTCAATCTCGTCAACATCACCCGAAAGCGTAAAGTTGTCCGGAGCATTCCAACCTGCGATTTCAACCCCCTGCTTGTCTGCGAGGAGTTCCAAGAGCTTCTCTTGAGCGCACTTGACCGCGGCCATCGTGCCGGAACCATGCATCTTGCCTTGCAACGCAGAACGCTCGTAAATCACCTTGACCGCATCGGCCAGAGAAAGGGCGCCCGAAGCCCAGGCTGCCGCCACTTCGCCTACGCTATGACCGGTTACTGCTTCGGCTTCGATGCCCTTTTCACGAAGAAGAACGGTAAGACCGACCTGAATGACAAAGAGAAGAGGTTGTGCAACCTCAGTCTTGTCCAGCGTCCAAGCGTCGGCAGATTGAACCATATAATCACGAATCGACCAGCCTGAGAGCGGTTTGAAGATCTCGTCAATTTCGTCAATGACCTCGCCAAAACGAAGCGAATTGGCGAGAAGCTCCGCCCCCATGCCGGCCCACTGGCTGCCGTTGCCGGAATAGACAAATGCCGTCTTGCCCTGACGATGATTTGTGATGTGCTCGACCGCCGCCGGGAGATCATCACGGAGTGAACCGTTCTCGGCAAAATAGGCCAGAACCGCCCGTGCTTCTTCAAGCGTACCGGCGTTGGTCATGAGAATGTACGGAAGGCGTTCGCGCTGATGAGCAATCGCACAAGCCGTGCGATTGTAAAACTCTAGATCTCTGTCCTGAAGACGGTCGCGATAGATGCGCGACAATGCCTGCAGACTTTCCATGCTTCGGGCGGAAATCATGAGAGGCAGGACGGCCCCGTCGGCGAACCGGGGCTCTGCATCCACAATGGCCGGCTTTTCCTCAAGCAGGACATGCGCATTGGTGCCGCCGAAGCCGAACGAATTCACGCAGGCGAGCACACCCTTGCCGTCCTCCGCCTTCGGGAGCGGTTCGTTTTGGGTCGGTACGCGAATGCCCAATCCCTGAAAATCAATCTTTGGATTGGGATTCTTCAGCTGAATGTTGGCCGGGATTTCGCGATGCTCGAAAATGCCGAGCACCTTGGCAAGTCCGGCCATGCCGGAACCTGTTTCCAAATGGCCGAGATTGCCCTTTACGGAACCGATGGGAAGCGGCTCTTCGCCCTGGGCATGATGTCCGAGCACTTCGCCGATGCTCCTGGTTTCAATCGGATCACCGGCGGCCGTACCCGTTCCATGAGCTTCTACGTAGGCAATTCGAGAGCGATCAATACGATCGTCTTCATAAATCGATTCAAGCAGAGCCTTTTGCGCCGCACCATTCGGAAGCGCGATGCCGCTCGTACGACCGTCGGAATTGACACCGGACGCACGAATAACTGCATGAATGGCATCATGATCGCGAAGAGCAGCCTCCAGAGGCTTGATGAGAATGACTGCGCCGCCTTCGGAACGGGCATAACCGTTGCCGGACTCGTCGAAGACCTTGCATCGACCATCTGCAGACAGCATGTGCGCCTTGGAAAAGCCCACGAACGACAAGGGCGAAAGCAAAACATTGACGCCGCCCACCAAAGCCATAGGCAGATTCTCCGCCTCCATGGCACGGCAAGCTTCATGCAATGCAACCAAACTGGACGAACAGGCCGTATCGATGGTCATGCTTGGGCCGTGCAGATCGAAGAAATAGGACAAACGGTTGGCAATAATCGACAGCGACGTGCCGGTCATGGCATACGGTCCGGTCAGGCTCGGGTCATCGGCATGGACAATGCCCATGTCGGTTGACGCTGCGCCGACGTAAACAGCCGTCTTGGTGCCCGCAGCTTCAGACGGAGGAATGCCCGCATCCTCAAAGGCCTCCCAGGCCATTTCCAGCATCATTCGCTGCTGGGGGTCCAGTGCCTCAGCCTCCTTGGGGCTAAAACCGAAAAAGGCTGCGTCAAACTTTTTGACGTCACCGACAATACCCGCACTAAATGAGCAGGTTCTTCCGGGTGCCTTGCGATCGGGATGCCAGTATCGGGCAAGATCGAAGCGCTCGCCCGGAACGGACGTCACCACATCCATTCCTCCGGCAAGCACTTTCCACAATTCCTCCAGCGACGTCACACAGGGAAGCGGCAGCCGATACCAACAATTGCAAAACCCTTTTCGTAAACCATACCCTTTCCCTTCTACACATTGACACCTGTTCGCAGGCATTTCATCCTGCACGGACAGACTGTTGATTTCAAACATGCATATTCTATCTGCTTGGGTTTATTGTTCGAAATCAAGCAACAAACCCAAACAGACTTCCACTCAGAATTGATGCAACCTAGACGCTAAAGAAAAGGTTCATCTCGGAACTCCGTGGAACGCGGCCTT
>ERZ831601.1748-NODE-1748-length-14720-cov-7.078145_pt1 | contig 14720 bp, 10 predicted proteins | sample MGYA00519578_ERZ831601 | MGnify/ENA primary metagenome ERZ831601 (study PRJEB31850, sample SAMEA3708717) | human gut metagenome | biome: human gut; feature: human-associated habitat; material: faeces | place: China | collected 2014 ... | reverse complement strand
GATTTGAACCTCCGACCCCACGCTTAGGAGGCGTGTGCTCTATCCAGCTGAGCTATATGGACGTGTCTGATATATGATTATAGCCCGATCAAAGTCGAACTGCAATCCCTTATTTAGTTTTTTTTGAGGTGGCCGTTGTAACGCAACCTTAGGAGCTGAGCGTTGTTTCCTTATAAGGCGCTGTGTGATATCTTTGTGCACCGTAGAAAATTCATTGTATGATTGGCGTAACCGTACATGCATTGAACAATACCTTTATTTCATCAACACAGATAATCTATCCTTGAAATATTCCGGATACGAATCAAGACAACTAAAGATTTCTTCACTATGAGCTTTCAACATATTAAGTATCTTATCCGTTCCAATATTCGCATCAGATAAAATTCGAGCTAATTCTATAGCTAATAGACGATCATTAAAAACACTCTCACAAATAGAAATTGCTGTCATATTTGGAACGCCATATTTTACTTTCTTTTGTAACAATGTCAAGATGTTCCGTTGATCAACTTGCTCCTCATTTTCTTCGTCAACTTCTATCAGATCACAGATATTGCCGATAAGAAAATTCATTTCATATGAGATTCTTTTATTACATAATGATTCTACTTCTGCAATTCCAATAGTTTCTTTGTTGTTAATTTCCATTGGAGTCTGGCCATCAATCCATTTTTCACAAATGCTTTGTATATGCTCTTGGTATCTAAACTCTCCACAGATTTGCAGATACAATTCTGCAATAACAGATAACAGTTCTGTTTCTGTATATATCTTCTCTGTAAGTTCATTCTGAACAATCCATTCCTCTATTAGAGAAGACAAACCTATTCCTGACATTGCATTAGAATATCTGTTCAATTCTTCAACAGAATATTGTTGAATATTCTCTTCTATCTTCTGAAAAACTTTAATCAGTAATTCTTTCTCTTTTTCTGTTGCCATAGCATACGCCAATGTATTTGTACAAATATCCACAGCACTTTTCTTACTATCATTGACCAATGTTTCTGCGGAACGTACTAAACACAAATAATTTTCTATATTTGATATAATATCCTGACGCAATAACATTTCCTGCACAATCAGATTTTGTGTTCTTTTGGGATTGGCTTTTAAATATGCTTTTTCTAACTTCTTTGCGTAATCAAGCAAGAAATCTCTTTCGTCAAGGTGCTCTATCACTATATCAATAAATTTCCCACCACTTACGATCACATCATAATCTATGTTAAAATCCTGGACTAACGAAAGAATAGAACTGCCACAAGGTTCTGTCAATTTTGTGTCAAATAGCTTCACACAATCATTCCATAAATACCCTCCACCATTTTTCCAGTTGGTACGGTTGTCGTATATTTTGCAATCCGTAATAATAATACTTCCTTCTGTGTATATACCTGCTCGTGCTGTTCTACCCATCAAGTTTTGAAAATCTCGAGCTTTTACTAATTGCAATCCATTTCGAATGCTGGTGACCAATAAATATTTTATCGGAATATTCACACCCTGTGCAAGCGTCGATGTACACACTACGCAAGAAACATATTTATTCTTCAATGCATGTTCAACAACAAGCTTAACTCCATTTTGAAGATTAGATGAATGAGGCAAAACACCCAATTCCGCTGCTTTCGTATAATAGTGTTCTGAACCATAATAGCTTTCTATAAATCCCTTGATTTTGGAAAGCTCTGCTTGATTTGTATTATCTTTTAATGCTTTCAAATCATAGTTTCGCTTATCCAAATTTATAATTCTTTCAAATACCGTTTTCATTGAACGTTGCTGCCCAAGATAGATAGCAACACCGCCGTTATGACACAACTTTATTGCATTATAAATGGCCACATCTGTAGATAATGATAAATCTGGAAAGTATTTATTACTTCTTTCTCGGGGTAACTTCTTCAATTGTTCAACTCGAAGGATTCGGGGAATATAATAATCTTCATTTGATTTATCATCAGAAAAGAAATGAATATCCCTTTGTGTCGATGAAAATCCTATTGATTTAGGTGTAGATACAATACTATCATCTGTCGCCAAACAACCTCTATCCTCAAACAACCACTGTGCAATATCCCCTGAATTTGGCAATACCGCAGATAGCAAAACCAACTGCTGTTCGCTCATTATGTTCTGACGTATATGTGTTACTAATAACTCATATGTTGCACCTCTACCTCCATCATCAAACATATGACCTTCATCAAACACAAATAAATCTATAGCACTTAAGAAAAACGGATCATGATGTAATACATAACTCAGTTTCTCTGGCGTACATATTAGTATCTGCCGTTTAATATCTTCAGAAAGCAAATTCCAAAAATCATTTTGAAGTACATCAGAAAACTGATTTATCGTGACATCATTTTCAAAAGCTTTGTACATATCCATTGTTATTTCGTTGCACAATGCTCTTAATGGTGCCACTATAATAGTAATATTCGCTCGTTCAGATAAAAAAGCTGCTCTAATAATTAGTTCAATACTTCTTGTCTTTCCTACCCCTGTCGGAAGTTGAACGATAGAACTTTCTCCACGCAACAATCCCTTTTCGGCTATTAATCTTTGTGCTGGCCATAACATCTTTATTGACATCTTACTTTGTAGATATGGCTCCCATTCTTCATCCGGGATACCTGAACTACTCGGCAAAAGACTCCATGACGAATTTTCGCATGCCACAATAATAACTGCCACTAATATATCTACATAAAATATACTATCCGGATCTCCATTCTTGTAGATTTCATTTCTATATACCCATAAGTTTGACTTTAATGCTTCTAAAGACCTACCCTTTCCAAAGTAATCCAAGAAAAAATTATTTATTCGCTCATAAGTATCTATAACTCTCAAATATGGCAAATACACTCCACCCAGAAGATAATTATAGATATTCGTCAACAATTTCTGCGGAGATCGCTCCTCATCAATTAAATCAACTACTCTTGCTGCCAACACTTTAGCACTACCAAAATCCTTTCTTAGGAAGTAGGCAGATGCTCCAGATAGCAAAAAATCCCAATCATATTCTGGTCTATCTTTGGACTTAAAAGCTGAATCATAATATTCTGCAGTTGTAATCAAAAGTAACTCCAGCTCTTTTAATTCGTCATGATTATTTTCTATAATGCATTCTGAGTATCGTGACAGCACATAAGTTGTTGGATACGATAATTCATTAGAATTCAGCGGAAAATGTGGATACTCCTGCTTTGAAACATCGTATTCTACCATTTTGGCCTTTGCTTTTTGATATTTTAACATTAAGCCTGCATTTTTCCCAAAAATCATTTACAACACCTCTGGTAAATGTTATGAGTCAATTCCATCAACTTTTTACCATGTACATAAAAAATCAGTTCATTTTTTCTAATTTCAAGTTCTTCACCAGAAAAACCTAATTCTATGGCATCATCTATGTTTTCACGACTACTAACTCCTGCAGCTACATATGTAATACGATAATTATTATCTGGTTTAAATAAGAATCTCTTTACCTCTTCTGCCTCTTCTATTTTGCCCAATTCTTTTAATCGCTTTCTGCAGTAGTTTACTGATCTTGCTAATCGATGTTCATCTTTTCTGGAATCGATAATTGCATTTTTGATCGGTGTGTACTCCGTATTAGAGAGGGTAGCTTTAACTTCTGCTGCTACCAATTCATCTTTATCATTTGGAGTTTTATCTTCATTTTTGTACTTATATGCAATGACATCAGTTCCTTGTTGTGAATTGTTTTTTCCGGATCTGTTCTTCAATTTATATCTCGGAACAGAATACTGATGAACAAACTCTAATAAATCGGAAATTAAAATTTCTGTTATGTCTGCAGAACGTACCGTAGCTCCCAATTCTTCTCCTTTTTGTGGAATTACATAATCATGCAAATACTGTTCAATAGTCATTGCATTGTCATCTGCGTCTTCTTTAAGTTCAGTATCTTCTATGTAATTTCTTCGAATGTGCAATGCCCAGTCATCAAGAATACTTTCATCATCTTTATAATCAATTTTATAGCATTTTAGCGGTATGTCATCTTTAATTACAATACCAGTTTCTTCAACTATCCAATCGATGTATTGTGGCTTTTCCATGTAGTATTCCTTTCCTAACTTTTAACCTTTATACAGCCTTCAACAACATCCGGATTATTCATAGATGTGATTTTATATGGTATCTCATCAATCTCATTTTTCACAAAAAGGATTGTCGGGAAAGCAACAGTTGTATTATGTTTTATGTAATCTACTTTAAGCTTTACAATATACTTATCTTCACTTGAATAGAATCCATAACAAAACACATCTTTTATCTCATCAGTGAAATCATCACTATAATCTGGAACATATCCTGGCAAACCATATGGACGTGCTCCATACGGAGTTCTTCCATTTTGCTCTGATTCTGAATATTCAATATATTCAGATGTGCCTTCAATTCCGAACAAAATACTCATATCACAATCTGTAAGCAAATATCCCATCTCTGCATTATTAAACTTAGGGAATTCACCTAATGTAAGCAAGGATTCTTTTGGAACTTCAAACGTAATTTCAGCATCTTCGTCGATGGCCTTACCACAATTCTGAATTGCTAATTTAATACAATTCATTCCAGAAAACGCTTTCTCAACCGGAGCCCATTCCAAAGCTTTAGAAATAGTTTCATGCAATCTTTTGATTTTCCAATATTTCTGCTTTTCTTCGGACGTTCCATTCAACTTAGGACCACTGAGTGGATTTGATGTTAAAGTATCTTTGTTTAAATTTCCAAGTTCAAAAAAGGAATCGGACAACTCACACTCCAGCTGTTCAGCCGCAGCAGTAATAAACTCTTTCTCATCTTCATCTATGTCAACAGGGCTTGTAAATCCAGCAAAAAAAGTATTAGCTGTAACAGATCTACCACCTACATTCATATCAGAAATCTCCTGATACATAGTCTTAATCGAAGTAATGTATTCTTTCATGCTAATCTCTGCATTTAACACGAATGGGCATACCACCGCTTCTTCAGTCAATCTTCCAGTTTCGTCAATACCTAATAACTTTAACTCAGAACGATATTCATTGGCTGTTTCACTTACCCTCTTTTCTGTCAAAAAATACATGGAAAGATGGGCAAAAAACATCTTTTTAAATTCTTCGTCGGATGAATAAGTGAAATATATTCCTTTGTCTTTATATTTGTCACGGAATGCTTGTATTTTCTCATAGCCGTCACCATTTATTTTTGATGGTGGGATAGGCTTATCCGAAAAATACATAAATACTTGTTTTCCAGATTGAAGCATAATTTCAATTTCTTCTTCTGTTCCAGAACCATACTCATCAGTAGGTGTGCCAAATCTCGTCCAGAAAATCGCAACTGCTGCATCACATTTATTTACAAACTGCTCGTTAAGTAATGCCTGTGGTTTTCCTCCAGACTGAGCATAAGAACTCTTACTCCAATGGCGAGTTTTTATTGTGATTCCTAAAGTTTCAGTATATAATTCATTAAACTCATCTACTGCAGCTTCAATCAATGTAACTTCTTTCTTAATATCACCTGGACAAGAAATCAAAAGGTTATACAATGTCACATTTTGAGCCATTGATTACACCTCCCAAACAGTTTCATCCCCACAAATGTTACGAATTTTAAGGCGGATAGGTTTCTTTATGCTGCGGATGTAACCATCCCAAAACTCCTTGGTTTTATTGCCGTCTACGATAACATAGCCATTTTTATCAATCTTGATTTCACTATCAGAATGCCACTCACCACCGGTCGCAGTGCAATCCAGACTAAGGAATTCAATAAGTTCCAAGCCTTCTTCACTGATTTCAATCGATTTATACGGTTTCTTCGCAGAAGAATTAAGGAATGCTTTCTGATTGAATTCTGCAATTTTAGACAACACACGATCACTAATAAATTTATCAATAGCAACCGCATATCCGCCTGCAATTTCTTCTGCATGGAATTCTGCATAATCGCCAATGACAACATCATCAAGAATTGATTTAAGATCACGCAATTCAATTTCTAGAGTCGTACTGTCATCTTCTTTGATGAAATTCATAATCTCCACTTTATCAGTAATGTCGATATAGTAAACAATAACCTTTTTAATGTCATTATCCAATTCTGGAATCGCCTGATGGATAATACGGTTCATAGTCACTTTATCAAGAAGTTTTGATGCACTATCCATTAAGTTTGGCACGTAAACAGGAATTGTACCAAGCTTGCTGTCAGAAATAGCACCTTCCCAGAAAGAATCAAGGGAATCTTCATTTTTCAAGCCAGGAATCAAAGATTTAATTTTATCCATTGTCTGAACCGGATTACGATAAAGTTGAACGCCATCTTTAATTTCCAGCACATCGAATTCAGCCCCATCTGCGACAAGACGATCACGGGTTGTCTGAATAGAATTCAATCCAATATCACAATGAATAAATTTTCTGCCAAGTTTATTTGCGCAAACTGCAGTTGTTCCGCTGCCTCCAAAAAAGTCTGCAACTATTAAATTTATATCCGAAGAAGCTTGAATTGCCCTTTCAATCAATGCCTCTGGTTTTTGCGTAGCATATCCAACCGGTTCTTCTTTATCTGCAGGTTGAAGCATAGACATTCTCCAGACATCATCAATAGTCTTTTCTGATGATTCCTGGTAAATTACTCTACCATTTTCATCTTTTGCATTCACAAGCTTTTGAGTTTCAGAATCCCAAACCCTTTTAATTTGTTTAATAGTTTCATCTCTCTTTTCCTTAATGGGCGAGAAACTGTATATATCGCTTTTTGTATACAGAAAAATTACATCATGATTAGATGCAAATCTGTTTACATTCCCCTGCATTTTGTTGTAGTAATGCCAAACAATTTCATTCAGAAAATGTGATTCTCCAAATACTTCATCCAATAAGATTTTTACATAATGACCTATATGCCAATCAAGATGAACATAAATAGATGCCGTTTCGCTCATTATAGACTTAATCGCCATAAGATTTTCGTACATCCAGTTCAGATATTTTTCTTTATCCCATACATCACCGTACATCTTTTCTTCAAAAGCTTTCAATTCATCTACATCCAGCTCTTGTTCAGCCTGTGCAATAGCTTCTGCTACTTTCGGATTTCGACGGATATATACTTTCTTTGCGTAATCAGCACCACTCGCAAATGGTGGGTCAATGTAAACAAGATCAACCTGAATACCCTGCTCCTTCAGATAAGCGCAAGCAGAAACACATTCTCCACGAATAACCATATTGCCGTCAGCGTTTTCACCCACGATTTCCTGTTTTTCCATTTCATACAAAGGCATACCACGCTGTAATGTCATAGAAACATCGTCAGCGCCTTTGTATCTCAATATTCTATTAAAATTTCCAAGTACAGCTTGTCCTTCCACCGGCTCCGGTATAAACGGTACATATTTAATTGGCATTATTTGATTCCTCCATTTTTCATATAACTTACAAATTGTTCAAAAGAAATTGCCATACTATATGATGTTATAAATTCTTGTGCCAATTTTGCTTTTTGTATGTCATCCAACTCGTCTAATGCCTTAATAAAATCAAGCAATTTATTTTTTGCATTAGTATATTTATCATCAAACTTTATGCCTACAGTAGGTCTAATTCCATTCATTACGCTTTCTCCTTAAAAAACTCACAGATTTTTTGATGTGTCTGTGTCAATCTATCTTTCTCTGGCATCGTATCTTCCAAATACAGATAATCAAAACGTTCATAACCATACACAGCATTATTCTGTTTTGAAAACTCTGTTTCCATAAAATTCTTCTTATCTTTAAAGACTGGATCTTTGGCATAAATCTTCCCCTTGGTTTCCACTACAATAACCTTATGGATAACGCCATCTTTTCGTTTAATGATAAGGAAGTCCGGTGTGTAAATACCAATGTAATTCCATTTTCCACTGGTTTTCTTATAGCACTTGATCTTAAACTCCGTCATAGCACGGTCGCCATTGTAATACACTTCCAGACCTAATTCTTCGATAATATCGAAGGACAATACTTCTCTTAAAAATGTTTGTTCAAAACCACTGTCTGTACGATATGGCAAGTAGTGGAACGAACGATTCTTATTTGGGTGAGATGATACACGCTGTTGTAATTCCAAAACGATTCTATCGTTTCCAGTTTCCATAGCAAGATCAATTAACTGCTGCGTCTTTTTATCAACTTTCAATTTTCCCTTATCGTCAGCTATTATGTTTTCAACAACATTCTGTCTTGGATAGTAGTCATCCAGATTATCTGTATATATCTCAGAAGTAAAATTTGCAATGTTCAACAAATTAGCTTCTTCTGGTATCAGTTCTTCTGTTGTATTGAAATCCGTTTTGTCACAAAAAGCTTTGCGAATATTGGCTTCTACCAACTTTTTATTGTACTTCGAACTGAAATATCGTGAGCCACCTTTTTCGTATGTGATTTTTTCATATACTACTTTTAACTGCTCTGTATATGCATTTAATTCTGCCATGGAAGGTGTTCCAAATCCACTTCTCATAATGCCATAAATCCAAGAATTAAAGGTTGCATATTCTGTACCATATTCAGCATCATCCACCTGGATACTGATATTATTTACATTCATAGAAAGATCTGTTGTTTTGATAATATTACCTGCAATTTGCGCTGAATCAACAGATTTTTCAATAGAAACTTCAGGATTTGTCTTTTCAACAGTAAGTGTATCATAGCTGATTTTCAGTTGATAAAACTCTACTTTAGGCAACTTTAAATACGCCGTACGATTATAACGTTTCAAAGTAGTCTTACTGTTGTCTGCAGAAGAAAATTCTTTAAGCGAAATATGGTGCTGCCGCTCAAGCTGCATATTTAATTTTTCGGCATTGCTTTCATTCAAATATATCAGCGCCGTTTCCTGACCGTTTTTAATCACCTGACGCAAGCATCGACAAGATGTCTGTAATACCATATTGGTTGGGCAGTCTCCTTCTTGAGAAAGAATAATACCTGTAAGACTTCGACAATCCCAACCTTCTTTACCAATCTGCACAAGCAAAACAATACGAATTTTAGAAATAGATTTATCCAAGATATCAAACTGCATCTGACTATCAGCCGACATCTTATACTGTTTATTTCCTTTGTGGAATTTAAGTATAACATCAGTACCAAGGCCATATTCAGCTACAATACGGGATACCTGTGGATATACTGTTTCTTCTAATTTTTCTATAGTACCGCAATAAATACCCAATTTTGCCGTTAAACCATCTGCATAAACAGTGTCTTTATAAGTATCAAGAAATTCTCTGACACCCTTTTCAATAATAAGGCTGCTATCTGCAATATCTGCAATTTTTACAACTGGACGTTTTAAGAAATTTCCTACACCGTCTATAAGTGGATAGTAATACACAATATTTGTGATTTCAGCTGTACCAATGGACAATGAATCTACAACTTTTATTTTTTCAACTTTGTCTAAATATGGAGTACCAGAAAAACCAATTACAGAATTGACTGTATGATTCTGCGCCCATCTTGTAACTACAGCACGAAGCTTAATTTCATCACTTACTGCATGATGAACTTCATCAATAAAGATAGACAATGATGGTAACTTACCAATTAAATTACGAAGTTCATTTGCCTGTCGGTCTTTATCGTCCTCGCTTTCTTCAAACATATTTATCTGTCCCTGTTTTTCCTGAATACGGTCAAGAATTACTTTTTCCGCATTAGTAACAGCAACAAGACCAAACAACTCAGAAAGCGGCTGATGATTAGCGATTTTCTGAACATTTGGATTTTTTGTCTTATTTGATTTTTTTGCAGTTTTGCTTTGATCCAACACTTCAAAAGAAATCATCCTCTTGATGTCTGTTGCTGCCGGCTCCGAAAGAATCCATGATGGATTAAAGTTTTGTATCGTTTTAAGACTTGGAACCACTGATGATTTCAAACCTGATGGTGCAAATATGATAAAGTTATGTGCAAATGCCGGATTTGTTGGCTCGTTATAAGCAAAATATAAATCCAAGTAAATAAATGCCGCCATCAAATACGTTTTACCTGCACCCATAGGAAGGCTAAACAGATAATCCGTATAGGAAACACCATAAAACGCATTACGCAAGAATTCATTATAATCAATTCCCGCTGGATCTTTCTTTATCTGTTTTTCCAGTTTTTCAGATACCTGTTCACCTTTATCATTTGTCAAACATGCATATTCAAACAATGCCGCAGCCGCTGGATTCTGAAACAAATATTCACGAGTGGATTTTGATAATTCTATCTCATTCAAATCAATAGAATTAAAGAATCCCTGTCTAAATAGCTGTGTCAACGGCTTACATTCACAGGCAATTTTTAGAAACAGATATACCTTAATAGCCTCAATCTGAGCATCACGCATCTGCCCTTTTTTCTCTATATACTCAATTAAGTTTTTAACCGTACACCGTTCTGATTCATACCATTGTGTACACTTATTTTCTATCATTTTATAGAACATGTATTTACTCCCGTCTTTAAAATGTATATTATTATTTTTTATCAAATCGCAAATTTTTCACTTTGAATCACGTTTAATATGCAATTCTAAAATAATCCAAATACGCCTTATACTTATCCTGTGCGGTCAGACAGGTATCTGTCAAATAACCTTTCTCATTGTTCCACTCTTTCAGTCCACGGTAGTAGAACATCTTCAGATTATCCTCAATGATAAACGGAACGATATTGTATTTCAGGCTCTCCTTAAACATGATCAATCTGCCCACACTCCCATTACCATCCTGGAACGGATGGATTCGCTCAAACTTCACATGAAAGTCCAGAATATCCGCAAAGGTCTTTTCTTCTTTGGCGCTATATTCCGTCAGCAAGGCCTTCATTTTATCGGCAACTTCTTCTGGAAGGGCTGTATCCCTGCCGCCGACTTCATTCGGAAGTTTCTTATAATCTCCAACAGCAAACCATTCTTTTCTGGAATCACTGGTGCCGTTCTTCAAAACCAAGTGAAGTTCTTTGATGAACTTCTCCGTCAGAGCTGCTTTTGCATGATCAATGATCAGGTCAATGCAGCGGAAGTGATTTGCTGTTTCGATTACGTCATCCACATTCAGCACTTCTTTTTCTACGCCGATGGTGTTGGTTTCAAAGATATATCGGGTTTGATCGTGCGTCAGGCGGCTTCCTTCCATATGGTTGGAATTGTATGTCAATTCGATCTGTGTTTTATGGTAGATCCCACCGGAATATTTACTTGCCTTCTGCTCTTTCAGAATATCCAACAGAGTAATTGGTTCTGCTTTTCTTTTATTGGTACGCTCCGGTTTTTCTGCGTTTTCCGGAATGTTCCATGTCTTGCCGGTAAGAAACGCACCGTTCACACGCCCCTGGGCGCAGTAATTTCTAACACTGCGCTCGGATACATCCCACTTTTTCGCTACTTCAATAACTGAAAGATATCGCATCTATGATCCTCCGATATAAAATCCATCCAAAAAACTACGTTAATTTATTATATAGTATACCACGCTATCGGCAAAAATATCAATAGCATTCAAGACTGAATTGTTGCACTTTTTGCCGACATAGGAAATACTGCTTCTGGATAATAGGGTAGAGGGAGAATAATTATCTCGCCCCTCCCATTGAACCGTACGTACGGATCTCGTATACGGCTCTACAACTTATATTCCAACTTTTGCTAAGTAATAGGATAAGGGATTGAGCAGACCAGCTCCATCTTTTATCCTATTTTCAGGTAAATCTTTACTGATAATGAAATTCACCACGTTCATTCCACTTCTTCTGTACCACCCAAGTCTTGAATTTGCAACTTTATGAATATCTTCCTGACTGAATCCGTTTCGGTTCTTCCTGTTTAGATAACTTAGGTTTCTGTAGATGGTTTTCGGCTTCTTCCATTGCTTCATGACTATCATTCTTATTTTGTGTCTTAGCCATTGTCCAAGCTCTTCCACAAATTGCTTCATCAACCCGATTCTAAAGTAATTAATCCATCCTCGCACAATCTCATTTACTCGCTTGATTGTAACCACAAGAGGTCTTGCTATTGCTTTCCCTCTCTTCAGATATTCACTCAGCTTCTTTTTAAGCTTCTTTTTCTTTTCATTGGTAGGTTTTACTTTCCACTCTCCACAGTTTTTCAGAAATGTGAATCCTAGGTATTTGCTTCGCATCGGTCTGACTACTTTCGTTTTTGCTGCATTTACTTTTAGAAATAGTTTCCGTTCCAGCCAATCACTTATGGAGTTCATCACCCGGTTAGCCGCCATTTCACTTTTAGTGAAAATTAATACATCATCTGCATACCTTGTAAAGCGGAGTCCTCTATGTTCCAGTTCTTTGTCCAGCTTGTCCAAGTAGACATTTGAACATACGACTGAAAGAGGACCTCCTTGCGGCACACCGGTAATAGTTGCTTTTTCCAAGCCGTTTTCCATTACACCTGCTTTCAGATATTTCCGAATCAGATTTAATGTGGTACTGTCATTTACTTGTTCTCTTAGTATCTGAATGAATTTGTCGTGATTTACTTTGTCGAAAAACTGTTCTATATCTATATCCACTACCCATTCATACCCATCATTCAAGTATTCCAATGCCTGTCGAATGGCATCATGACAACTTCTTCCGGCTCTGAATCCATAACTATAGTCACTGAATATCTCTTCATAAATATCAGATATAGGCTGTGCTATTGCCTGCTGGATAGTTCTGTCAAGTGCTGTGGGTATTCCCAATGGTCTTTTCTTACCATTGTCTTTCGGAATGTATACTCTTCGGACTGGTTTCGGTATATATGTTCTGTTTCTAAGAGATGTAACGATTTTCTCTCTGTTCTCCCTTATATAATCTCCCAGTTCTTCTACAGTAACTCCATCAACACCACTCGCACCTTTATTAGCAACTACCTTTTTATAGGCTCTGTTCAGATTTTCTTTTGACAAGATCACTTCAATCAATTCCATTGTTGTTACTCCTCTGACTTATCCTAAAATTCATACATAACACCCCTCTAAGTATAAACAGTATTCCTCGGTTACGTTCCTACTTTTCCTGTCCACTCGATTTCTGGCTCATGTATTATTTTAAACATAACGATTCGTACTATAAATCGTTTCAGTCCTTCGGCTTTCGCCTACTATGACATCATCTGACTCCCTCTCTAAACCTTTTTCGACCACACCTTTCAGTATGTGAGTAGGGTCTCCCGAGGTAAGACGCTAATCTTTCGTTCCACAACCTCTTGATTTACAACTTCGGTTTACGTTTACCTTTTGGGCTTTGGTTTGTCTAGCAACCTTACCCACCTAATCGCCTTATCAAGTTTCTGTACGTAGGCTCAAGAACTTTGTTACACCACTTCCTTCATCCATACCATTACTGGTACCGACTTGTGGTTCACTACACTTGGCGGTAAATACCCGTGACTGGACTTTCACCAGTAAGATTAGTGCCATGCTCGGCACACTAGAAAAAAAGCCCACTGCTTAGCAGGGGGCTCTGAAGGGAGTGACAGGCATCAGAACAGCGACATTGTAAAATAACCGTCCTCGTCAGCCCTCGGATCCAAAGGATCATCCACGAACACGCTAAGCGTGTGTCGTTTCATATCCTTAGATACCTTTTTGAAGTTGCTAACCACAGCTGCCGTTGGCGGCATGCGGAAACACAGCAAAAAAGGAGTAGCGGTCAACACCGCTGTCTTAAATATGATAAAAAATTATTTTCGTGTCCTTCCAAGAAGCAAATTGAGCATGGATTCTTTCCATTCCTGGTTGGTAATACAGAATCCATCGCAGTGATCCCGGAACATACACAAGTCCATACAGAGTATCTGCTCCGCGGCCTGAATCCGCAGCTGCTCATCTGAAGGAACTTCATACTCTCCCACTTTTCGGATTCCTACTGGATCTTTAAGCCCAAAGTCTATCATTTTTCCGCGACTGGTTTTTAAGTATCGATAGACCTCTGCCTCAAAAAAGAGACAATCCCCGACGCGGTAGTTTTCAAAACCAGTAAGCGACATCCAGACATGGTCTTCCTTTCCGGAAAAACCGTCTCCGTCTCCATAGAGGCCTTCTACAAAGATCCTTTCGAAACATAGAAGCTGTTTCTTCGTGTTAATACGCTTAATTCTTCCTTTAAAGGAAAAGAAATCAGCATCGTAATAGCATATCTCAAAGTATGTCCTTACTCTTTTTCCAGACTGCATCTGGAGATCCAGATACTCGTCATAAGACAGGGCATCTCCTCCGACCATGTCGTCTTTTCCCTGTGGGTCAAAATCAATCAATCCCCATTCTGTAGTGGCAAGCAGTTTCTTTCCCCAGAATTCTTTTTTTAATTTCTGCCACTTCTCATTTCCTGAATATTCTGCCTTATTTCCTCTGTTCATTTTGTTTTTCTCCTTTTTGTATAAGTACAGCCCTTTGGCTGCCTGACATATACAAAAGATACGGTATGAACAAATGAATTGTTAGTTTTTGTACGGAGTATCGTTCGCCGTTTATAACACTTTTCATTATATAGGAATGAGATGGTAATCGCAATCCGCAATACAAAATAATATTCTTCTTTTTTGGATATTTCTGTGATATACTCATACGCGGTCGTATCAGACCGGAAAGGAAATATTATGTTACAAAAATTATATGTTTTTTTC
>ERZ831601.1734-NODE-1734-length-14785-cov-4.631704_pt1 | contig 14785 bp, 10 predicted proteins | sample MGYA00519578_ERZ831601 | MGnify/ENA primary metagenome ERZ831601 (study PRJEB31850, sample SAMEA3708717) | human gut metagenome | biome: human gut; feature: human-associated habitat; material: faeces | place: China | collected 2014 ... | reverse complement strand
AAGAGCTGTCTGACGGTCAAAGTGAATCCTCTGTCTTCAGACAGGGGAGCTTCAATTGAGAGCACTGCTGTACATGTGGTTGCTGGTCTTGTTGAGCTGCGAGAAGGCGTCGAGCTGCCTGAGGCCTTCCGCAATCTGCTCGAACTCATGAGCCGACTCGATTTCGGAGAGCGGCATTTCGGCCATGCGGGAGAGCGTGCCGTAGAGTGCGCCCGCATACTTTCTGCAGGAGACGGGCTGCAGCCTGCCTGATCGAAGCATGTATTCGAGAAACTGCATGGCGCCGAAGGACCTTGTGGTGAAGGAGATGGTGCCGGAAAGTATAGCAGCCTGCAGCGGAGCCGCAGGACGACCTCCCTCTCTCAGGCGAGCGGCTTGATGAGGTCGCGAACCCCGTTGAGGATTTCGTCGAGGATGCTGCCGTCCTCGTCGGACCTGCGTTCGATCGCCTTCTTTCTGGCGCGGCGCTCGGCGCGGCATGCCTTGCAGCGCGCGGGCAGCCTGTAGCCGAGGTTTCGCAGATGTTCAGCCTCGCCCTTCGTAATGCGAAAGAGCGACCCGCAGTCAACGCACGTGCGTTCGTACGCGGTGTCGGAAGGCTTGTCTTCGCTTGCCGCGGTCTCGGGCCCGGACGCCTTCGGCTCACTCTTCGGAGCGGAAGGTGCGGGAGTGCCTGCGGCGCGGACCGTCGTTCTGGCGAGCACGCGCTCGGCGATCGAAATGCAGGCGCTGCAGACGCCGTTCCTGCCGTCGGTCTCGTCGTGCGGCCTGCCGCAGACGACGCAGGCGGGGCGTGCGGGAGGCAGGATCTTCCTGCCCGTCTTCGGATAGATCTCGTTGGCAAGCGGGTCGTCCGCGAGAAGCGTGCCGTCGAGAAGACGCTCGCGATAGGCGTTGAGGCGGAGGATCCATCCCGCAACGCCAAGGCGGTCGGCCTCGGCATGAAGGTTGCCTCTGCTGTCGAAGGTCCTCCCGAACGCCGACTTCAGGTCGTCGGGCAGATGGCTCCAGATGCGAGCTCTGCGGCAAAGCGTGAGCGGCTCGCCCCGGTGGAAGCCGGGATAGTCGAGAAGGAACGGATCCGAGGAGATCCTCCGTGCGCCGAGCCTGTACTTTCCGCTCTCGTCGAGGTCCTCGTCAGGCATGAGGAGCATGAAGATCAGGGCCGCGACGGCATGGTTCTCGCTGCTCTTCGAGCGCAGGAACGTGCTGAAGTCGCGTCCGCGGATTTCGGGCGCCGTGTACATCTCATGTCCAACGGGGCAGGGAAGGTTGGCGACCTGAACGCTGTCGCAGTCGACGAGATACGCTTCGTCGGGCGAGACGACCCTGATGTTGCTGAGGTTGACGTCGCCCACGAGCACGTTGAACCTGTGCAGGCTCCCGATCGTCTTGAGGATCGTGACGGCGAGCTGCGCGAGGTCGGCGCGGCTCCAGCCCGCAAAGCATTTGTCGAGCGGACCCTCGAGCCCGAAGCCCTTCGCTTCGGGCATCAGGCAGCCCGCGAAGAAGCCGTTGGAAAAGAGCATGCGCTGCGGCGCACACACGCCCTTGAGGCGGATCGGACGCGAGGCGAGAAGGCGGACCTTCGCCTCCCGGCGGGTCGTGCACTTGTCGGCATGGTAGATCTTGGCGACCATGCCGTTGCCTGCGTCGTAGACGATGCCTTCGCCGCCCTCGCCGAGCCTGCGGCCGAGCGTGTGGGTCATGCCGAATTCGTCACAGACGACGTCGCCCTCGACGGGCGCCCTGTCGATGCCCACGGGACGGTCCTCAAGGTCGATCACGCTCGTGCAGACGGGGAAGGCGGCGTGCAGGGCGGGCGCGGCCTTTTCGACGGCGGGAACGGCCGGCTTGGAAACGACCTTCGAAACGGACTCTTTCTCAGGACGGGACGCTTCGCGCACGTCGCAGGTGTGGCCTGCGGAGACGGTGCGCGGGACGGACCATCCTGCGGGCGGAACCGCCTCGGACGAGACGAGATGGGCGCGGATCATTGGTACGGACTGACGGGAAAAATCGTTCATATTCGGCGGAAATATAAGCTCCTGGGTCTGCGGGTGGTTGAGAAAGCCGAGGTCGCCGCGGGAGAGCAGGCGAAGCACGTGCACCGGATGAAAGTGCATGAACTCGTCCTGATTGCGGCTGTAGAGGCCGGCGGCGAGCCTTCTGTCCTGGGTGATGAGAAGAAGCTTGTGCTCGGCGCGCTGCTCGTCAAAGATCTTCGCGAAGACGGGGTCGGCAAAAACGTTTTCCTGCGAGCCCGGACAGTCGATCTCGCGCAGGACGTCAAGCTTGTCCAGAGCGTCGTAGGCGGCCAGACCGCGCATGGCAAGCTGGCGCGTCTGCTCCTTCGGGGAGGAAAGATTCTTCTCAAGCTCTCTTCGCACCTCCTTCGGACAGTGGATGCTCACGCCTGCGTCCCTGAAGGCTGCGGCGCTTCGGGTGAAGAACGGCTCGCACCCGGAGGACATGAAGGAGCATGTCTCGACGAAGATCCTCCAGCCTTCGTCAAGGTAGGACTGGAGTTCAACGGGCTTGAGTTCGGTGGTGGTCGTGCTGAGGCTCTGCATGGTCATGGCTTTTCTCTGTGGTTGGAAGGATTTGTTGTCCGTCGCAGGAGGCGGACCTGTGCAGCGGGATGCATGTTCATTGTGACGGCGCGTGGGACGGAGCCGGAATTTCGCAAATTTGCCTTTTCCGGCCTCGTCTTACCAGGCGCGGACGGGAGGCGCGGGCATGGTGCCGTCGGCGTGCATGAGGCCCCGCTCCTTGATGAAGCCTCTCTCCGACATGGAAAGATGGGGACTGCATCTGTGGGGCTTTCGCTGCGGGCGGTAGCCTTCGCAGCGATAGGTCGTGATGAGGGTCTGGGTCGACGAGACGACAACAAGACCGCCGCGGCGCTCAAGCGTTTCGAGCGACCTGCGCATGTCCTGAAGAAGCGCGAGAAGCTTCCTGCAGTCGGCGGCGTCAACTTCCTCGCCGAGGCCGAGCCTGGCGGCTTCAGACAGAAGGTAGCTGCGGACGTGTTCGATGGCGGCGCCGGAGGTGATTTTGGCGATGTGGTGCGAGCGGCTCATGATGTCCTCCTTTGTGAGCGGTTGTCTGGCAAGTCTCACTTTAAGATCGGAGGCAGGTGCTCGGAGAAAGCGCAAATTTGCGGTTGCAGGTGCGGGCGGGGCGTTCGATCTGAGGACATCAGGCCGCAAATTTGCGGTTTCGGAGCCGATCTCCCCGTCATTTAACATGAGGGCATGAGCAACCCGTCATGAGGAGACCAACCATGAACTGCACGCCGCATTGTTTTTCCGGAAGAACCAGGCATTTTTCCGATCGCTGCCGTCAGCGGCGCATCGAGGACTTCGAGGTGGATCTCGCGCTTTTGTTCGGCGTGTCGAAGGAAGACCGCAACGAGCTCGGCAAAAAGAGCTGCGCGACATTCGGGCGACTCAACATTTCAAGATCAGGCGCTTCCTTTGCCCGAAGACGAAGTCCCTGCGCGCCTTTACGCAGGTTTTCGGGTTTTGCCTCGTGACATCATGTTCCTGTCGTTCTAGACTCGGGATGTTGTGCCGCTCAGGCGGCACCGCCCCACAAGACCAAAGAGGAGAACATGATGAAGTCCTTCAAGCTTCTGGCATCGATCGCGGCCATTTCCGCGGTCTTCGGCTGTGCGTCCACTGCCCCGTCCATGACGGACGGCACATACACGGGCGTCGGGCAGGGCAGGAACGGCGAGCTGACCGTCGAGGTCAAGGTTGACGCAGGAAAGCTTTCCGCCGTTCGCGTTGTGAAGCATGTCGAGACGGTCGGCATTTCGGACGCGGCCGTCAAGCAGATGCCTGCGCGCATCGTCGACGCCCAGAGCCTCAAGGTTGACGCCGTCTCCGGCGCCACGCTCACGAGCGAGGGCATCCGCACCGCCGTGGCCGACGCCATCAGGAAGGCGGGCGGCGATCCCGCCGCGTTCGCGACGGCTGTCGTGACGAAGAAGGCTGCCGCCAGACTCATCAAGGAAAAGGCCGACGTGGTCGTGGTCGGTGCGGGCGGCGCGGGCATCTCCGCCGCCGTTCGTGCCGAAACGCTCGGCGCCAAGGTGATCCTCATTGAAAAGATGCCGGTGATTGGTGGCGCTACGGCGCTCAACGCGGGCACGCTGATCGCCACGGGCTCCCGCTTCCAGCGCGAGGCCATGCACGAGACGAAGGACTCGCCCGAGCTTGCCACGAAGGACATCTTCCGCGTCGGCAAGAACCGCAATGATCCGGTTCTTGTCAAGCAGGTGACCGAACGCGTGGGCGGCGTCGTGGACTGGCTCGTCTACGACCTGAAGATCCCGTACGGTCCCGCGGCAACGCAGTATCCCGACCATTCGGCCAACCGCCAGCTCGGCGTTCAGGGCCGATCGGTCAACTACCTGAACCTGATGAAGGGAAAGTTCCTCGACATGGGCGGCAAGCTCATGCTTGAGACGCGCGCCGAAGAGCTTCTTCGTGACGACGCGGGCCGCGTCGTGGGCGTGCGCGCCAAGGATGCGCAGGGCAACACCGTCGAGCTGACGTCCAAGTCCGTGATTCTCGCCTCGGGCGGCTACGGCGCAGTGAAGAGCATGCTCCCGAAGGAGATGAGCAACTACGTCTTCTACGGCCTTGACAGCGAAACGGGCGACGGCTACAGGATGGCCACGGCGATCGGCGCCGACACGATCAACATGGACCTCGTCAAGATGTACCCGCAGGGCGTCGAGACGGTGCCGGGCCATGGTCTTGCGGCCACCGCGAGCTCGACCGACACGATGAAGAAGTCGGGCGCCATCTACGTCAACCGCGACGGCCGTCGCTATGTGAACGAGCGTGCCTCCCTGGGCGAACTCACCGACACGACGGTGGCTCAGCCCGACCACATCGCCTACATCGTGATGGATGCGAAGGCCTGGAAGGAATACGTTGCGAAGTCGCTTGAGGACAAGCTCGTTCCCGACGAAGCTGCGCTCATGAAGTGGACGAAGATCGTCAACAACGGCCGTCCCGTCATGGCCGTTGCGGACACACTCTCCGAAGCTGCGGGCGTGATGGGCGTCGACGCCAAGGGGCTAGAGGCTACGGTGCGCGACTGGAACAGGATGGTTAGGCAGGGCAAGGACACCGCCTTCGGTCGTCAGATCACGGGCGGCATCGGCGAGGGGCCGTACTACATCGTCGAGCAGAAGGTCCGTTATCAGACGACGCTCGGCGGCCTGCGTGCGGGCGAAGGCCTGCGCATCCTTGACAAGAGCGGCAAGCCGATTCCGGGTCTCTTCGGCGCAGGCTGCGTCGTGGGCGGCGCCAACGGCGCGGACTCCATGACCGCCATGATGAACTCCTGGGCCATCGTCTCGGGCGTCATCGCGGCTGAAACGGCCGTCGGCAAGTAAGTCGTGAAGGAGCCGCCCGTGCGTCGGGCGGCATCATGAAGGCCATGCGGGCCGTTCATCCTGTTCGGATGAGCGGCCCGCGGTGTTTTCGGCGGATGCACAAAGGCCGCGACGGGAAACCAGAAATCGTCGCGGCCTTTGGGAAGTGGTGGATTCGAGCCTTGTTACTCGGCGGCGGCAGGCTTGGCGGGCGTCTTGCAGGCCGTTTCCATGCGGTCGAAGAAGGTGGCCTTTTCGCCGTCGTCACGCCAGTGCTGGAACACGGTGGCGAGCATAGGGCCGGTCACGTTGTGCCACAGGGCGGCGATGGCGGCGGGAAGCGCGGTCATCGGGTTGGCGGCGAAGTGAACGGAGGCGAGGGCGACGCCGAGGCCCGAGTTCTGCATGCCGACTTCGAAGGCCATGCACTTGCACTTGGCGAGGTTCATGCCGGACCACTTGGCGACGAGGAAGCCGAAGAGCATGCCGAGGGCGTTGTGCAGGACGACTGCGACGAAGACCAGGAGGCCGGTGTTCATCAGCTGCTGACGGGAGGCGGCCGTGACGGCAGCGGCGATCAGCACGATGGCGAGAACCGAGACGAGCGGCAGGGCTGCGACGGCGGTGTCGATGCGGGCGCCGAGGAGCTTGTGGACGAACACGCCGGCGGCGATCGGCAGAAGGATGATCTGGACGATCGACATGAACATCGCGGTCGGATCGATCGCAAGCCACTGGCTGGCGAAGAGATACATCAGCGCGGGCGTCATGACGGGGGCGAGGAGCGTCGTGCAGGACGTGATGGTGACCGAGAGGGCGACGTCGCCGCGGGCAAGGAAGGTCACGACGTTGGACGCCGTGCCGCCCGGACAGCAACCCAGAAGCATCAGGCCGACGGCGACGTCGGGCGGCAGATCCAGCGCGTAGCAGAGCAGGAACGCGCCGCCGGGCATGATCGTGAACTGGGCGAGGATGCCGAGGAAGACGTCGCGGGGACGGCGGAAGATTTCACGGAAGTCCGAGGGCGAGAGCGTGAGGCCCATGCCGAACATCACCACGCCGAGCAGAGGAGCGATCCAGGGACCAATCTGCTTGAAAATCTCCGGAAAAACGAAGCCGGCAATGCCGAAAATGACGACCCAGAGGGCGAACGTCTTGTTAACGAACTGGCTCATTTTTGCGAGGACTTTCATCATGATTTGCGTCGGCTCCGACTTATTCGGTCAGGCCGCTCCATGTGGCGAAGGGGTGAAAAAAGGATTTCATGGTTTCCTTCCGGACCGCTTGCACGGTCCGGCTTCCGTGGTGATCCCGGCGCCGCGGGTAGAAAAAGGTTGTGGGCGTCGGGGTGATTCAAATTTATCTGAAGGTAAAACCGCCGTCTCTAGGGCGAATTGCTTAGGACACAGGGAAAACGGGGTATTCGTGACCGCACGCAAGATGCGTCGGACGATTCACTTAGGGAAATCTGCCTAGGGTGCGGACGACGGTTTTCGCACACTGAGGCGGACGATGCTTCCCGCAGCGGCCTGACCTCGCCCGCATGTCGCACGCAAGCGGCCTTTCACCGAAAACGCGCGAGAGACTAAGGAGTACGTCAAGTGTGTCGCTTAAAAAATATCTATGCGAGAGTTGTTTTTCTGACGGGGGTTGATTTTGGCCAATTTGCGGCCGTAGTTTCCCTAAGACGGACGGGGTTGCTTCAGTGCTAGAATGCGACTCATTCTCAAATCGAGAAAGATCATCATTCCGATTTGTGCGATGCATTTGTATTGTGCATCAAGCGGAGTCGGATAACGAATCACAGGAAAGACCATGACCTCTTCTTTCTCCCGCCGCACGCTCATGCAGGGTGCGGGCGCCGCCTTTCTTCTCTCGGCCCTCGGCATTCGCTCGCTGCCCGCGATGGCCGCAGTTCCCGGACCGAGCGCCGATACGCTCGTCTTTCTCAACTACCGCGACCTGCGCGACCTGAATCCGCATCTCTACGGCGGCGAGATGTTCGCCCAGGAGATGCTCTTCGAGGGTCTCATCACGCTCGGCAACGACGGCTCCTACCATCCCGCCGTTGCGCAAAGCTGGACGATCTCGCCCGACGGCCGCGTCTACACCTTCAGGATCCGCAAGGGGATGACGTTCACGGACGGCGAAAAGCTCGACGCCCATGCCGTGCAGGCGAACTTCGACGCTCTGATCGACAACAAGAAGCGCCACACGTGGCTTGAGATGATGCGTCTCCTTGTGAGCGCCAAGGCCGTGGACGACGAGACGTTCGTCATCGAGATGAAGGAGCCGTACTACCCGATGCTCACCGAGCTCGCCGTGACGCGCCCCTTCGCCTTCGTGAGCCCGAAGGTCATGAAAAACGGCACGACAAAGGACGGCGTGACCGCCTTCGTGGGCTCGGGTCCGTGGAAGCTCGTCGAGCACGTGATCGACGAGTACTCCGTCTTCGAGCGCAACGAAGACTACTGGGGCGCGAAGCCCGCCTTCCGCCGCGTTGTGGTGAAGGTGATTCCCGACAACCAGACCCGCATCCTCGCGCTCGAAAAGGGCGAGGCCGACCTGATCTGGGGCAAGAACATGGTCGACGCCGATGCGCTCAACAAGTACCGCTCCTCCGACAGGTTCGGCATCGCGGTCTCCGATCCGACGTCCACGCGCCAGATCGTGCTCAACACCAACAACGAGTTCCTCGCCGACGTCAGGGTCCGCCGCGCGCTCCAGCACGCGACCAACAAGAAGGTCATCTCCCAGGGAGTCTTCCACGGCTTCGAGCCGCCCGCCGACACGCTCTACTCGCCGTCGCTCCCCTACTGCGACGTGAAGCTCGAGCCCTATGTCTACGACATGAAGCGTGCGGCGAAGCTTCTCGAGGAGGCGGGCTTCACGCGCGACGGCCGCCGCGCCCCGCTCATGAAGAACGGCAGGCAGCTCTCGCTCAACCTGCTCTACAACGCCAACTCGGTCTCCGAGAAGACGATCGCCGAATACCTGCAGAGCGAGTACGGCAAGCTCGGCATCGCCGTCTCGATCCGAGGCGAAGAGGAGCAGTCCTACCGCGACAACATGAAGAACGGCGCGTTCGACATGGTGTTCAACATCTGCTGGGGCACGCCCTACGATCCGCAGAGCTCGCTCGCCGCCATGCGCCAGCGCGTCTACGGCGACTACGCCGCGCAGCTCGGCCTGCCCGACAAGGCCCAGATCGACGCGCACATCACGGAGATCCTCACCTCGACCGACGAAGCGAAGCGCCGTGAGCTCTACGCGTACGTGCTCAGGCACCTGCACGACGACGCGGTCTACATCCCGATCACGTACGAGACGAACAAGGCGCTCTTCCGCAAGACGGTCGCCAACGTCGGCTTCCTCTCGAACCAGTACGAAGTGCCGTTCGCCGACATGACGCACGTTGGCTGAGGCTGACGCCCGCCGTCAGAGGGCCCCCTGACAGGGCCCGACGCCCGCCCGCAGGGCGGACCGATTCACGCATCCTCAGGCGCGGCCTGTGCGCGGGTTCGACCCCGCCGCACGGCTCCGCGCCCCATCCTTTCCATGAAGCAATACGTCATCAAGAGACTGCTGGCCACCGTGCCGCTTCTTCTCGTCATCTCGTTTCTCTGCTTCTGCTTCATCAACCTGATTCCGTCCGATCCGGCCGAAGTGGCGCTGCGCATGCGCCAGACGCCGATCATCACGGAGGAGGCGATTGCCGAAGTGAGAAGAGAGCTCGGGCTCGACCAGCCGTTTTTCGTTCGCTACGCAGTCTGGCTCTGGAACTGCCTGCAGGGCGACTTCGGCGTGAGCTACACCAATCCCGCCCGCACCGTGCTGGGCGAACTCTCCCGCTGCATGCCCGCCACGCTTTCGCTCGCCGGCATGTCGCTCGTCTACGTGATCGCCCTGAGCCTTCCGATCGGCTTTCTCTCCGCCGTCTACAAGGACTCCTGGTTCGACCGCATCATGCGTGGCGTCGTCTTCGCGACGACCGCCATGCCCGCCTACTGGGTGGGGCTCCTCCTCATCTGGCTCGTCTCGATCAAGATGGACCTGCTGCCCACGTCGGGCTCGGGGAGCTTCGCACACCTGATCCTGCCCGCCTTCACGGTGGCGCTCACATACATCTCGACCTACATCCGCCTCATCCGCAACAACATGCTCGAGAACATGCGCGAGGACTACGTGCTCTACGCGAACGTGCGCGGCCTCAGGCAGCGCGCCATTCTCGTGCGCCACGTGCTCAAGAACTCGCTCCAGAGCTGCGTGACCGCCATCGGCATGAGCATTCCGCAGCTCATCGCGGGCACGATCGTCGTCGAGAACGTGTTCGCGTGGCCCGGCCTCGGCAAGCTCTGCATCACATCGATCTTCAACCGCGACTATCCGGTGATTCAGGCCTACGTGCTCCTGATGGGCGTGCTCTTCGTCTTTTTCAATCTGCTCTTCGACATCATCCAGTGCGCCGCCGACCCGCGCCTGCGCCAGGAGGAGTCCCGATAATGCTGAAAGTCTTTCTCCGCAATCCGGTGACGCAGGTCTGCCTCTTCATCATCATCGTCACCGCGCTGCTCGGCCTCTTCGCGCCGTGGATCGCGCCGCACGATCCGTACGAGAACAACATCCTGATGAAGTTCGCGCCGCCCGACGCCGAATACTGGCTCGGTACCGACCAGCTCGGCCGCTGCGTCTTCTCGCGTATGCTCCACGGCATCCGCCCGACGCTCTTCCTCTCGATCCTGACGATGCTCGGCACGATCGGGCTCGGTCTCGCGATGGGCGTGCTGGCCGGCTACATGCGCGGCACGGTCGACGAGGTCATCATGCGCGTGGTCGACGTGATGCTCTCCTTCCCGTCCCAGATCATGATCCTCGCCGTCGTGGCGCTCCTCGGCGTCGACATCCAGAACGTGATCATCGCCAACATCTTCATCAAGTGGGCCTGGTACGCCCGCATGATCCGCACGGCGGTCGTGAAGTACACGGGCAGCAACTTCGTGCTCTTCTCGAGGTCCGTGGGTTCGGGCGACAGCTACATCATGACCCGCCACATGCTGCCCTGCATCTCGGCCGAGCTTGCCGTGCTCGCCTCGCTCGACACGGGCTGGGCCATCCTCAACATCTCGACCCTGAGCTTCCTCGGCCTCGGCGTCCAGGCGCCCACGCCCGAATGGGGCGCCATGCTCAACGAAGCCAAGAACGTCATGGTCTCCAACCCCGAGCAGATGCTCGTGCCCGGCATCGCCGTCGTCGTGCTCGTGGGCGCCTTCAACCTGCTCGGCGACAGCCTGCGCGACGCGCTCGACCCAAAGGAGGTCCTCCTGTGACAAGCATGACGAACACGAACAGTCCGAAGACGCCCGTTCTTTCGGTCGAAGACCTTTGCGTGACCTTCCGCCAGGAGGGCAGGAGCGCTCAGATCGTCAGGAACGTGAGCTTTTCGGTCGAGCCCGGCCGCTGTCTCGGCATCCTCGGCGAGTCGGGCTCCGGCAAGTCGATGTCCTGCAAGGCCGTGCTCAGGCTCCTCGACAGGAACTTCGAGGTCACGGGCCGCATCACCTTCATGGGCGAGGACCTCGCCGCCAGATCGGGCGAGGAGATCCGCCGCATGCGCGGCTCGCGCATCACGATGGTGCTCCAGAACCCGATGAACTGCTTCGATCCGCTCTACCGCATCGGCGAGCAGATGGCCGAGACCTTCCGCGAGCATACGGACTGGAGCGCCTCGAAAATCCGTGAGGAAAGCCTCTCGATCCTCTCGCAGATGCGCATCGCCTCTCCCGAGGAGGTGCTGCGCAAGTATCCGCACCAGCTCTCGGGCGGCATGCTCCAGCGCGTGATGATCGGCCTCGCGATCAAGCTCAGGCCCGACCTCATCGTCTGCGACGAGCCTACGACCGCCATCGACTCGATCAGCCGCTACGCGATCATGCAGGAATTCCTGCGCATCAAGGCCGAGACGGGCGCGGCGATGATCTTCATCTCGCACGACCTCGGCGTGCTCAACATGATCGCCGACGACCTCGTCGTCATGCATCGCGGCCGCATCACCGAGTCCGGCACGCCCGAGGAGGTCTTCGAGCATGCCCGGGATCCTTACACGCGCGAGCTCATCGACCGCCATTGCGAAGTCATGAAGGCCTTCACGGCCGCAACCCGAACGGGAGAACACCATGCTGCTTGAAGCCAGGGACATCAGGGTGTCCTTCAGAAAGGAAAACCAGACGCGCCTCTTCGGGCGCGAGCGCGCCACGATCCTCCACGGCGTGAGCCTCGAGCTTGAAAAGGGCGAGTGTCTGGGCATCATCGGCGAGTCGGGCTCGGGCAAGTCGACCCTCGGACGCGTGCTCTGCGGACTCCTCAGGCCCGATTCGGGCAAGGTGCTCCTCAACGGCACGCCGCTTTACGGGCGTCACACGCCCGAGGAGCTCGCGAGGATCCGCAACCGCATCTCGATCGTCTTCCAGGACTACACGACGTCCGTCAATCCGCGCTTTCGCGTCTCCACGATCCTGCACGAGTCCTTCAGGGCGCTGCGCCGCGCGGGCCGCACGATCTCGGCCGAGGAGGAGTACCGCACGGCCTGCGCTCTTCTCGAGCGCGTGGGCCTCAGGGCCGACTTCATGCACCGCTATCCGCACGAGCTCTCGGGCGGCATGCGCCAGCGCGTCATGATCGCGCGCGCCGTGGCGATCGAGCCCGAGGTGATCCTCCTTGACGAGGCCGTGAGCTCGCTCGACGCCGCCACGCAGGTCCAGGTGATGGAGATGCTGCGCGATCTTGGCCGCGACATCGGTCTGAGCTACCTCTTCATCACGCATGACCTGATGGCCATCACCTACTTCTGCAGCCGCGTGCGCTTCATGCACAACGGCCGCTTCGTCGAAGCGGTCGACGACATGAGCCGCATCGGGGAGATCAGCAACGGGTATGCCCGCGACCTTCTGCACGCCGTGGCCGGCATCGGCACGGTGAGAAGGGCCTCCGACAGCGAGCGCATCGCGGCCGAACTGGCCGCGGACCGCGACGTCGAGGCGGGCGCCGCCTGCGGCGCGGGCAGGGGGCACGTGGAGCGGGTGGCCTTCTGAAGGGCACTCCGACATGCACTGACATATATGAAGAAGAAACCATCATGAGCGTCTTCACCGAAATCGAGGTGGCGGGCGAGACACTGCCCGTCGCCGTCATCAGGGGGTCGGCCAAGGGACCCCGCGTGCTCGTCACGGCGGGCATCCACGGCTGCGAGTTCGTCGGCATCGAGACCGCAAGGCGGCTTGCAATCGAGCTCGCAGGCAGGTCCGGGGCCGTGCGGGGCACCGTGACGATCGTCGCCTGCGTCAATCCGGGCGCCATGCGCGCCCGCATTCCCGCCCTCAATCCCGCGGACGGACTCAACATCAACCGCATGTTCCCGGGCGACGCGGGCGGCTCGGCCTCCCGGAGAATCGCCGCCTGGCTCATGGAGCTGCAGAGCGAAAGCGACTTCTACATCGACATGCACGGCGGCGACGTCCACGAGAAGCTCTCGCCCTACGTCTACATCCCCGGCGCATGCGAGGAGCGCGTCACGGCCGCTGCCCGCAGGGCCGCCGCGTTCGTGAACGTGCCCGTGCGCATCCTCTCCTCGGCGCTCTCGGGCGCCTACAACAGCGCCGCCGCCTGCGGCACGCCCTCGATTCTCATCGAGCGCGGCCAGGGCGGCAGGTGGTCCGAGGCCGAGGTCGCCGAATACCGCGCCGACATCCTCTCCGTGCTCGCGCACCTCGGAACCGTCGACGGCGCGAACTTCGCGGGCGTGCACGGCCCCGTCGGACAGACGGAGATGCGCGCCTTCTACGAAACGTCCGAGGGCGGCTTCTGGTATCCGTGCGTCGAGCCCGGCGAACGGATCGCACAAGGCGCGAAGCTCGGCGAAATGCTCGACATCGAGGGGCGCCTCCTCCGCGAGGTGACCGCCGTCAAGGACGGCGTCGTCCTCTACATGACGGGCACGCTCTACGCGCCCGCAGGATTCGACCTCGTCGCCTACTGACCTTTGAGCACATTCTGGGCTTTCCCACCACGAGGGACGCAGGCTGCCCGATGCCCGCATCCCCAACTTTCACAAGGAACACTTCCATGAAGAAGACTCTTCTCGCGGCAACGCTCGCCGCAGCCGTCTCCGGCGCCTTTGCCGCAGACGTCACGCTCTACGGCGTCGCCGACGTCGGCCTGCGCTACACGAACACGAAGACCGACGGCGTCTCCACGGACAAGCTCGAGATGATGTCTGGGCACAACGCCGGCTCCCGCTTCGGCCTCAAGGGCTCCGAAGACCTCGGCAACGGCTGGAAGGCGGGCTTCCAGCTCGAGGGCCAGTATCTCGTCGACACCGGCGCGCTCAAGAACGCGAAGTTCTTTCACCGCCTGGCCACCGTCTCGATCTCCGGCCCGCTGGGCACGGTCTACGCGGGCCGCATGGGCACGCTCTCCTCCGCCGCAGGTCCCGCCGACCTCATCTTCGCCGCGGGCGACGCCTTTGACGGCGGCGACAACCTGATCTACGCGCTCTCCGTCGAAAGCCGCCGCGACAACACGCTCCTCTACGTCACGCCCGCCGCAGGCGGCCTGCAGGGTTATCTGCAGTATTCCTTCCAGGGCTCCGGTCAGGAGAACGTGCAGTCGAGCCTGAACGAGCGTTACATGGGTGCGGGCCTTCGCTGGAAGGCGGGCGCCTTCGAGTCCGCGCTCGCCGTCGAGCACGTCCGCTACGCCGCCGCGGCCGACGACGTCAAGGGCGCTCTTGACGACAAGCTCGCCGTGAGCCTCGCCGCCAACTACGACTTCGGCGTGACGAAGCTCTTCGGCACGGCCCAGTGGGTGCAGGGCGGCGACAACTTCGGCGCGGTCTCCGACTACACCGCCCGTGGCCTCGACGGCTGGGCCGTGGAGGCGGGTAGCGTGACGCCGGCCTTCGGCGGCCTCGTCTACGCCACCGTGGGCTATGCCAGGGGCGACCATTCCGACTACGTGACGGACGCACGCGACTTCGACTTCAGCCACTGGTGCGTCGGCGGCCGCTACTGGCATCCGCTCTCCAAGCGCACGGCCGTCTACACGGGCGCGGGCTGGTATCAGTGGGATAAGGACACCGTCGCGGGCGGCACCGACCACAAGGAGAAGTTCTGCCAGATCTATGCGGGCATCACCCACAAGTTCTGATCCTGACGCCGTCCTCGCGCAGAGGATGACGGCATGACCGGATTTCGCCGGCAGCAGGGGACGCGCATCGTGCGCGCCCCTTTTTTCATGAAAAAGATGTGAGCGAAGCACGCAAAAACCCCTACGGCCCGAAGTCGCATCTTGAAAGATTCGTAGGAACCAAGCCCTCATCACCACACCGAGATCTGC
>ERZ831601.1733-NODE-1733-length-14785-cov-14.567617_pt1 | contig 14785 bp, 8 predicted proteins | sample MGYA00519578_ERZ831601 | MGnify/ENA primary metagenome ERZ831601 (study PRJEB31850, sample SAMEA3708717) | human gut metagenome | biome: human gut; feature: human-associated habitat; material: faeces | place: China | collected 2014 ... | reverse complement strand
CAAAGTGTGGTTACGCGATATTTATTTGTTCAAAAAGTTGTAAACTGCTGTAAATTCTATAATTCGGTTTTGATACACTCAGTATACTCCGTTTCACGTCAATAGTCAATATATATTTTCTGTAATATTGAATAGTAAATTTTATCCATAAAAAAAACTGTCGTATGAATACCATACGACAGGCCCTCAATAGCTTATTACTCAATATTACAATTTCAATCCACACACTCATGGAATCCATCAGCGAGACGGCTATATTATAGCAAAAAAAAGCTTGTCGCACGTGCGACAAGCCTTTTTACGCAGTCAGCAACTAGATGTTAGCGGATGATTTTAAATTTAAAAGTTTTCTCTGTAAACTATAAAGTAAAAGGGACCTTGCGGACCGCCTTAAAGAACCCCTCCACCCCTTCGTGCCCCCCTCCTCTTAACATGGGAGGCAAGGCCCCTACACATACGGTCAGACCATATTTTTTTGTGGCCAGCCGCCTGCGGCCTGTGAGCCTCATTCATTTATTCATCGCCTGTATGCGATGTGTAGGGGCGTGCACGTGGCGCGCCCGCCGAGAATCCTGTGCATAGCCGGAATTCATGACGAATGGCACACGGTCGTAATCAAATCGCGAGTCTGTCGCGACGGAACGCCGCATCTGAATCCGCGGCGGTCTGCGAACTGCGAACGGCGGCCTGCGTCCTTTACATCATTTATGTTCCACTTTATGTGTCACTGCGCTCAAGGCCGCGGCGATGGGTACGGTGAAGATGACGCCGAAGCTGGCTGAGAAGCCTTTCATGATTTCAATGCCGACGGCATTGAAGTTGACGAGCTGCAGGTACGGCAGGTCGTAGGCGTAGTCCAGGAGCCATACGCCGAGGGATCCGCCGAAGAAGGCCAGGATGAGGGTCGTCGACATGGTGCCCATGACGTCGCGGCCGACGTTCACGCCTGCCGTGAACAGGGCCTTGCGGCTGATGTCCGGCTTATGCCGTTCCAGTTCTGCACAGGCAGCGGTCACGTCCATGGCGATGTCCATGACGGCGCCGAGGCTGGCGAAGAGGATGCCGGCAAAGAGGATCTGTCCGACGTCGATGAGGGTATTCTGGGCGACGAACATCATGTTTTCGATATTCGATACGTTATAGCCCGACAGGTTGACGGCATGGCCGAAGAGGATGGCCGCCAGGCAGGCTGTCAGGATGACGCCCAGGGTCGCCCCAAAGGCAGCCAGGCTCTTTTTCGTCCAGCCATTGATGAGGTACATCGTCGCAGCCAGGACGATGACCGACGTGATGACGGCCGCTGCGACGGGACCCATACCGCGCAGGACCATGGGGAAAAAGAGGAAGTTGATTTCCGGATGCTGGCTCAAGGCTTCGTTCAAGGTCTTGTTCCAGTTATAGGCATCGTTGCGGGTTGCGATTTCACCAGTCTGTTTGGCACTGCCTTCAGCCGGTGTCTGGCCAGCCGATGCACCGATCTGCGGGTCGCCGACATACATGAAGGTGAAGTCGTCCGGATTCCCCGTCTTGACCGGCTGAGCGGCCTGCCAGGTCCCGTCGACTTTGACCTGATACCAGTAGGTCTTTTCGGCTTTCAAGCCTTTGGCCGTGACTTTGTTGGAATTATAGTAGATTCATCATGTAAGTCTTATTTATGAATTCCGTCAAAATTACGTAAAAATGTCAGTCCTGTTCATTTCCCTTCTGCCGCCAATAGGCCGCTTCGACGGTATCCTTCTCCACGCCTTCCCCCTTTTCCAGGGCACGGGCATAATTCTTCATGCCCTCTTTATAGCCAGACGCAGCCGACTGGGCGAACCAATAGACGGCTTGGTACAGGTCCTGGCGGACGCCGTGGCCGTCGCGATAGAGGACGCCCAGGTTGTTCTGGGCCGGTCCGTCACCGGCCATGGCAGCTTCGTAATACCAGTGTGCCGCCAGTTCCCAGTCCTGGGGGACACCGCGGCCCGTCTCATAGAGGTATCCCAGGTTGTTCTGGGCAATGGTCTGGCCCTTCCCGGCGGCCTGGGCATACCAATAGGCAGCCTGGTCGTAATCCCGCTTGCCGGCATAGCCGAACTGGTACATGATGGCCGTATTGCACTGGCCGTCGGCATCGTCGTGCCGCGCCGCCCGGCCGTACCAGTGCAGGGCCTGGGCATAGTCCTGGGGCAGGCCGCAGCCCGTTTCGTAAAGATGGCCCAGATTGTTCTCGGCTGCGCCGTAGCCTTGATTGGATGCCCGGCGGTACCAGTACACGGCCTGTTCCAAGTCAATCTCTATCCCCAGACCATGTTCATACTGATAGGCCAGGTTGTACTGACTGGCGGCGTGGCCCTTCTGGGCGGCCCGGTGATACCAATAGATAGCTTTCCTATATAAAACATCTTTATCTTCTATATCCGCATCGAAAGCTTCAAAAAAATAGTCATCGCCCATGTCACACTGCGCTTGAGCATCGCCTTCAAAAGCTTTCCGTTCTTTTTCGTCCATATATCCGTCTCCTTTCTGACAAAATAAGTGTAGCTAAAGGTTCCTTCCTTTGTCAAATATTTTTCTTATTTTTCTTTTTGTCCTATTGACTTTTTGACTTTTAACGATATAATAATACTAGAGCTTGAGGAAAGCTCCTAAGAATGATTACTTCCACCATAAGTAAGGAGGTCTTAATTATGGGAAACGAAAAATATACGCAAAAGGTCATCGAAGCCTTCCAGTCTGCCCAGCAGATTGCAGCGCTTCATTATAACCAGGAACTCTCGTCGGTCCATATGCTCATGGGCTTGACGAAAGAACCGGAAGGCCTGCTCAATACGATTTTCTCGGAATGTCACACTGACGTCCCCATGCTCCAGGCCCGCTTGGAACAGTTATTGAAGAAGATCCCGTCTGTCAAAGGCTCCAGCCAGTTGTCCATGTCGACGGAAATGGTCCGTGTCATCGGCAAGGCTCAGCAGTTGGCCGACTCCATGCACGATGAATATATCAGCACGGAACATATCCTCATAGGCATCGTCAGCGAAAGCGACGACGAAGTCCAGCAGTTGTGCCGTGAATTCGGCTTGACCCAGGACAAGATCATGAGTACCATCAAAGCCAACCGCAAAGCTAACGTCAACAGCGATAACCCGGAAGAAAACTACAAGGCCCTGGAAAAATACGGCCGCGACTTGACCGCTGCTGCCCGCCAGAACAAATTGGACCCGGTCATCGGCCGTGACGACGAAATCCGCCGCACCATCGAAATTCTCTCGCGCCGCCGTAAGAACAACCCGGTCCTCATCGGTGAACCTGGTGTCGGCAAGACGGCTATCGTCGAAGGCCTGGCCCGCCGTATCGTCAGTGGCGACGTCCCGGAATCGCTGAAGAACAAGACCCTCTACTCCCTCGATATGGGTTCCCTCATCGCCGGTGCCAAATACCGTGGCGAATTTGAAGAACGACTCAAATCGGTCCTCAATGAAATCGCCAAATCGGACGGCCAGATTCTCCTCTTCATCGATGAAATCCATACCGTCGTCGGTGCCGGCGCATCGGAAGGCTCCATGGATGCCGGCAACATCCTGAAACCGATGCTGGCCCGTGGTGACCTGCGCTGCATCGGCGCTACGACGCTCAATGAATACCAGAAATACATCGAAAAAGATGCCGCTTTGGAACGTCGTTTCCAGCCGGTTATGGTCGATCAGCCTTCTGTTGAAGACACGATCACCATTCTCCGTGGTCTGAAAGAACGCTACGAAGTCCATCATGGCGTCCGCATCCGTGATAAAGCCCTGGTCGCTGCCGCCGTCTTGTCGGACCGCTACATTTCCGACCGTTTCCTGCCCGATAAGGCCATCGACCTCGTCGACGAAGCTGCCGCCAAACTGCGTACGGAAATCGAATCCATGCCGACGCCGATCGACGAACTTCGCCATAAGATCATGCAGCTGGAAATCGAAGAACAGTCCTTGAACAAAGAAACGGACGACGCTTCCAAAGAACGCCTGGCCAAGATCACGGAAACGAAGAACGAACTGAAAGAAAAAGAAAGCAAGCTTAAAGCCCAGTGGGATAAAGAAAAACAGTCCATTCTGCGCACCCAGGGTCTGAAGAAGGAAATCGACGCCGTCAAAGGCGAAATGTCCAAGGCCGAACGCAACTACGATCTGGCCAAGGCTTCGGAATTGAAGTACGGCAAACTGCCGGAACTGCAGAAACAGTTGAAGGAACAGGAAGCCTACCTGGCTGAACACCAGGATTCGCAGCTCCTCAAAGAAGAAGTCGGCGAAGAAGATATTGCCCAGGTCGTCAGCCGCTGGACGGGTATCCCGGTCACCAAGATGATGACGGGCGAACGGGAAAAACTTCTGCACCTCGACGAAACGCTGCATAAACGGGTCGTCGGCCAGGACGATGCCGTCCGCGTCGTGAGCGATGCTATCATCCGCGCCCGTGCCGGTATCAAGGATCCGAACCGTCCGATTGGTTCCTTCATCTTCCTCGGCCCGACCGGTGTCGGCAAGACCGAACTGGCCAAGACCCTGGCTGAAGCCCTCTTCGATGATGAACGCAACATCATCCGTATCGATATGTCGGAATACATGGAAAAACATACCGTATCCCGCCTGATCGGGGCTCCTCCGGGATATGTCGGCTATGATGAAGGGGGCCAGCTCACTGAAGCCGTCCGCCGTCGTCCGTACAGCGTCATCCTCCTCGACGAAATCGAAAAGGCCCATCCGGACATCTTCAACGTCCTCTTGCAGATTCTCGATGATGGCCGCCTGACCGATGGCAAAGGCCGTGTAGTCAACTTCAAGAACACCATCATCATCATGACCAGTAACCTCGGCTCCCACGAAATCCTCGAATCGAAGGATTACGACGAAGCCAACAAGAAAGTCCGTGAACTGCTTAAACAGTACTTCCGTCCGGAATTCCTCAACCGTGTCGACGACATCGTCGTCTTCAAAGCGCTCCAGAAAGACCAGGTACGCAATATCGCCGCTATCCTCCTGGAACGCCTTGGCAAACGTCTGGAAAAACAGGTCAAGATCCACCTCACCTGGACCGACGAAGCCCTGCAGGAATTGGCCGACAAAGGCTTCGACCCGCAGTTCGGTGCCCGTCCGCTGCGCCGCCTGATCACGCATACCGTCGAAACGGCCCTGAGCCGCGACATCATCGCCGGTACTATCCGCGAAGGCGATACAGTCACCATCGGCTACGACGGCAATGGCTTCACCTTCACGCCCATGCGTGCCCATGCCGCGTGAGTGTGGCGAGCTGTTAGCCGTTAGCTGTTAGCTGTTAGTATGTGAAAAACGCTGTCAGACACTACCCCCTAGCTGCTAGGCCCTAACCCCTGGCAGTTGGCGGTCAGCGGCTAGCAGTCAGCTGTCAGCAGTGAGTGGCTGGCGGCTGGCGCATAAAGGACCCGTTCCTGATGCAAAAAAACATCGGGAACGGGTCTTTTTTTCTGTTTACATTGGCCCGAAAACAGTATATAATAAACTGTAACTAAGTAACGGGTGGAGATTTATGAATAACACATTAGGAAAACATGTACTCATCGATTTTTATAACTGCAAGGCTTCCTTTTCGGAGGCCGAAGATTTGCAGCCCTTGGTAGAGCGCGCGTTCGACCTCGTCGGCGCCCCTGTCGAAGGGATTACATTCTTCCATATCGACGACGAACTGACGTGTATTGCCGTTTCCGGCAACGCACATATTTGTATTCACGCCTATCCTCCCCTGTCCTACGTGGCAGTGGACATCTACAGTTTTAATATCGACCTCAAGACGAGCCAGATCATGAGCACCCTGAAGGTAAACCTCCGCTCAGACCGCATCAAAGCGACAAGTATCCGCCGCGGTGATTTCGGCTCTATCCGCGACATGCGCCCGAAACGCAAATCGAAGATCACGACGGCACGGCGCATGAAAAATACCGGCGCACGCATCAAGAAGACGAGTGTGAAGATGTTCAACATCCTCCGCCATCCGCAGAAGGTACGCCGGGCACATCGGACGACGAACAAGTAACACGTTTGCAGATGAAAGGGTTTGTTGGTCATGTATATGGTATCGTTAAAACAGGCTGCGGGCATTGCCCGGGAAGAAATGACGTCCCTCGACGCCATTACAGCGGAATTGCTCAATTTCATACAGTTGAAGAGTCAGCGCTTATATATGCATTCCCTGCAGGTCGCTAACTACAGCGTCAGCGTCGCCGCCAAACTGACGCTGCCCAAGAGTGAAATCGAACAAGTGAAATACGCAGCACTCCTCCATGACGTGGGCCTGCTCTTCGTGTCTAATACCCTGCTGGCCAAGATGCCCTACCTCAACCGCTCGGAAAAGGCGCAGTACAAGCGCCACGCCGCAGCCGGCGGCAACATGCTGGAAAACATCCCCTGCTGCCAGGACATCGTGCCTTACATCCGCTATCACCACGAACACTGGGACGGCTCGGGCTTTCCCAAACACCTGCGCGGCGCCAATATCCCCTTGGGGGCACGCATCATCGCCGTCGCCGATTACTACGACATGATCATCAACCCGTCGGCAGAATTCTGGGCGAAAACCAAAAAACAGGCCGTCCGCGAACTCTTCAGCGCGTCGGGCCTGCTCTTTGATCCGGAAGTGGTCAAGGCTTTTATCGAAACATTAGGTTAATAACACATTGTAATCAAAAAGCGCTGTCTCATGAAGACAGCGCTTTTTACGTTCATCGTAGATCGTTCATCGTTCATCGAATTGAAGAACGCCGGCCGCCTGCGAACTGCGTTCATTTCCATCGCCTGTATGCGATATCGTAGGGGACGTCCTGGCAAGGCGTCCCGCTACACGCTGAGGGCTTCCCGAAGCGTCGTTGTCAGCTTGAGTCTGTCGCTGCAACGCCGCATCTGAGTCCGAGGAAACAGTCAATCAACCTCTCAGTCAGCTTCGCTGACAGCTCCCCTATCAGGGGAGCCATTGCAGCCTGCAAACTGCGTTCATTCTACGGTGCGCCGCTGGCGATGACGAGGCCCGTCACGCTGGCGGCGCCTTTTTGTTTCAAGGCATGAGCGCAGGCTTCTAAGGTCGCGCCGGTCGTGAAGATGTCGTCTCAAAGGTGTCCGTATTTGATACAATCGAACGATAGTCAGAATTTTGAACACCCCGTGTGCATGTTAAAAAAAATAGGTGGATACTAATTTTAACCCTCTTATTTTTTCTAACTCCTTTCTCACTAGGAATTTCTTTATTAATTGCAATGAAGTTGCCCAGATCCGCAATAGTTAAAAGTCGATTTGAAGAATTAATTTATAATTCTTCAAATTACGACAAATCTCAATTTTGAAAATATTGCAGTTAACTTTATTAATTTCATAAAAATTCTGAATTGAAAAGGACGGAAGTTTGCCAACTGAACAGGCCTACAACATAACCCTAAATTTGTCCTTGGCACTATAAAACATATTTAAGCCCCAATTTTACTCACATCTATCATCTATATACAATTCATGATATAATTTGATTGTATTGGCGTATCTTCGTTACACTTAAGTTAATATTTATCGATGTAAAAAATAGCTCATCTATTCCACTGTTTTCTAAAAACTTGCGTTTTTTATTTTAATCTTTAATTCTATTGTGCTTTTCGAAAATAGGTGATATTAAAAATGATTATGTTTATAAGTGATTCTTTGTTTTTATTATATATCGTCACTTTTCTTGTGATAATTATTACCATCTATAAATGCATTAAGGCTAAGAAAATAGAAACAAAAACTATAGTGATTATACTAATAGGAGTTGTATATTTATTATTCTATTCGTATGAATCCATACCATCCGAAAAGGTTCAATATAATCACATAGCAATATCAGACGTAGAGGGATTATCAGAAAAAGAAATTGTTAACAAAATACTAATCCAAGAATTTGACTATTATAAATCCGAGAGATTATTCACTAAAAATCAAATTTTCGATTATAAAATTAATCGAATTAATGGCCCAATAAACGATACCAGTAAGACAGACAATCACTATTATGATGTATCATATTCAGTAAAAACCATAGCTCCGGCTTGGATTGCAGGTAATGGAAAAAATGAAGGCCTATGGGTAAATAGCAAATCTGAGTTCTATAATTTAATCAAAAATAATGACCAATATATTCTAACCCGTGTTGGTGGCTTATAATTGTAATATGCACCAACTATTAAATTAACCAAGTGATGATGAATAAAAAAGTCAAACTGCAATCAGAATTTAAAATTTTCCCAGATATCATCTATCAACACTATCATAAAAAACTATATTTTATATACTTATACACTTCTACTGGTAACCCATCTTCAAGCCCAACTTTATATTCAACACTAATATAAAAGCGTCAGTCACTCCTTTCGAGCAACTGGCGCTTTTATACTTCTTATCTACCGTGCCCTACTTTTGAATATGGTTTCCGTAAACATCACGGTACACATTTTGGGTTTTATCATCTTTATCATTTACCCGTACACGTTCCACCTTATGCCGATCATTATCTTTACCGGAAATTCGGTCTACGCGGAAACGATCGATATTCTGCACTTTAACCAATTCAGGACCAAAGTCATCTACAGAACGGGTCATGTTACCATCCGAAGGCGCTCCATTTTGTAAAGCCCTGTAAATAATGGCTGCGTATTCATAACGTGTCATCGCTCTATCGCCTTTAAATTCTCCATCCGGATATCCTTTCAGATAACCTCGTTCCGCTAAGTTCTTAACATACTCATAAGCCCAATGATTTTCCGGTACATCTGGGAAGATCATAGTTCCGGTTGCTGTAGGAACCAATTTTGCAGGCTGACCCGATTCATAGGCTGCCAATTTTTTTGTCAGCGTTTCAATCTGATTCTTCATAGCCAACATATCTTTAGCCATGGAAACACGTGAACGGGAGATGTGGCTCTTCTGCCCAAATTTCCAGCTGACACCAACATTCACCATATTTTCGCCTCCGCTAAAGGAACCTCCCACACTGAACATCGTATCTTCGTTAGGACGATAATACGCTCCGATAGCGACTGCATGAGCATCTTTATAATTACCATACCCTGCAGCAAAATCCCATTTGTCATCTGGATCGAAATCCAATGGGTGCAATCCTGCCAGAGCCGCGGCACCTGCCCCAACACGGTTCACTCGATCTCCCAATTGACTGATCCGGTTTTCCGCACGGTACAACTGGCTTCCATTTACGGCATCCGTACTGGTCGATGAAATATCTCCAGGACCTACATTGGTGATCTTATTTCCACCATTATTCAGCCCATCTTTATTGAGCGTAACATCCTGACCTGCGGAACCGTTTTGGATTGTCATCTCTCCCGTCGTTATGGTAGTGTCTCCAACGTGGACAGTGCTGGCATTTACCGTCGTGATATTCCCAGTGTCTGCTGTAACAGTCTTCGTGGTAACCGAATCCAGTCCTTTCAAATCCTTTGAAAGCCGTATTTTCAGGTTGTCACTTCCATCAGATACCACTCCGATATTGTCTTCCGTTGACAGTTTAGAAGAATCCGTAACGCCCCCAACTACATTCACTTGCCCATTGAGTTTTTTACTGATTACATTCCCTACGTCACCGCCATACTTCATTCCGTCGTTCATAGTGGCAACCGTCTGGGTATTCCCATTGTGATCTTCATAGACAATCCGATCAATACCATCCGTGCCATTATAGCCATCCGTGCCGTCTACTCCATTCACACCTTTTACAACATGGATGTCAGCAGAAGCACCATCCTTGCCATTAATGCCAATATGACCATCGGTACCATTGGTTCCGTCTTTACCTATAGAAGAAATGGTAACCCCATCTTTGCCATCAGCACCTTTTACACCAATAACCCCATTGATGCCATCAGCGCCGTCTTTGCCCCGGCCGCCCACGGTAACAGTATCTGCCTTCAGATTCTTGTCCAATCCGATGACCAGATCTCCATTTGCATCCACTACAGTCTTGATGTTGGAAGCATCATATTCTGCGTCCGCTTTCGTACCATTACCTTTGATGGTCATGGTGCTGTTCAGTTTTTTGGCCACAGATCCTGTATTTCCAGCAAACTTCAGTCCATCATCTAATGTGGCAACTTCATGGGTGACATGCCCATCATCTTCGTAAACAATACGGGTCATACCATTAGCACCATTGGAACCATCCACGCCATCCTGACCCTTCGCAGATTTCATGGTAAGCCCATCTTTCCCGTCTTTTCCATTCATTCCGATAGAGCCATCTTTCCCATTGATGGTAACAGCTGAGCCATCTTTGCCCGTCACACCGATGGAACCGTCTATACCATTTTCGCCTTTTTCACCCAGATTCAGATTATCATTGACATTGACCTTGTACGGATCTTCCGTTGTGCCTGTGCCTGTAACTGTCGTATTTTTCCCATCTACCAATTTAGTAGCATTCTTGGCAATTTCATCTTTCAGCTGGCTGACATTCACAGCATCCGTTCCAGCAGTGCCGGCAGCCACATTGTGAATCTGGTTGCCACCATTATCCAGCCCTTTTTCTGTCAAAGAAACTGAAGAAGTCCCTGGTGCCGGATTTTTCGGCGTGATCGTAATACCCCCAGCACCAATCGTTGTCTCATTCCCATCTTTATCCGTGATGGTCATGCCGCTTCCCTTGGTCACGGTCTTATTTCCTTTATCGTCGGTGGTCGTCACACTGTTCACGTTCAGATCATCGTTCAGGACCACTTTCATCGTTCCGTTTTCCACTTTCGTAGAAATATTTTTGCCGTCCCCGGTAACTTCAATATCCTCTCCCAGGGATTTGTGGACGATATTTCCATCCTGATCCTTTAATCCGAACCCTTTTTCCGTTAAATCAGCAGACTGTTTCGTCAACTGACTGACGTTGACAGCATCTGTATCCGCTGTACCAGCAGCTACGTTGGTAATTTTCGTACCGTTCGCATTGATTTCTTCTTTGGTCACAGAAGGTCCTCCAGCTATGGTCACTCCCTGATTATTGACGGTGGTATCGCCGGCCTTTACCGTCTCAGCGTTTATGGTTTTTGACGTAATACTGTTCAGCCCAGTCACATCTTTTGCCAATTTTACGGTCATCGTATTATTGGCTGAATTGGCAACCACCCCGATATTATTATCGCTTAAATTGTTGCTGTTAGCACCGCCCAAAAGGGACATAGCCTGGTCGGAACCGCGATGGAGCACATTGACATCTGCTTCTGAAGTATTGCCAATGGTCGAATTATCTCCAGCAAACCGCAGAGGCCGCGTCATGGTGTAAAGCTGGCTTCCATTCACAGCATCCGTACTCTTTGCGCTGACCAGACCGGCCGCAACGTTCTGGATGCGCCGTTCTTTCCCCACGGAGCCCACCGTTACAATACCAGCAGGGGTCCCCCCAGCGTATTGATAGGTTCCGTTGCTGCTGTAAGCATCCATCCCTTTCGTAGTGGCTCCTGATGCAACATAAGCAGAGTTACTGCCCAGATAGACGGAATTCCCCAAAGTGGCTGTTACATGGCTGCCCAATATCTGGGTATTGGACAAATCCGTATTCTGCGCCGTGGCATCAAGGGTATTCTGGTTGCCAATGATTTGGATATCCGTCAAATCCTTGTTTTTCTGATTTTTGGCTCGGATGGTGTTTTTCGAACCGGTAATAGCGATATCAGATACAATACCCGCATCGCCTGCTGTACTTGTATCCGGATCCCCGGTAACCATATTCTGATTGCCCGTTACAAAAATATTACCAAAGGCTTTCAGGTTGGCAGAATTATTGGAAAGGGATTCCATTTTCAGCACGTTTTGATTCCCTACAATACGATTGCTGTCCCCTTCCATTCGGTTTTCATTCCCAAAGATCCCCGAATTCGAAGCACTTACATCAGCAGCTGTACCTGTTGCAGCCGTACTGTTCTGGCTGCCCAAAACATATGTATTTGCCCCAGTGACCCGGTTTTGGGTACCGATTGCCCCGGAAGAAACACCTTCTGCCTGTGCATTCGTCCCCACTGCGAGAGCATTTTCTGCCAGTGCCTGAGCCGTATCACCAATAGCGGAAGCACTTTTGCTGTTGCTTTTGGCATCACTGCCGATGGCGATGGCTTTGTCATCAGAAACGCCAGCAGAATAGCCAATGGCAACAGCTTTATCTACGCTGCTTCCACCATTTTTTATAGAGGATGTTGCCAAAGTCCCTATAGCCAGAGAATGATTTCCGGCTGCCTGAGCGCCAGCCCCGATTGCCGTGTTATATTGATAACCGCTGATGGCTAACGTCTGTTTCAGGCTGCCCGGGTTAGCCGGATCTTCATAACCGGCTCCCACTGTAATACTGCCAAGGCTCTGCGCTTCTGTATTATTCCCCAGCGCAACACTCCTGTCCCCTAAAGCTTTGGCGCTCACGCCGGCCGCCATGGAATCCTCACCCGTGGCCAGATCGTTGTCATAGTTATTCTGATTCGTGGATTTCACAGAATAGTAATGAGTCTTTGCCGTATCTACAAGTTCTTTGACCTGGGCTACATTGGCTGCATCGGTCCCCAATGTCCCTGCGGCGACATTATGGATTTTCGTTCCCTTATTGTCATTATTACGGAGAGTAATACTGTCTCCATCTCCGGAAGTGACCGTATCATAATAAACTCCGCTTGCCGTTGCCGAAGAAACATTGGCATTGACCTGGGCTACCGTAGCATCGATTGATTTTTTGAGCTGTGCCACTGTCACGGCATCCTGATCTAGTGCCCCGTCAGCTACATTGGTAATACGGCGCAGCGCCGATGCATTGCCGACGGAAACGGCAGTCTTGGGAGCCGCCTGTCCTGTCAGATACCCAGTCCCACTGATCATAGCGGCGTTAGCCACGGAGTCATTGCCAATAGCAACATTGCCGCCTGAAGCCTGTGCGCCCTGACCTAAAGCTACACTGGCCGCATCTGCAGCCTGGGCGTTAAACCCGACTGCCGTAGATCCATTTCCATTCGCCTGTGCCTGATACCCGACTGCAACGGCATCATCAGCAGCTTTCGTCTCACTGCCTAAAGCCGTAGACTGGATCCGCGATACAGCAGAATCGTTTTTATTAGCATGATATCCAATGGAAACATTTTTCCCTTCCGATGTGTTTCCGCCTGCTCCGATATTGGTCCCAGCTTCAGAACCAATGGCAATATTATGATCGCTTTTGACATCATTTCCCGTTTTGTAGCCAATTGCAATGTTCTGTTGTCCGTCAATATTGTTGCCAGCACCGTCTCCGATGACTACATGGGATCCCTTCGCCCCTAATACATCCCCTACCATACCTACCCCTGCATTAGGGCCAAGTACGACAGACCGGACGGCATTGGCACTGGCATCTTTGCCCAAAACCACAGAAGCACTGCTCCCAGCAACAGCTCCGTTCCCAAGAGCAACAGCATCTGCTCCACTGGCTTGCGCACTCTTACCCATAGCCAAGGCATCTGCTCCACTGGCGACTGCCTCTGTTCCAACCGCAATGCTGTCAGCTCCAGAAGCAGCCGCACTTTTGCCTAGAGCCAGTGCGCCTTCCGCCTCAGCCTTTGCGCTGTCTCCAATCGCTGCAGCACTATGACTGTTTTGCGTCACAGCAGCATTGTTGCCCATCGCAATCGCATGATTCGAAGCAACCGTACGGGCCTTCGTTCCAATTGCCATGCTGTTATCGTTGAGCTGAGCATTGGTCCCATCATTATAGACCGTCGCTCCATCCCCCAGGGCAATCGAAGAGTTTCCCCGAGCATTGGCTGCATCACCGATGGATATGCTTGCTTTGCCTCCGCCTATAACCACAGTAGAACTGTCGCCATCAGCCGTCATACCGTTAAAAGATCCGCTGACAGCTTTTCGGCCAATGGCAATACTGTTATCAGCAGATGAAGCAGAACGAGCAGCATCGCCCAGCGCCACAGAATCTTTGCCGTTTGCTTTTGCACTGACACCGATGGCAACAGCATCTTTCCCCACCGCTGCAGCGTCCTCTCCTGTGGAATTGGCACGGAAATACTTCATTCCCGGTTTTGTTTTATCCAAGCCTAAAGCAGAATTCACATTTTTTAGTTCTGTAATATCGGCCGTATTATTGTCGATTTTTCCTGTATTGGCTGTAATCGCATTTTTATTCGCCGCAATATCCGTCTTGTTTTTCTGGATGTCATTGGAATTTTGGCTGATTCCGACCTTATTGTTAGCGACCTCTGTGCTGTTATCCGCAATTTTGTCCGTATTGGCAGCAATAGCTGTTTGGTTATTTTGTACGTCTGTTTTTACTGCATCCACTTCTGCACTGGTTGCGACCCCATCAGTGGATATTGTGATTGTCTTTGTTGTGTCATTTTTAGTTACAGAAATGTTAGTTCCGGCATTCAAAATATCACCGTCATGAACAACTTCAGCGCTACCATAAAGTGCACTTCCAAATACAAGCACAGCTGTTAATACGGTACTAGTCAGTACCCCCCCCCGATTTAATAATTATTCTTAATAAAGAATTGCCCGACGTTTTCCCGCCATTTTTTGCTAATTCTGAAACAACCTGGTACTGCCCTTTTGCGTGATTGAATATAACCTTGTAAATTCTATTCAATCTAATCGCCTCCTTTATATTAAAAATAGCATAAAATAACACTCAGCACCTTTAATAGATTAGTTAAACTTTATACGGTGCATTTTTTCTTATTTTAACATCATTTTCAGCAGTTTACAACTTTTTGAACAAATAAATATCGCGTAACCACACTTTGAAG
>ERZ831601.1726-NODE-1726-length-14865-cov-14.695273_pt1 | contig 14865 bp, 22 predicted proteins | sample MGYA00519578_ERZ831601 | MGnify/ENA primary metagenome ERZ831601 (study PRJEB31850, sample SAMEA3708717) | human gut metagenome | biome: human gut; feature: human-associated habitat; material: faeces | place: China | collected 2014 ... | reverse complement strand
GTGTAAACTGGTTTCGTCAACTTCCGAGGTAGCGTAAAAGTTGTAAAGTGCTGTTCACTGACAAAACTATCTTTTTTCTTAAATTGAGGGTGGCCAACACGAAGTACATGGAATGATTGATTGCCTAAAACGGCGCTGGCTCTCTGCCATGGCATTTTACGTCTTCCAATCAGTTTATAATTATCGTAACTATCAAGCGGTTTATAGTCGTCGAAGATACTAGCAATATAATCATCATAATTCTTAGCCGTATAGAAAATTATATGTGTTGGACGAATGATTTCTATTTCATTTCGAAGAACTCTAAGATTTAAGATGCAGTTGGTTTTAACAAGGGATGAAGTAGTATCCTTTGTTGGTGAATCATTGCATTTGACAATATTGGTAAATGCAATGTGTTCTATGCAATCATCACCAAATATGGTGCGAGTAATATCTCGAGTATAGCTCCAATATGACCAGCTGGTATTCCATAATTTACGAGCTTCTTGAAAAGCATTGCAAAAGTCACTCTCATTCGTTCCGGGATTGTTTCTGGCATTTTTGCCGACAAATAGAATTCTCTGGGGATTATCATAGAAATATTTTCCTATGCACCAAGCACTAATTGGCTTGGATAAATTCTCAATATTTTTATGGCAATCTTTGCATGTTTCACAATTACCAAGTTGCATACTTTTATATTGTTTAATTAGATTTTCTTCTGCTTCGTTGATAATGGGCATTGTATTTTCTCCTTAAAAGAACTTTCTTTTATTTTATCGTATTTTGTTGATACACGCATCATTGGGAGGTGAGACAGCATGTCAAATAACGTCATCGATGCCGCTATCCGGCTACGGGATTTATTCACGCCGACTGTAAAAAGCGTTAATGCCAGCCTGGATACGATGAAAACTCAGATGGCAGCGGCGAAACAGTCAGTCAGCGGCCTGTCAGGGAAACTGACAGAGCATGAGCGCATCCAGAAAAGGACGGCGAAAAGCATCGAGCAGACTGGGAGCAAGATTTCCGGACTGTCAGATAAGTTCGCCCTGCTGTCCGCTCCGATTCTGGCTGTTGCGACGGCTGGCTTCAAGCTGAACAGCGATTTCACCAATGGCTTGGCTAAAGTATCTACCCTGGTAGATACAACGGTGGTATCTATGCAGAAAATTCGTGATGAAATCCGTGCGGTGAGTGATGAAACCGGGGCGGGCGTAGCCGACCTTTCCGAATCGGTCTATCAGGCCATTTCTGCCGGTGTCGATGCCGGCCATGCGGTCAGTTTCGTAAAAGATATGACGATTGCTGCCAAGGCGGGCTTTACCGATACCACGACTGCCGTCAATGGCGTTACGACCGTTCTCAACGCCTACGGAAAATCGGCAGAGGAAGCAAGCCATATCACGGACCAGATGTTATTGGCGCAGAACTTCGGCAAGACTTCGTTCGGCGAAATGGCTCAGTCCATGGGCAACGTCATCCCCATTGCCGCCCAGCTCAATGTCAGCACCCAGGAATTGTTCGGCTCCATCGCTGTCCTCACAAAGAACGGTATCGCTACGAGTGAAGCCATCACAGGACTCAAGGCGGCCTACAGCAACATCCTGAAACCGTCCTCCCAGGCGGCGACCTTGGCAGAACAGCTGGGGCTGGAGTTCAACGCGGCTCATCTTCAGAGCGTCGGTTGGGTGAAGTTCCTCGAAGAAGTGAAGAAAGCGACCGGTGGCGATGCCGAACAGATGGCGCAGCTCTTTGGTTCTGTCGAAGGCCTTAACAGCATCCTGGTCCTTACGGGCAAGGGCGCCGGGGACTTCGACAAGGTCATGAAGCAGATGGCGGATTCTGCGGGCATGACGCAGGAAGCCTACGAGAAGATGCTGACTCCGTCCGAGCAGATGCAGATTGCCATGAACCAGCTGAAGAACGCCGGGATGGACCTGGCGGTGTCGTTTACACCGTACTTCAAGGCCATGTCGATGCGCGTCAAGGAACTGGCGGCCTGGTTCCGGTCGCTTACGCCGGAGCAGAAAACTCTCATTGGCCAGGTTGCCTTTGGTATCGTGGCTTTCCAGATGTTCGGTTCTACGTTAGGAAGATTGCTGACAGTAGGCGGCAAGGCTTACGGTACTTTTACATCTATTGCCACGGGCATCAGCAAGGCCGGGAGCGTGTCTAGCTATTTAGCGGCGCAGTTCAAAGGCATCATCCCGGTAGTGAAAGGCATCGGCCTAATCGCTAAAGGGCTGGGGAGTACGTTTCTTTCAGTCGGAAAACTCATTATCACAATCATCCGGGCAGTCGGAGCGACGGCCATGGCCAATCCTATCCTTATCATTATCGCCGCTATCATCGCCGGGCTGTATCTCCTCTGGAACAACTGGGATACGGTTTCACAGTACATTGAGCAGGCGGTTCAGACAGTATCGGACGCCGTAGATGCCGGGATGCAATGGCTCACTTCGGCCTGGGATAGCGCCATGAACAGTATCAGTGAAACCGCATCCGGTATCTGGGAGGGAATCAAGGAGACCTTCCGCAGTGGCGTGAACTGGGTCATCGACCAGGTGAACGGACTCATATCCAGCATCAACGGCTTGTCCATCGACATCCCGTCTCTGACGGGCGGGACGCCGACCCATGTGGGATTCAACATTGAACCCATAAGCCATTTTGCCGGAGGAGTCGAGAATTTTGGCGGCGGCTTTGCTGTCATCAACGAGAACCGTCGGGGTGAGCTGGTCCACCTGCCCAATGGCAGTACCGTGGTTCCTCATGACGAAAGCATCCGGCAGGCCATGAATGCAGGCGGTCATTCCATCACTATCCGCATCGATACGATGAACGTTCGCAGCGAGCAGGACATCGATGCTATAGCCGATAAGCTAGTGGAAAAAATCCGGCTGTACGGCATGAACCGAATGAAAGGAGCGACAATCTGATGGCCTCATTTTTAGAATCTATCTTAAATGCTATCGGGCAGGCATCACAGAATCTGACGATTTCCCTGTCCGCAGGCGGTTCTGTCGTGACCTTTCCCGTGCTGCCAGCAGAACTCATGGTAGCCGTCAATACGAATCATGGCACGGTGAACATCAATAACTACGGAGACTATCTCATGAAAGGCAAGACCGGGCTGAAGTCCCTGACGCTGTCCGGTTTTTTTCCTGCCCAGGATTATCCATTCGCCTACGCCAGCATATCGCCTTATACCTGCATTTCTATGCTGGAAGCTATGCGTACTGGTGGCGAGGTCTGCCAGCTTACCGTCTCGGATACGCCGCTTTCCATGCCCTGCCTGATCAGTTCTTTTAAATTCGGGGAAAAGGACGGCAGCGGCGATGTGTACTACGAACTGGGATTGATGGAATACCGCTATGTGGAAGCGGATGCAGCCTCCGCCAAGACTGATAAGACCACGGGCCTTGCTAAACGGCCGGAATCGTTCTGGCAGAAGATGAAGAAGAATATCACCTATTATCCGGGCGACAGTATCGGCAACGTCGTGGGCCGGGCCATCGGGAAATCGGTCACGCTCAACAATGAGCAGTTTTCCAAATTCCAGGTTTACCGTAGCATCATCCGCAGCGGTGGCCTCAAGACGGGCGACATCATCCGCCTGACGACGATGAATCTCAAAAGGAATGAAGCCAATGTTCCAGTTAGCAAAGATCAATAAACAGAATACGGAAACCCGGCAGGACGGGAAGGAAAATGAGCAGCCGAAAAACACGGACTTGTCAGTTTACGTCATTTCCTATACCTGGTCCGGCGATGTAGAGCAGGCCGGACGCAAGCTGGAATTCGACATTGCCTATACCACGAAAGATAAAGACTGGACGAATGCCGTCCTGGAATTGGGGGATGAAGTTCAGTTTTCCTTCCTGGATGATAAAACCCAGGAAACGTTTCCAGTCTTTCGGGGACGCATCTTTTCACGGAGCCGGGACAGTGAGTCCTATACCATGCGTTTTGTGGCTTTCGACAACATCATCTATCTGGCTAAATCCCGCATTACCCGGAAATACACCAATGTGACCGTGGCCGATGCTATCCGACAGACGATTCACGACTTTTCTATTGAAGCCGGGACGATGCCGGATTTATCAGTCGTGTGCAGCTTTATCGCCGATGATATCTCGGCGACCGATGCCATCAAGCAGGCTCTTTCCTACCAGTCCGCTCAGGACGGAAAAGGCTATCACATCTACATGACAGATGGAAAGCTGAATGTGGTCTGTACCAATGACCAGGTGGTGGAGAACTTCCTCATCAGCGATGAAACGAATCTTACGGGAGCATCCGTGTCCGAGTCTATCGAGGACATGGTGTCAAAGGTGGTGGTTGTGGACAGCACGGGGCAGACGAAAGGGGAGATGTCAAACAACACGGACATTCAAACGTTCGGTACTATCCAGGCCATCTGCAAGGCCGACCCCAAGCAGGACGACGCCAGTCAGGCGCGGGCCATGTTGAAGACGGTAGCCCATGACATGGCTGTCCATGCCCTGGGACACATCCAGTGCATCGCCGGTTTTTCCGTGGACATCCAGGAAGAACAGCTCAAGGGCCGGTTCTTCATCAAGTCCGACAGCCATCGGATGGAAGGCAATAAGCACACCATGGATTTGAATCTGGTTTTCAACAAACTCCTTACTGAGCAGAAACAGGAACTCGACAGTGCTTCCTATAATGCCAACCCGGATTATGTGCCGCCTGCGACAACCTCTTCTGACAGTTCCTATACGGGAAGCGGTATGGCAGCGAGTGGCGATACCGTTGATCAGTGTATGTCCAGTTTTGATGGAACTGTTTCCCCATATGGCTCAGAAGGCTGTGTAGACCGGGCAACGATTGCGGCGGCCGGGTATTCGCCCTTTGCCGCTCAGGAATACAATAACAACGTCAAAGGGTGCGACCAGCTCCGGGCCGATGCCGAAGCGCGGGGGCTGGCGATTCCCTACGATCCGTCGCAGTTAGAGAAAGGCGACATCATCATGTACAACCGCTACAGCAAGCCGGACCCGAACTGGCATGTGGTGGTCTATGATGGCAGCGGCGGCTGCTGGGGCAACAGCTCTAATGTCTATGGCTGTTTCCATCACTATGAAGGCAGCATCGATATGGGGAGCGACTATTACCCGGCGACCATCATCAAGACATCCAGGGGGTGACGGGAAATGCAGAAAAATCCATATATCAGTCTGCTGAACCTTATGGAACAGGTTTCCCGGAGCAGCAACAGCCCGTCCATCCAGATTGGCGAGATACTCCAGTCTCCACCGGATATCAAGGTGAAATACAACGGCATTGTCCTGACGAAAGAGGAACTGTGGATTTCCCATTACCTTCTGGCAGGCTACGGCAGGACAGCCAGGGGCCATCTGGTATCGGCGACCCAGAACCGGGCAGGCGGCAGCGGGGACGCGGCCTACCAGTCGCATAACCATGATATCGATAACGACTACACTGATTCGATGATTACCACGGATACCCTGAAGCCGGGCATGAAAGTCGCCATCATGCCTATGCTGGTGAACGGGAAAATCCAGCAGTATGTAATTCTGGACGAGATTGTGAGGTTGGATGGATATGGCTGATCCTTTTGTGGCCTTGGCATCCGGAGCGGATGCCAGTACCAGAGAAACACTGCCGCTCCTTTCGGAATACGGCTATGACTTTGAAAAGCACCGGTTCCGCTATGACGAGAACGGGAACAATATCACCGTGGCGGAAGATGAAGCCCTCAAAGTATGGATCTATAAAGCACTGATGACAGAGCGGTACCGGTATCTGGCCTACCACGATGAGTACGGCGTAACTATCGAACCCTATCAGGGGACGATGCCCAACAACGTCTATACGGCAGACCAGATCCGCCAGAATATCCGGGAAGGGCTTGCTGTCAATCCCTATATCGCCCGGATCAACCGGGTGGATGTGGAAAGACGGGAAAAAGATGATTTGTTCATTGTCGTGGATGTGACATCCATTTACAGCGATGAAAGCCTCACGATTACCGCAGAAAGGAGCCTTGCATGAGCAATTTGTTTGATGCCCAGACGAAAGACCAGATTGAAAACCGCATGGTGCAGACCTTGCATACCCTGGCCGATACGGACAAGACCTCGATAGAAGGCTCATTTGCCCGGGACATGATTGATACCAATGCCGTGGAATTCGAGAACAGCTATGCCGAGATGGCGATGCTGCGGGACGCGGCTTTTGCCGAAACCGCCTGGGGCGACTATCTGACGCTGCGGGCGGAAGAATTCGGCATCCAGAGGAAACAGGCCGTGAAGGCCAATGGGAAGGTGACGGTTACCGGGCAGTCCGGGGCCTACATCATCCGCGGCAGCCTGTTCCAGACCAAAGACGGTCTGCGGTTCTATACCACGGAGTCGGGAACGATTCCGGCAGATGAAACTCTCATCACAATTCCGATTCAAGCTGCCGATGTAGGCGTAAGCGGGAATGTGGCACCGGGTACGATTACGGAAATTCCTTATTCCATCCCTAACGTGTACAGCGTGACCAACCAGGAAAAATGTACGGACGGGGCCGATGAGGAAACAGATGCTGCATTATTGGCAAGACTTCTATTTCGTGTCCGCCAGCCCATTACGTCTGGCAACGCCAACCATTACCGTTCTTGGGCCATGTCCGTGGACGGGGTGGGAAACTGCAAGGTCATCCCGCTCTGGAAGGGTAATGGTACGGTGAAAGTCATCATCGTGACGGCGGAGAATGAATCGGCATCGGATGAGCTGATTCAGAAAGTGGCTCAGTATATCGAGTCACAACGACCCATCGGGGCTACCGTGACAGTAGTGTCTCCTGCGCCAATCTCCGTGGATATCACTGCGGAAGTGTACGGGACTGCCAATGCGCAGGCAGTGACGGCAGCTGTATCGGCTTATTTTAAGAACACCGGCTTCACCTTGTCCTACGTCAGCCTGGCCCAGATTGGCCGGCTGATCCTGGGCGTGAACGGGATTACAGATTATCGGAATTTGAAACTTAACGGAAAGGCCGACAACATCAGCCTGACCAATGAACAGATTCCCGTGGCGGGAAAGGTGGTGCTGAACCTTGTCAGCGAATGAGTGGATGCGCCAAAGTGAAATTGATGTCTTGGATTACCTGCCCAGGTTCCTGGCGAAAGACCCGATGTTTAAAAAGACAGCGGATACGTGCAGCACGGAGCATAACCGGTTAAGGCTGGCGTTGCAGGACCTGGCGGACAACTTCTTCGTGAACACGGCTACCTGGGCGCTGCCACTGTATGAGTCGTTCTTAGGAATAAAAAAGAATGATGATGACTCGGACGAATTCCGCAGGCAGCGGATTCTCTTTAAACTGCAGCATGTAGATGTGTCTACGGTGGATTTCATGAACTCCATCATCAATCTGTACAGTGTGGGGCATATCGAGGAAGTGAATGAAGAATATTATTTCAAGGTGTACTGCATTATGAATGACGAGGATACGGAGACGCTTTCGAAGCTGATTGCGCAGCTTGACATCTACAAGCCGGCGCATCTGGGCTATGCCATCTATCTGGGCTATTCCTGGAACGGGAAAATCCACTGGAATGGCGAGGCCACCTTCTCGACGGCGACGATTGTATCCGGGAAAGGAGTGATGGCGAATGCCTGAGTATATCAAGGAGAAGTGGTCGGCAGATTTTCCCGACCGGGCCGGGCAGGAAGTCCGTCCGGCCGAAGCCATTGAGAATACCCTGGATTATGATGTGCTGTTCCCACAGTATCTTTCAGAAGATCCGGTGGTCTTCAATCAGCAGAACAAGACCGTTTCCCAGCTGGTCAGCAACGATGCCCGGCTCTATGAACGGATTTCCGCTACGGCGGCCGACATCAATGCCCATCTGACCGATGCCAAGGCTCATGCCAACGGCATCAGCGGCAATGCGGCCAGCGCTTCGAAACTGCAAACAGGCCGGAAAATTCATCGTGTACTGTTTGATGGCACGAAGGACATCACACTGCCTGATTTCAGCGGCTGTGGCGAAAAGACGGCGGGCCAGAGCGGCATGGTTCCGTCACCGGCTGCAGGGAAACTGAATACGGTCCTGCACAGCAATGGCAGCTGGGGCAAGGTCACCTACGCCGATATGGACGAAGAAGCCGTGGCTAAGATTCAGGCCTGCCCGTTCCCTGTCAATGCTGTCTATATTTCCACAGACGGGAAGAATCCCGCGACCTACTGGCCGGGGACGACCTGGGTGGCCTTTGCCATGGGGCGGTGCCTGATCGGGGCCGGGGCGGCAGACAGCGGAACCATGTACAAGGCCGGGGATAAGCTGGGCGAAGAGAAGCACAACCTTACGATTCCGGAAACTCCGGCTCATGATCATACGGTCGGAAATAGCGGAAATCATCGTCACTGGTCCTGCGGGGCATTGCCACGCAACTTCCAGTGGGATGCCTGCGAAGGCAATGACGCACCTGTGGCGGTAGGCTATGGCGATGGCTGCTGGCATGGCAATCAGGTGGACGGGCATACGTCCTGGGATGGGAATCATTCCCACAGCCTTTCACGGACAGGTGGCGGCCAGCCGCACAACAATATGCAGCCGTCCATCGTCGTGTATATGTTCCAGCGGACAGGATAGGGAGGTGAACAGTATGGCTGAATGGGTACAGATGGCGGGTTCCCTGGTATCCGTCCTGATGCTTTGCGGCATCATTTTTAACTTTAGTGTCATCAAGCCGCTGAACCAGTCGGTACGGAGCCTCCAGGAATGTATCGACCATCTGCGGCGCCAGCTTTCTGAGACGGAAGCCAAACGCCAGGAGATGGCGGAACGCCTTTCCAGAGTGGAGGAGGCCACAGACCATGTGCAGCACCGTCTGGATGTAATCGAGCAGCGGCAGAATGAATAGGAGGTGGCAGGATGGGCTTTTCAGTCATTCGGAACCGGATTTCCATCACCCGCGGAGATTCGGCGCAGATTACGCTGACCATTCGGGACCGGGTGACGGGCAAACTGTTCGTACCGGGACCGGATGACCGGCTCACATTTACCGTCAAACGTGAGCTTTCTGATGAAGCCCCAGTGGTGGTGAAAACGCTGGATAACAGCATCGTGCGCCGGGAACAGGAATGCCTTCTGCTTTTGGTGCCGGAAGACACGGCCCGGCTCCCTTTCGGAACCTATCGGTACGATGTGGAGCTGGTGCTGGCATCCGGCTATACGGACACGGTCATCCCGCCCAGCCCGTTTCTGGTGACCGGGGAGGTGACGACGCATGGAGAGATTTAAAGGAACCGTGAAGGGAAAAAGCACACTCAATGGCATCCTGTCCATGCCTGTATCGCCGTCCTCAGCATATCAGGAGAAAACCGTGGTTCCGACGGACACGGAGCAGGTCATCGAGGCAGATAAGGGCTATACCGGCCTTCGAAAGGTCACGGTCGCTGCCATCCCGTCGAACTATGACAGAATCAGCTTTAATGGGTATGAATTGAAAGTAGAGTAAAGGAGCAATCAACATGGCGAAAAACGTAAAAATCAATTCGGTCGTGTATGCGGAAGTGCCTCAGGTTTCCATTCCCCTGGCAGAAGGGCAGGGGACGGCTGTCTTTTATGATACGACCGGAGCGACGGCGGCATCCGGGGATATCTTGACGGGGAAAGCTGCCTTTATCGGCAGTGGCTTCGTTGCTGGTTCCATGGCCAATAATGGAGCAGTTAGTGGCAGCATCAGTAAGGCTGATGGCACATATGCCATCCCGGCCGGGTTCCATAACGGCAAGGGTACGGTACGCATCAGCAGCGAGGAACAAGCCAAACTGGTCAGCGGGAATATCAAGGCCGGCGTGACTGTACTTGGCGTGTCCGGCAAATCCAGCGTCGTTGATACAGGCGATGCTACGGCGGCTGCCGGCACCATTATCAGTGGCAAAACGGCCTACGTCAACGGGGCTAAAGTGACTGGCAGCTTGACGACGGTGACCGTATCCCAGGACAGCCTGACCAAAGTGCTGACTATCGAGTAAAGGTGGTGATGACATGAAGGTGTATGTGAAACTGGCCGGGAACAGCTACAGCGAAGTGCCGGCAGTCCTGATTCCGTTGAAAAGTGGCGGGAAAGCCCGGTTCTGCGAGGTATCCGACACCACGGCGGAAGCGGGGGATGTCCTTAAAGGGAAAACCTTTTATGATGCCGATGGCAACTATACCCTGGGAACGAATACAGGAAGCACAAGTGCCGCTGAAACCCCGATGTATAACGTGACCATCAACCAGATGCCCCACCAGACAATTACAGCGACATTCAGGCCAAAGGCGACCGGCTCTGTGTCCGTGTCCGCAAAGTCGGCTGACAAGTCCACGAAACTTGCCGGGGAAGGCACCATAGGGGTGTCCTATGAATGGCAGATAAAGGTTACAGCAGATGAAGGATGGATTGGCGGCAGGCCAACCATTACAGGAGCTGTTAGTAATGGGGCGATTTATGGCGATGTGGTCATCAGTGTTACAGAAGCCACGGAAATACCGCCCGACGTCCATGTCCCGGCCGGGTATACGCCTGTGTATCTTTCTCAGGGAAAACTGTATACGGACAATTCGACCAGTGAAGCACTGACCCTCAAGAACCAGATTGCGGCTGGCAGCTGCTTGTATGTGATAGATCTGACTCATGACACGACAAGCTTGAAAGGGCTGTTCAGTCCGTCCGGCAAGAACGAAGCCGGGGTAGGGTGTGATGAAGCTGTCGTTGATCTGAGTGGCATCAACAAGAACACCATCACGGAACTTGGCAGCTTGTTCCTGGGCAACGCCAATCTGGAGTCCGCAGATATGAGCGGCTTCGGTGAAATCAATACCCTCTACAGCCTGTTCGCTTACTGCACCAGTCTGAAATGCGTGTATTTTGACACCTTGAGCAATATTAGGGCTAAGGAAGTCAATACGTATCATACCTTTTCGACCTGCTCGAATCTGGAATACCTCATCCTTGATAATACCAGCGTAGATTTTGTCGTAGAAAGCGCTGACCATGATGAGCGCGGTATTCCGTCGCAGACAAAGGTTCTGGTTCCCAGAGCTTCTTTGGATGCCTATAAGGCGAACAGTCACTGGAGCCCGGCAGCTGACCGCATCCTGGCTCTGGAAGATTTTGATATCGTCCGCAAGGACGGCACGGTGACCGTCACGCCGAAGGCGGTGTAAACTATGTTTGAGAAAGTGAATATCCCCGACTGTATCGTCATTATCGGGCTGGTCACAGCACTGATCATGGCGATTTTTTATACCCTCAACGAGCTGGCCATGTCCATCGCCTCTGGCTTGCTCGGTTACATCGGCGGCACTGTGAAGTCCGCCGTTCATCAGAAAGGAGACGAAAAGAATGAAAATATTCATTAACCCCGGTCATGCGCCGGGCGGGCATCCCGACCCGGGTGCCGTCAACAGTGAAACGGGCCTGCGTGAATGTGATGTGGCCCTGGCCGTGGGCAAATCTGCTGCGAGCTACCTGAATGCTGCTGGAGTAGAAACAGAGATGCTCCAGTCCGACAGTTTGGCAGAAATCTGTGAAGCGGCGAACGGCAGCGGTGCAGACATCTTCGTGTCCATCCACTGCAATGCCGCTGATGCCATGGAAGCGAATGGCACGGAGACTTGGGCCTGCGCAGGCAGTTACCGAGGTGGCATGCTGGCAGACTGCATCCAGAGCCAGCTTGTCGATGCCCTGGATACTACGGACCGGGGCGTGAAGATTGCCACGCCCGGTGTCAACGGCCTGTACGTGCTGACCAATACCGACATGCCCGCTGTCCTGGTGGAATTGGCTTTTATCTCTAACCCTGGTGATGAAGAAATCCTGGCGAATGCCCAGGACGCTTTGGCGCGAGCTATCGCCCGTGGCGTTACCGATTATGAACAGCTGATTTTAGGAGGTAAGTGAACATGAACAGAGAAGAAATCAAGCAAGCCGTAGCCGATGCCGTCGTGTCCTTCGCCAAGAGCGAAGCCGAAGCGGCCATCAAGGCCATCGACCTGGACGACATACAGGCACTGGTGGAAGCCCAGATGAAGAACTTGACAGACCCGCTGGAAGCAGAAATCCAGACCACCACGAGCTGGTGGGTTAAGATTCGGAACAGGTTGTATATTACCTTAATGCAACAGGCGGTCAAAGCTATTGTGGCTGATGTAAAGCAGAAGATGGAAAGATAAGTAAAATCCTCTATGGGGCATTATGAAAAGTGCCCTATAGAGGATTTTTTTGATTGATAAATTGTTAGGCATAATACTAAAAGAGAATTACTTCTTCTTATTGTACCGGGATTTTTTCTTTTGGCTCAAAGGATACTTTTAAAACCATATCCATGCCGTCTGCCAATCGTTGTAAAATCTTTAAAGATGGATTTCGAGTTCCATTTTCTATACGGCTGATTTCAGCTTGAGCGATGCCGGTTTTCTCAGCTAGTTCTTTCTGTGTCAGATTTTGTGCAATTCTTGTATCTACGATGGCACGGATAATATTCATTTCCGGTTCCAGCTCTGCATAAGCAGCGGCAAAATCAGGATCTTTCAGTTGTTCTGCCTTAAATTCTTTTAACGTTTTCATGCTTTACCCTCCATTCTCTGAATGTAATCAGCTCGACGTTCTTGTGCTAGACGAAATTCTTTTGACGGAGTTTTTTGTGTCTTTTTTGTAAAACCATTAGTAACGATAATTTTTCCACCGATGTAAAAGAAAAATAAGGCGCGGGTAATATTGCTAGCCTGTTTACATCGTAATTCAAAAATTTCATCTCCTAACGGTTTAGTATATGGTTCGCGGAGTTCAAAGCCTTTCTCTTCGAGGATTTCCATCATTTGAACCATTTTAGCACGCATTTTTTTATCGAGATTTAATAAAAATTCTTCGACAGGTTTTTGCCCGTCTTCTGTTTCGTAGAAGATTAATTCAAAATTCATTTATGTCCTCCTATTTATATAATATGAGATATATCTCATAAAGTCAAGGGCCATTGTTGATAAATTCTGTACCGGATGTTTATGTTTTACAAGCAAAAGTTAGTCGTCAATCAGGTGATGGTATTTTTTCCGAAACCGTTTCATTTCATCTGCAAAGGTGCGCTGAGGACGTCCCAACATTTTGGCTAATTTTCGATCGGAGATACCATCTGGATGATTTCTCCAGATGGTGATTAGTTTATCAGCTTCTGGATCCAGCTCTCGCAGCTTGGCGCAGAGATACTGTAGTAGATTGCGGTCAGAAATTATCTTTTCTGCGATAGCTTTTGTGTCTGCAACATGGTCCAGAAGGATGCCATTGTTGGAACCGTCATCATTGAAAATGGGTTCATCTAATGAGTCCGTTGATGAAATATAGAATTCACAATCCAGACAGTGCGCATCACAAAGCCACCATTTGCCCTTCGGACACCAGCAGTGGCCCTGATATTGCATCCGTTTCCGGGTTGTATTGCAGTAGCGGTCATGTGCCTTATAAAATTCATCAGAAATGGTGTACCACTTCTTATTATTTTTGTCATAGATCTTTTTACATTTATTTGCCATGTTTTTCCTCCGTTCGTTCCCGAACCGGAGGATTAGCAAAGTGCAAAAAAACATGACTGACCTATCGGATCGGGATTTAACTCGATTCGTTTGGCCAGTCATGTCCGTAGGCTGGTGTTACTATTAATTTGTAACCGTTAAGGCGGTTCGGACCACCCGTGTACTTGAGGTGAACTGCTATAGCGGTAGGTAGTTTTATGACTTCCCCAGGTCAGATATTGTTTATCGAAGCTCAGCTTCTATGGCGTAGAGCTCGCTGAATACATCAGGCAGATAGACTGGATTCAAGTCGTCAGTGTTATGGGCACCGTATTTTTGAAAAACAGACTCAATCACAGCATTGCCAAGTTCAGTTGAAATAATCGAAGCAGCATTATTAATGCTGATGATGTAATCCTGATTATTGACTGACATAGAGATCCTCCCTCCTCAGCTATCCCATCCAGAAGGAGAGCTTATTGTTATGGAGCTGGACTCACTGGATTGCCTATGATCAGCAGGCATTTTGACCAGTCGTGATTCAATCACTACGAAAATTATAGCGAGAATTATTGATTATCTCGAATCTTGCTAAGTTAGAGAGAAAGCCTGATTTTACGGGCTTTTTTGAAAAGCCAAATTGTAAAATAGGGCTTTAACAGGACTCTTTCTAACTTGGCAAGTTAGAGAAATTTTTGAAAATCTACAGTATGTATAATTATCATTAAAAATATTTATAAAAATGTACTTGTAATTGTAATTACATTTTTGCTATGATAATACTGATTTATTATATTCAAAAGCAGGCCAATGACGGCTATGGATTATGAAAGTTCAATGCCAGGAGGAGAAGCGATGGCGGAAACAAAGAAGAGCATTACTCCGATGGAGCACTACAATATGTCCGATTTTTTGCGTGGGAAATCCTCGAAAATAATAACGTCTATCTCGGAAAACGATAGAGCCGGTTTTGTTTTAAAGAATGGAAAGCCTTTAGCAGTGATTATTTCAAACGACAGATATGAACGTCTTTTGAAAGCCGGAATTGACATAAACGAATATTGAAATGGAGGATTATGACAATGCAAAACCATAAGATTACGCAGGTAATGATGGATGACAAGACGATTGACGCATCAAAAGAAATCGCTATGGTCTTTTCTATAGCTAATACGTTGCGTGGTCCTTATAAGCCTGATCAGTATAAAGAAGTTATTATTCCGATGACGATATTACGCCGGCTGGAATGTGCCCTTACGCCGACAAAAAAGGCGGTCGTTGATACATATAACAGCACTTTACAACTTTTACGCTACCTCGGAAGTTGACGAAACCAGTTTACA